>Ga0207428_10001686_pt1 | contig 22801 bp, 25 predicted proteins | sample RhiMethybrSRZTD1_FD_187600 | JGI IMG/M metagenome (GOLD analysis project Ga0207428, IMG submission 187600) | Populus rhizosphere microbial communities from Tennessee, USA - Rhizosphere MetaG P. TD hybrid SRZTD1 (SPAdes) (version 3) | ecosystem: Host-associated > Plants > Roots > Rhizosphere >...
CGCCGATCCCCGCGACGAAGCCCGTGACGGCGTCGGCGGCGAGCGCCGAGATGGGGACGCCGATCAGCAGGGTCAACGCCATCGCCCTGGCAACCGCCGCGGGCGCGCGCGGATGCAGCGAGGCGAAGGCGAGGACCACGAACACGAACGGGATCAGGATCAGCCCGAACGCGATCCACAGGCCGGGCGCGGCGACACCACCCGATCGCGTCGACGCGACGGAGACCGCCCCGATCAACAGCGCCCAGAAGGCCGGGGTGAGCAGCAAGGTCGCCAGCAGGATCGCCCGCCACATGCGGCGAGGAACTCGTGGGTCCACACCCGCTCCGGCGTGCGATGACGCCCCGGCCACCGGCTCAGCCCTTGACCGAGCCGGCCGTCAGCCCGCGCACGAAGTACTTCTGGAGCGAGAAGAAGACGATCAGCGGGAGGATCATCGAGATGAACGCCGCGGCCGTGAGCAGGTGCCAGGTCTCGCCCCGCTCACCCACCAGCCCGGCCAGCGCGATGGGCAGCACCATGGTCTCCCGCGTCCCACCCAGGAACACGTAGGCGACCAGGAGGTCGTTCCACACCCACAGGAACTGGAAGATCGCGAACGCCGCAAGCGCCGGCACCGAGAGCGGGACCACCAGCCTCCAGAAGATCGTGAAGTGGTCGGCGCCGTCGATCTTCGCCGACTCGATGATCGAGGACGGCAGGGACCCGATGTAGCTGCGCAGCAGGTAGATCGCCAACGGGAGTCCGAACCCCGCGTGGGCCAGCCAGATCCCCAGGAACGAACCGTTGAGGTCCAGGTCCGGGAAGACGATGAGCCGGCCGATCGTCGCGCCATTGGCGAACAGACGCAGCAGGGGGATCAACGTCATCTGGATCGGCACCACCAGGAGCCCCACGACGACGACGAACAGCACGTACCGTCCCCTGAACTCCATCCACGAGAAGGCGTACGCGGCGAACGCGGCGATCGTGATGGGGATGACGGTCGAGGGGATCGTCACGGCGAGGCTGTTCAGGAACGCGTTGCCCAGCCCGCCCCGGTCCAGCGCCAGCCGGTAGTTGTCCAACGTCCACTCCGCCGCCCGGAACGGGTGTGCGAGCGCCGTCCACCACCCAGACGTGTCCACCAGGTTCTCCGGACGGAAGGACGTGAACAGGACGCCCAGCGTCGGGATCAGCCAGAGCAGGACGATGATCACGACGGAGATCCGGACGAACCAGCCGCCACGATGCGCCCCCGGCGCCTCGGCGTCGGCGGCGGCCTGGGTCGCCGGTCGGGCCTGGTCGATCTCGGGGACCGGGATCGCGGGGGCGCTCATCGGACCAACTCCTGTTCGCGGAAGCGCTTCATGTTCCACACCATGATCGGGATGATCGCGAAGAACAGGACCACGGCGATCGCCGCGCCGCGGCCGCTGTTGTTGAGGATGAAGAACCAACGGATCATCCGCTCGGCGATCACCTCGGTCTTGTTGGTCTCTGCGCCACCGATCACGAACACGATGTCGAAGACCTTCAGGGCGTTGATGACCATGTAGGTGGCCACGACGGCGATCGTGGGCGCGATGCTCGGCACGATGATGCGGCGGAAGACCTGGAACTCGGAGGCGCCATCGATCCGCGCCGCCTCGGTGATCTCCTCGGGGATCGCCTTGATCGCGGCCGACAGCACCACCATGGCGAACCCCGTCTGCATCCACACCATGATGACCATCAGCAGGAGGTTGTTCCACGGGGCCTCCTGGAGCCATGCCACCGGCTGGTTGCCCAGGCCCTGCCAGACGGCGTTGAGCAGGCCGATGTTGGAGCCGAACCCCTCCGGCCGGAAGTCGTAGATCAGCCGCCACGTGATGGCTGCGCCGGCGAACGAGATCGCCATCGGCATGAAGATCAGCGACTTGGCGACCGCCTCGCCGCGCCGCAGGCGATCGGCCAGGGTGGCGAACGCGAGGCCGATGCTGACGGCCACCACCGGAACGATCAGCGTCCACCCCAGCGTGTTGCGGATCGCGCGCAGCATGCTCTCGTCCGTGAAGACGAACTTGAAGTTGTCCAGCCCGACGAAGCCCTCGCCCTGGGCGTCCCTCAGGCTGATCAGGAGCGTGTTGATCACGGGGTAGACGAGGAACACACCCAGGATGACGAGCGCCGGGCCCACGAAGACGTACGGCCGAACCCCCTCGCGGTACCGCTCGGGGAGCAGGTCCACGATGCGGTTCATCGCCCAGTACAGGAAGAAGACACCTCCGACGCCGACCACGATCGCCACGCCGACGACGAGGAAGCGGTTGGCGTCGGCGTTGCGCAGGAAGTCGAACGTCGCCCACAGCAGGGCGAAGGCCACGATGGGGATCGCGAGCGCCGTCAGCAGACGCAGGATGAAGGCCACCAGGCCCCGGGCCTTCGAGGGCCCGGCCGGCAGCGTCGCGACCTCGCCGGAACCGCCGGAGACAGTCATCGGGGTGACGATGCCCCGTGCGAGCGACGGGCGCAAGCGCGGAGGGGATGGCCCTCGGGCCATCCCCTCCCGTTCTGCGCGCTCTGACCGATCTGGGTCATCGACCTACCCAGATGGCCAGCTGTCATCGATGTCCTGCAGGATCCCGTCCAGCGAGTCCGGACCCTCCTGCATGTACTGCACCATGCCGGTCCAGAACGATCCCGAACCGACCTCCGGGGGCATCTGGTCCGAGGCGTCGAATCCAGCCTGGACCCCGCCCTCTCCCTTCAGCGCAGCGGCGAGCAGCCCCGAGGCGTCGGCCAGGACCGGGTTCGCGTAGCAGTCCTGCCCGACGTTCACGTTCGGCGAGAGCCTCGACAAACCGGGGTCCCCGGCCATCGCGCACTGGAACTCCTCCCCGCTGAACTTGTCCAGGAAGTCCTTGATCTCGGGCGAGTTGCGGTACGCCACCGCGATCTCGCCTGCGAACAGGCCTCCCTGCTGATCGATCGTCGGGAACGCGAATGCGCTGTAGTCCACGCCGTACTCGGTCCCCTTCGGGAAGAAGGCGTTGATGAACGTGGCCTGCCGGTGCAGCCAGCAGCCCGGCGGGTTGTCGAACATCGGCAGCGGCGCGTCGCCGAACGCGATCGACGGCGTCTGGTCGGCGCCACCCAGCACGTACCCGGGGTGGAACATCACGTCGCCGAAGTCCTGCACCGCCGTCTTGACGGCCGGGTCCGTGAACGGGATCTCGTGGTTGACCCACTGCGTGTACGTGTCCTGTCCGGCGGTGGCCAGCATGATGTCTTCGACCCAGTCGGTCGCCGGCCAGCCGGTCGCCGTCCCGCTCTCGAACCCGACGCACCACGGCGTCCCCCCGTCCGCCACGATCTGGTCGGAGAGCGCCATCAGCTCGTCCCACGTGGTCGGGATCTCGTAGCCCGCCTTGTCGAAGTCGTCCTTCGGGTACCAGATCAGGCTCTTCCAGTTCGAGTTGGTCGGCAGCCCGTAGTGCTGGCCCTCGAACTCACCCAGCGACACGAAGTAGTCACCGAAGGTCGCGTTGAGGTCGTCGACGTTGTAGCCGAGGTCCTCGAGCGACAGGGCGTTGCCCGAGGCTGCCTGGGCCTTCACGGCCCCCGGCTGCGGAAGCAGGATCGTGTCCAGGGTCCCCGCCTCGGACCGGATCTGCAGCTGCTCCTCGAACTGCTCGGACCCCTCGAACTCGACCTGGTAGTCGACCTGCGACCCGTACGTGCTGTCCCACAGGGTCTGGAGCGTGTCGGCCTCCTCCGCGGCCAACGCGCTCAGGACGTTGACCGTCCCGGTGTTCTCCTCCTGGGCGGCGCCGGTGGTGCCACCGGTCCCGCCGCCGCCTCCCTCGTCGTTCGTGCACGCGGCCGCGATCAGCACGAGCGCGGCGAACGGCACGACGTACCTCAATCGTTGCATGAGGCTGCCCCCTTTCCTCGATCACCATTTGGCCCACACGACACGCTTTCGGTCAACTCACCCCCTCTCGCCGTCCCCCCCATCCGAGACGCGCTCGGAGGGCATGTGGCTGGGCTCGCCCTGGCGAGCGACCTGTTGGTACCAGTGAGCACTCCGCTTGGGTATACGCGCCTGCGTTGCGAAATCGACGTACACCAGCCCGAAGCGCCCCGAGTACCCCTGCGCCCACTCGAAGTTGTCCAGCAGGGACCAGACGAAGAACCCCTCGAGCGGGACGCCGGCCCGCCGCGCCCGCAACGCGGCTGCGACGTGTTCGCGCAAGTACGCGATCCGAGCCGTGTCCTGGATCTCGCCGTCATCACCGAGGACGTCCTGGAAGGCCGCACCGTTCTCCGTGATCACGACGCGCGCCGGCGCATACTCGCGATGCACCCTCAGCAACAGGTCGGTCAAGACATCCGGCTCCACAGGCCAACCCATCTCGGTCACCGCAACGCCGTCCGGGACGATCGACCAGGCACCGAGCGACCCCGGCAGCTCGTCGGCTTCGCGGGACCCTGGATCCGCGGTGACCGTGAAACGCCGGTAGTAGTTCACGCCGAGGAGGTCGCATGGCCTCGCGATCACGTCCAGATCCCCGTCGCGCACGAACGCCATGTCGGTGACGGACCGGTAGAACTCGACCAGCTCACCGGGGTAGCCGCGCCCGAAGATCGGATCGAGGTAGTACGCGTTCATCTGGAGATCCGCGCGCCGAGCGGCCAGGACGTCGGCCTCGTCGTCCGAGGCGGGCGTCGTCGGCTGAAGGTTCAGGGTGATCCCGACCGCACCCACCCCGTCCATGGCCTCCACCGCGAGCCCGTGCGCGAGCAGCAGGTGATGGGACGCCGCCAGCGCGAGCGCGTGGTCCGCCTTCCCGGGCGCGTGGACGCCGGTCCCGTGCCCCAGCCACGCGGCGACCCATGGCTCGTTGATCGTGATCCACGTCGGGACCTCATCGGCGAGCGCCTCGTGCACGATCGTCGCGTAGTCGGCGAACCGGGACGCCGTGTCGCGGTTCGTCCAGCCGCCGAGATCCTCGAGCGCCTGCGGGAGGTCCCAGTGGTACAGGGTCACGACCGGCGCGATCCCGTGCCGGTTGAGCGCCTCGACGACCCGCCGGTAGTGGTCGAGCCCCGGCTGGTTCACGGCGCCGTCGCCTTCGGGCAGGATCCTCGGCCAGGCGATCGAGAACCGGTACGCACCGATCCCGAGCCGGGCCATGAGGGCGATGTCGTCCTCGAACCGGTGGTACTGATCGCACGCGATGTCGCCGGTATCCCCGCCGCGGATCGCTCCCGGCCTGCGGCAGAACGTGTCCCAGATCGACTCCCCGCGGCCGTCCTCCCGGACCGCGCCTTCCACCTGGTAGGCGGACGTGGCGGCGCCCCACAGGAAACCGGTGCCCTCGTCGGGCGGATCCTCGCGCGGCGAGGCCTCGCGCACCGTCACGGCGCGTCGGATCCGACGGTCGAGGTCCGGATCACGAGCTCCGTCGGAAGGAGCACCCGCCGCGGGCCGGCGCCCGGGTCCGAAAGAAGCTCGAACAGGACGCGGGCGGCCTCCTCCCCCTGCCGTTGCACGCCCTGTCGGATGGTCGTCAACGGTGGGTCGAGATGCGCGGCGAAGTCCAGATCGTCGAACCCCGCGAGCGCGACGTCGTCCGGGACCGCCAGACCGCGCGACCGGACGGCCCCAAGCGCACCCTCGGCCATGGCGTCGTTCGAACAGAAGATCGCGTCGACGTCGCGATCGAGAAGCTCGGCCGCTGCGGACGCTCCGGAGGCGCGGCTGAACGCGCCCTCGACGACGAGGCCTTCGGTCGGCAAACCGGCGCGCTCCATCGCGCGTCGATAGCCTGAGAGGCGATCTTCTCCCGAGACGGTTCCGCGTCTCCCGGTGATATGGGCGACCCGGCGGTTCCCCAGATCGATGAGGTGCGAGGTCATCACGTCGGCCGCGTGCGCGTGGTCGACGTCGACGTAGCTCGCTGACCGGTCAGCCCGCCGGTGCCCGACGAGCACCGTGGGAAGATCGGAGGCGAGCAGCCCGTCCACGAGCGGGTCGTCCAGGTTGTCGGCGGTGACGATGACGCCGTCGAGGAGCCCCAGCCACAGGATGCGGCTCAGGGTCTCCTCCTTCGAACGGTTGCCGAGCCACAGCATCATGCCGGCGGCCTGTTCGGAGAGCGCGTCGCTCATGCCGTGCAGAAGCTGCGAGAAGTACGGATCGCCGAACAGATCGGGCGGCGCGACATGCATGACGACCCCGATCACGCCCGATCGTCCCGAGGCGAGGGTGCGGGCCGCGGCGTTCGGTCGCAGGTTCGTGCGTTCGATGACGGCGAGGACCCGGTCCCGGGTAGCCGGCGACACCGAACCTCCGTTGATGACCCTCGAGACGGTCGCCCGCGAGACCCCGCTCAAGGATGCGAGCTCGTCGAGCGTCCCGGCCACGGATCCCCCCTGTCCTTACCGATGGAAGCGCTCTCACCCTAGAGCAACCGCAAGGCCTGTCAAATCGTGGATCCGGTAGGCACGAAAGTGGAATCGCTTCCGGAGTCACCCTCCACGCCAAGCGGTGTGGGACTCGGCCGTGCCGACGCGGGGGGCGGTCCCTAGGACTCGTCGTAGATGCCGAGCCCCGTGTCGGGATCGAAGAAGTGGATACGCGCGGTATCGATCGCGAGCTCGATCGTCGCTCGTTCGGCCGCCCTCGTCCGAGGGTCGAGCCGCGCGACGAACGTCGAGGTCCCGATCGCCGCCGCCTTCTCGAGTTCTTGGACTCCCACGCTGGCATGCGCCATGGGACCGCTCTGTTCGCCCACCAACTCCTTCGTGTCTTCCGTCAGGACGGGCGGCGCATCGACCTTGAAGTGGACCAGCACCTCCGAGCCCAGCGCCTCGCGCAGGACGATGTCGACCTTCATCCGCCGGTCCGCCGGGATGACGGGCATGATGGCAGCGTCCTCCATGTTCTCGGGACGGATGCCGATGATGACCCGACGGCCCTCGTACCCGCGGATCCCGGGACGATCGATGACCATCTGGTCGTCGACCCGAAGCGTGGTCGTTCCGAAGGCGACGAACAGGCCGCCGTCCTGCCGCGAAAGGTCGGCCTCGACCATGTTCATCGACGGTGAGCCGATGAAGCCCGCCACGAACAGGTTCCCCGGGCGGTCGTACAGGGCCTGGGGGGTGTCGACCTGCTGCAGCTCGCCCTTCTTGAGGACGGCGACGCGGTCGCCCATCGTCATGGCTTCGATCTGATCGTGCGTGACGTAGATCGTCGTGGTGCCGAGATCACCCTGGAGCTTCGAGACCTCGGCGCGCATCTGCACGCGGAGCTTCGCGTCGAGGTTGGACAGCGGCTCGTCCATCAGGAACGCCTGCGGCTCGCGGACGATCGCCCGCCCCATCGCGACACGCTGCCGCTGCCCGCCCGAGAGCGCCTTCGGCTTGCGTTCGAGGAACTCCTCGAGCCCGAGGATCTCCGCGGCCCGGCGCACCCGGCGGTCGATCTCCTCCTTCGGAAGCTTGCGCAGCTTGAGGCCGAACCCCATGTTGTCGTACACGGTCATGTGGGGGTAGAGCGCGTAGTTCTGGAAGACCATCGCGATGTCTCGCTCCTTGGGCGGGACGGTGTTCACGACCTTGTCGCCGATCGCGATCGTCCCGTGCGTGATGCTCTCCAGGCCGGCGACCATCCTGAGCGCCGTCGTCTTCCCACATCCGGACGGGCCAACCAGAACGATGAACTCCTCGTCCCGGATGTCGAGCGAGAGGTCGGAGACGGCCGTGGTGCCGTCGGCGTACACCTTCGACACGTGATCCAGCACGATCTCGGCCATCGATCCCCTCCTGGGTTCCCGGCGTGGTCCCATTCAACCGCAGAGCGGTCCCCGCGGTCGAGCCTGAGGTGCGCGCGGGATCAGGCGGCCGACAGGATGGGGAGCACCTCACGCTCGCGGCGGCGCGTGACCCGGATGCCGAACGCGCGCTCGCGCACGTCCCGGGCGGACCGGTAGCGCTCGACCGCGTCCTCGATCGATCGCGGGACCTCTTTCACCCCCATCGGTCGGAGCAGGTGGTCACGCATCTTCGCCAGCTCGGTCTGCACGAGCTCGTCCTGCCCCCTCGCGCGCTTGGACGCGAGCCACAGCGCCCAGTCCCACAGATGCTGGTCGATCCCGTCCAGGGTCTCGGCGGTCACGGTCCACGGCGGAAGGGACTCGTACGGCTCGTCCGGGAAGATGAGGTCGACCTTGGCGGGGCCGCTGAGCAGCAGCATGTAACACGGGTACTCGCTGATCCGATCCCACTGCCGGCCCAACGGCGCGAGCTCGGTCACCATCGCCGGCAGCGCCCGGGCGACGGCGTCGAAGTCATCGGTCTCGACCACGAAGTCCCAGTCCGACAGCCGGGTCGCCGAACCGGTTGCGCGGGAACCGACGAGCTCGACGCGCCGGACGCGGGGATGCCGGAGCAGAACGGCGCGGATCGACGCGGTGATGTCCTCCATGAGGAGACAACCTACGATGTCGACGTGCCCGAGATCGTGGTTGTCGAAGGCGACCTCACGACCCAGGCCGTCGACGCGATCGTCAATGCGGCGAACGGCTCGCTGATGGGCGGCGGCGGCGTGGACGGCGCGATCCACAGGGCGGGGGGCCCCTCCATCCTCGCCGAGTGCCGGGAGATCCGTCGAACGACGTTCCCCGAGGGCCTGCCCACTGGCCGGGCCGTGGCGACCGGAGGCGGGAACCTTCCAGCTCGGTGGGTGATCCACACGGTCGGTCCCGTCTACGTCGCATCCGCGGATCCCTCCGGCGAACTCGCCTCCTGTCACACGGAGTCATTGCGGGTCGCCGATGAACTCGGGGCCCGGACCGTGGCCTTCCCCGCGATCTCGACGGGGGTGTTCGGCTACCCGATCGACGAGGCGGCGGCCGTCGCGGTCGGAGCCGTGCGGAAGGCCGAAACGGCGGTGAAGGAGGTGCAGTTCGTCTTGTTCGGGCTGGAGGCCTTCGAGGCGTTCGAGCAAGCGCACGGGCGCTGAGCGGCGCTATCGTTCCGCACCCCGCTGTTAGGATTTCGTTCGCATGAGCGAGGTGGCGACGGACCTGACGAGCTCGAGCGGCCTGGCCGAACACCTGGACGACGTGCAGGTGGTCGACTGCCGGGAGCCGTACGAGTGGCAGGCGGGCCGGATCGAGGGCTCGATCCACGTCCCCCTGAACACGATCCTGGCGGGCGAGACCGGCGAGCTCGATCCCCAGAAGACCACGGTCGTCGTCTGCCGCTCCGGCAACCGCAGCGAGCTCGCGACCCTGATGCTTCGGGCACGCGGGTTCGAGGCCTACAACCTCGAGCACGGTCTCGAGGAGTGGGCCGAACAGGGCCGGCCGCTCACGACGCCCGACGGCGCCGCCGGTCACGTCGCCTGATCGTTCAGCTCGAACCCCAACGCCGGTAGACCGGGTCGCGGTCCGTGCCCTCGTAGGTCGTGCCCACGGCTTCCTCCACCGACAGCGCGTAGAACGCGAGTGGCGTCGGCGTCGCTCGGGCGAGCTCGATCGCGCCGGGATGGTCGGGCGAGATCTGCTCCATCCATCCGCGGACGAGGAACTCGCCGCCGACGCCGTCCGGGTTGTCCATCGGTGAGTGCAGCGCGTACCGAGCGTCGTGGGCGACCTCCCGCACCTTCGGGCTCTGCCGACGGAACCGGACCATCAGGAGCCCCGCCGCGACCCAGGGCTCGATGGGATGCACGCGAGGGCTGCCGTCTCGACGCAGGGTGGCATGGAAGCAGACGCGCCCGTCCAGCCGCTCGCGTCCGAACGCGGCCAGTTGAGCGTCCGCCCGCTCGAACTCCCCCCACGTCGCCACCGGCTAGGCCTACCCTAGGAGCGTGGCCGATGTCGAGGGCGCCCGGCGGGCGCTCGAGGACGCGCTCGGCGCCGGCGAGGTGCTCTCGGACCCGCTGGCGCTCCGCCTGTACGCGCGGGACGCCTCGATGGTCGAGGGCGGCTGCGCGCTCGTCGCGTTCCCACGGTCGCGCGACGACATCGTCGGGTGCGTTCGAGTCGCCGCCCACTACGGGCTCCCCGTCGTCCCTCGGGGTTCGGGGACCGGCCTGGCCGGGGGCTCGACGCCGATCGGGGACGCGCTCGTCGTCGTGACGACGAAGATGACCCGGATCCTCGAGATCCGACCGGAGGACCGCCTGGCCTGGGTCGAGCCCGGCGTTGCGAACCTCGATCTCGCGAACGCCCTCCGCACGCACGGGTTCACCTTCGCGCCCGATCCGTCGTCGCAGCAGACCTCGTCGATCGGCGGGAACGTGAGCACGAACGCGGGCGGGCCCCACTGCCTCGCCTACGGAGTGACGTCGAACCACGTCCTCGCGCTCGACGTCGTCCTCGCGGACGGCGACCTCGTTCGCCTGGGCTCGGAGGCTCCCGAGGCCGCCGGCTACGACCTGCGCGCGATCATGGTGGGCAGCGAGGGGACGCTCGGGATCGTTGCGGCGGTGTGCGTTCGGCTGACGCCGCTCCCCCCAGCCGTGCGGACGATGCTGTTCGACTTCGCGACCGTCGAGGACTGCGCGGCGACCGTGAGCGGGATCATCGCGAGTGGCGTGATCCCCGCCGCCGTCGAGATGATGGACCGGGGCATCGTGGTGGCGGCCGAGGGTTTCGCGCACGCCGGCTACCCGACCGACGCGGCGGCGATCCTGATCGTCGAGGTCGATGGCACTGCGGCCGCGGTCGAAGCACAGTCGAGCGCCGTCGAGGCGGCCGCGCGCGCGAACCGCACCCGCAACGCGCGGATCGCCATCGACGAGGTCGAACGCGCCTTGATCTGGAAGGGGCGAAAGAACGCGTTCGGCGCCGTGGCCACGATCGCGCCGCACTACCACCTCCACGACTGCGTCGTACCACGGACCAGGCTCGTCGAGGTCCTCACCGGCGTGTATGAGATCGCGGCGCGCCACGAGCTGGTCGTCACGAACGTCTTCCACGCCGGCGACGGGAACCTGCACCCGCTCCTGTCCTTCGATCGGGGCGTGCCCGGAACGCTCGAACGCGTCCTGCAGGCGAGCGAGGAGATCGTCCGCCTCTGTGTCGACGCGGGCGGGGCGCTTTCCGGCGAGCACGGGATCGGGCTCGAGAAGCGCGACTTCATGCCGCTGGTGTTCTCCGCCGAGGACCTTTCGGCGCAGGCATGCGTTCGGTCGGCGTTCGACGCCGAGGGCCGGATGAATCCGCAGAAGGTGCTGCCGGACGGGGCCCGGTGCGGGGACTTCGTGATGGCGCGCGGCTCGGACAGCGCGGCCACGGCGGCAGACCTGCCGGAGGGATCGTGGATCTGATCCACCCGACCTCCAGGGCGGACGTCGTGGAGGCGATCCGCGACGCGAACGCGACCGCACGCCGCCTGCTCGTGGTCGGCGGGCGGCGTCACGTGGACAAGGGCAACCTGGCCGAGATCGACGCCGAGCTCTGGACGACCCAGCTCGACCGGCTGGTGGCGTACGAGCCCGCCGAGATGATCGCGGTCGTCGAGGCCGGGATGCGGATCGGCGAGCTCGACCGGATCCTGGCCGACGGCGGCCAGGAGTGGCCGAGCGACGCATCCGCCGACGCCACCGTCGGCGGGGTGCTCGCGAGCGGCGCGTCGAGCCCGCGCAGGTTGAAGGTGGGGGCGCTCCGCGACACGGTCCTGGAGGCCGAGATCGTGACGGGGGACGGCCGGCTTGTGCGCAGCGGCGCCCGGACCGTGAAGAACGTGACGGGATACGACCTCCACAAGCTGGTCGTCGGCTCACTTGGGACCGTCGGCGTGATCGTGCAGGTCGCGATCAAGGTGCGACCGCTCCCCCACGCGCGGCGGTCGCTTCGGTTCGCTGGCGACCTCGCGCTCGCGCGGGAGCTCGTGGACGGCGTGCACGGTTCGACGGCCGTTCTGGCGACACCGGGGGCGGTCGAGCTTCGGCTCGAGGGCTGGCCCGATGAGATCGAGGAGCAGACATCGAGCGCTCGGCACGTGGCCGACGCAACCGCCGAGGACGACGCGCCGTTCCCGCTCGAACGGCCGTGGGAGGCGATGCCCGTCGTCGTGGAGGCCGCGGTCCCACCTTCGAAGCTCGACGCGACGATCGTCGGCGACGCGTGGGGCGCGCTCGCCGGCGTCGGGCTCGCGTGGCTCGGGCTGGGGTGGCCGAACGGCGAGCTCCTGCAGGTCCGCGACCGCGTTCGCGCGATCGGTGGGATCGCGCCGGTCGTCCGCGGCCCCGGTGGACTCGGGGATGCGTCCGTCGCGGCACCCGAGGTGCATCGACGCTTGAAGGAGGCGTTCGATCCGAACGGGGTGCTCGCTCCGGGCCGAGGCTGGAGCCAGCTTTAGCTCGAGTTCGATCGTTCATGGATGAGCCGGAAGGCTGGCCACAGGCTGAGCGCGAGCACAAAGACGACCATGATCCACGTCGAGGGATCAGATCTATCTTCTGACGTGACGAGGATGAAGATGAGTGATGCACCTAGGATGAACCAGGTAGCGGCAAGAGCTCTTGGAAGCCATGACGGCTCTTCCTGGCCCCGTGCGGCGCACAGGGACGCGATCCATCCGACCGCGAGATATGGAATCACCCCGATGGCCCAGACGTTCGGTAGGTCGGAGAAGATGAACACCAAGAACCAGAACGAGATCCAAACAAGTCCGACCCATCCGAGCAAGCGAGACGTCGCTCGCGCGGCCACCTAGGCGAACGCCTTGCGGAGCCGGGCCCCGGCCTCCTCGAGGGTCTCGACGCGCTTGCAGAACGCGAACCGCACCAGATGCGTCCCGAGCTCCGGACGGGAGAAGAACGAGGAGCCGGGTACGACGGCCACACCGACGTCCCTCGTCAGCCGGTTCGCGACCTCGACGTCGTCGCCCATCCCGAGGTGCGACACGTCCGCCATCACGTAGTAGGCGCCGCGCGTCGGGTGCGAGCCGAATCCCGTCTCCTCGAGGATCCGCAGGAGCGTATCGCGCCGCTCGAGATACTCGAGCGCGAGCCGCTCGTAGAACGACTCGGGCATCCCGAGCGCGACCACCCCGGCCTCCTGCAGCGGCGCCGGCGCGGCCACCGTGAGGAAGTCGTGCACCGAACGGATCCCGCCGGTGAGCGCCTCCGGGGCGACGATCCAGCCGACGCGCCACCCGGTCACCGCGTAGGTCTTCGAGAGCGCGCTGATCGTCACGGTCCGGTCCTCGAGCCCGGGGACGGCGCCCGGCGGAACGTGGCGGAAACCGTCGTACGTGATGTGCTCGTAGATCTCGTCGGTGAACACGACCACGTCCCAGCGCTGGCACAGCTCCGCGATCACGCCGAGCTCCTCGCGCGAGAACACCTTGCCGGTCGGGTTGTTCGGCGTGTTGATCACGATGCCGCGAGTCCGCGCGTTGAACGCCGCCGCGAGCTCGCTCTCGTCGAACGTCCAGTCGGGCGGCGAGAGCGTCACGGTGCGAGGCACGGCGCCCGCGAGGATCGTGTCGGGGCCGTAGTTCTCGTAGAACGGCTCGAACACGACGACCTCGTCCCCCGGGTCGAGCACGCCAAGCATCGCGGCGATCATCGCCTCGGTCGAACCGCAGGTGACCGTCACGTCGCGCTCGGCCTCGACCCATGACATTCCGTAGCGGGATCGGTATTCGTCAGCGATCGCGGCGCGGAACGGCTCGGCGCCCCACGTGATCGGGTATTGGTTGATGTCGTCCGCGATGGCCCGTCGCGCCGCCTCCTTGATCTCCTCGGGCGCGGGAAAGTCGGGGAAGCCCTGGGACAGGTTGATCGCGCCGTGCGCGACCGAGAGACGCGTCATCTCGCGGATGACCGACTCCGTGAAGGACGACGCCCGGCGCGAAGGTCGGATCTTGGACACGACCAAGCGATGATACGCACACCGAGCGCAACCCAGGACGCGGGCGAAGCCCAGAGACCGCGCCTTCGCCGAACTGCTGATCCACTGCGAGGAGGACCGAACGATCCGCGCGGTGTAGTCGGCATGTTGCGGAGAGCGGCGGTGTTCGTTCGCCGTCTGGTCAGCCCCTCAAGGAGAGGCCATACCAAAGCATTCCATAGAGGGTCCAAGCCAGGTTGATGGCGTTGAAGATGATCGCCAGTTCCGCCAGGATGCGCCCGAGCCGGTCCGAGGCCTCACCCCGACCCCGGATTCCGAGGATCAGCCCGGCGACATATCCCGCCGGCCTGAGGATCAGCTCTGCCACCCCGGGTAGGGGCGCGAGAGAGACGACCAACCCCCAACCCAACCCCAGGATGAGCGACACCCGCACCATCGGTGGGATTCCAGCCCCCGCGTGTTCGGGGGGTTTGTAGTAAGGAGCGGAAACGCGGTCAGAAGTCGGCAGAACGCCGTTCGGTCCCCACACGTCGTCAAGCCGCAACGGCCCGGGCTCGTCGGGCGGCTTCGGCTCGATCCACGCTGGAGCCACGGCCGGGTCCCTGTGACACATGGGACAGACGGTCGCCCCGTCGGCGAGTTCCTCGGCGCAGTGTGGACAGACCTTCACGCTAGAGGTATCGGCGTGCGGCCTAGCCCGAATTAGCAGGTGAAACGGCTGCTCCCGCCGGTCCGAATCGCCGTTCTTCGATCATCAGGCCGGTTGCTCGACGAAGCGGCGGTAGTGGTCACGGCACTCAAGGGCCGGCTCGCCCGAGCGGAACAGGAAGGAGACCGGCGCGAGCTCGCCCCCAGTGTCGTGCCGCTTCAGCACCACCGCATACCGCTCCTCCTGGGGCGTCTCGAGCTCACGGATCGGGTCGAGGAGCTGGTCGGCGACCTCGTGACCGTTCGCGTCGACGATCACGGCCTCCATGACGCTCTCGCGGGGGAGGGTTGCGAGCTCGGTCTCGGGATTGAGGTGGGTCCAGTTATCCAGCAGCACGAAGTCGCGAGGCGTCACCGCGACTTGAACCGAGCGGAAATCCCCGTTGATGCGCGCAAGGCCCGAGAAGAAGGTCGCCTGCGAGCCGATCGCTCGGAGCTTCTCGCTCCGACGCATTGCAGCCTGGTGACGGAGGTCCTGATCCCACGCGAGGTCGGCCATCGCCGCACGGGCGTAATCGAGCTCGTCGTCGACCAGCATGTTCCAGAGCAGGTACCCGACGACTAAGCTCATGGAGGAAGGTATCGGCCGCGCCACCTCCCGGCATGAGCAGACCGCTGTTCCCAAGCGTTCATTCTAGCGAGCGAGCGTGGCCGACTTCCGGTGAATTACCACCAGCGTCCTTCCAGATCGAGTCGGGAAGAAATGCTCCGGGCGGTGCTCGTCGAGATGACTGCCGTGACCGTTATCACCCCTTCATCGGGCCACGCGGTTGATCGCACCTACAGGGCTGGCAGCGTTCCAGCGTTCTTGATCCGGAGACCCGGGCGATGCTCTAGGCTCGGCGCCGTGCGTGAGGACCACAACCTTCACGATGAGGTTCGCTCCACCTGGGATGAGCTGGCCGCCTTCTGGGACGAGCGCATGGAAGCGGGATTGACGTGGCAGCGACACCTCATCCAGCCCGCCGTCGAACGGCTCCTTCGGCTCCAACCCGGAGAACGTGTTCTCGAGATCGCATGCGGGAACGGCGAGTTCGCACGCCGGATGTCTGAGCTCGGCGGGCAGGTCCTTGCCGTCGACTTCAGCGACGGGATGCTCGAGCGGGCGCGAGTGCACGGGGGAGACATCGACTACCGGCGCGCGGACGCCATGGACGAGGCGGCCATCCTCGCTCTCGGTGAGCCGGGGTCGTTCGATGCGGTCGTCAGCAACATGGCGATCATGGATATGGAATCCATCGAGCCCATGGTGGCGGCGTCCTCTCGACTCCTGACACCTGCTGGACGCTTCGTCTTCTCGACGCTGCATCCTTCGTTCAACTCCGGCGACGTGCGCCCCATGGTCGAGTCCGAGATGGAAGGCGGTCTCAGGGAGATCTACTCGGTGAAGGTGTCGTCGTATTCGCGATCCTCCTCCGGGAAGGGTGTCGCCATCCCCGACCAGCCGGTCGAGCAGTGGTACTTCCATCGGCCGCTCTGGATGATCCTGCAGCCGTTCTTCGACCACAGGTTCGCTCTCGACGGCCTCGAGGAGCCGCTCGTCGGTGTCGAACACGGGAAGCAGGGGACGCCCGGCTTCGTGTACACCCAGGTGCCGGGCGTTCTCGTCGCAAGGTTGCGACGCACCGTCTGATGCGTTCCGCCACGGCTGACCCGACCGTTGTCGGCCACTCCCGCCCGAGTGACCGAAGTCAGGCGATCAGCGTGCCCGTGACCTGGTAGTCGGCTCCCGAGGCCACGCATCCGAGTTGTGCGGGGAACCGTTCGACGAACGTGCCGACGATCTTCGTCGCGCGCCACGCGTCGCGAACCGTTGCGGCCTTGACGACCTCGATCTCGACCGTGACGGTTCCCGATCCTCGCAGGTCGCCGCACGACGCGAGGCGGGTGGTGGCCGTTCCCTCGTATCGCGGGCCCGTGTTCTCCAGCACGCCCGCGAGGGCGACACCCTGCGCGTCCTTCCACGTGACGTCGCAGGGGCCCCGGCGGCACTTCGGCTTGAACCTCCAGCCCGACACGATGTCGCCGGGGAACGAGGAGAAGCCGTAGTGGGACGTGTCGCGAAGGTCCACCGTGAACGTTCCCTCCAGCCGGGCCATCCCGAGTGGGGCGGGCGGGGTCTTCACCCGGATCGGGTCGGTCTTCAAGGTGTCCCCGTCCAGGACGGCTTCGATGACGTACGTGTACCGGACCGCCGGCAGGACCGAGTCGTCCGCGAACCCCGTCCGGTTCGGCTCGAGGGTTGCCAGGCGGTCCCCGTCCCGGTAGACGACCACCTGATCGGCCTCGCCCTCGGGCGCCGCCCAGCGCAGCTTGACGGCGAACGGCCGCGCGGAGGCCTCGACGGAGGTGGGCGGAGCGAGCACGGGTTGCTGCTCCACGGGATCGACGCCTCGAGGGGAGCGCACGCCCGATCCCTCCTCCTCTCCGAGGACCATGACGACGATCAGCAGGGCGGCGACAAGCGTGAACGCCACGAGACCCGCCACCAGGGCGACCCTGGATCTGCGTGGAGGGCGACCCGGCCCGGGGGCCGACACGGGCTCGGGTGGATTCGGGAGGCCGCTCGGCTTCGTCGGTGTCTGCATTCGCCCTCCCCGAAAGTTCGTCCCCGGGCGGATCGATACACGTCGGCGCCGATGCGCCGTGGGGATACCATCGGCATGTGGGGCCGCCCGATGAAGTCCTTCCCCCGAGCCGCGTGCTCGGGGCGGAGATGCCCGAGGGGGTTCGCTTCGTCGGCCCGCCGCCAGGGCGCGAGCCCGCGTGGCGGTTCCCACTCGACGCGCCGGCCGACGAGGACCTGGCCGCCTGCGTCGCCTGCGGGTTGTGCCTGCCCCACTGCCCCACGTACCGGGTCACCGGTGAGGAGTCGGCATCCCCACGCGGGCGGATCACCGCGATGCGTTCGGTCGCGGACGGGCTCGCCCAACCCGACGAGGCGTTCGCGCGCTTCATGGACCTCTGCCTCGCGTGCCGAGCGTGCGAGGACGTCTGCCCGTCGCACGTGCCGTTCGGTCGGATGATGGAGCGCGCGCGCGTCCAGATCGAGCCGCTCCGTACGCGGCGGGCCAGGGTCCTGCGGTGGCTGGGGCTCGAGGTCGCGCTTCCGAGCAAGAAGGTCCTGTGGCTGGTCGCGGCGCTCCAGCCGATCGGACGCGTCGCGCTCCCCGGACGCGTCCGGGCACTCACGCCGAGGCGCTCCGAGCTCTTCCGCCGGCTGCCGGCGGTGACGGAGCCGGTTGGCGACGAGCGGGGCACCGTCGCGCTGCTGAGCGGGTGCGTGCAGGACCGGTGGTTCCGCGAGGTCAACCGCGCCACGATCCGGGTGTTGGCGCGCAACGGTTGGCGCGTCGTCGTTCCACGCGACCAAGCGTGCTGCGGGGCGCTCGCGGCGCACCACGGTCGCCTCGACACCGCTCGAACGCTCGCCGAGCGCAACCTGCGCGCGTTCCAAGGCGTCGACGTCGTGGTGACGAACGCCGCCGGATGTGGCGCGCATCTGCAGGAGCTCGGCGACCTGATCGCGACCGAGGAGACACGCTCGTTCGCGAGCAAGGTCCGCGACGTGATGGAGCTCCTGCACGACGAGGGGTTCGTGCGTCCGCCAACGGGCCGGCCGGGGTTCGAGCGCGTGGCGTACCACGACCCGTGCCACGCGCTCCGCGTGCAACATCTCCGCGAGCAGCCGCGGGCCTTGCTGCGGGCGGTCGAGGGCATCGAGGTGCTCGACGTGCCGGGCGGTGACGTCTGCTGCGGGGCCGCCGGGCTTTACAACGTGCTCGAACCCGAGATGTCCTCGGAGCTGCGGCGCCGAAAGAGGGACGCGGTCGCGTCGACGGGCGCCGACGTCGTCGCGAGCGCGAACCCCGGCTGCACGATGCAGATCGCGGCCGGGCTGCGCGAGATCGGATCGCCGATGAGCGTGCTGCACCCGGTCGAGATCCTCGACCGCGCGTACGCGGCCGAGTCACCGGAGGCGGCCCCGGCCGCCCCCGACGAGCCATCTCACATCCCGAGCGCCTGACGCGCCTTCGCGTTGTCGCTCGTGACCGCCACGGCGCGGTTCTTGGTCGCCAGGTAGACGACCTGAATGTTCACGCCGGCATCGGCCATGGCCCGGGCCATCTGGCCCACGACGCCGGGCTGGTCGACCTGGCCGGAGGGGACCTCCGAGATCAACGGCTCGGCCTCGCCTTCGACCTTGATGCCGGCGCCCTCGAGCGCCGTGCGCGCCGCGGCCGCGTCCTCGACCAGGACATGGACGATCGCTCGTCCCTCGCTGCTGACCGCGGTGAGCCCCTCGATGTTGACCCCGCCCTTGCCGAGCGCCTCGCCCAGATCGGCGAGGGTACCGGGCCGGTCCTCGAGGGAGACGGTGAGGTCCTTCATCGGCAACCTCCTTCTGGGTCCCACTCGACCCGTCGCCGGTCGGTCTACGCTCACCGCCTCTCGGCGTCAATCCCCGTTCGGTGCTACACCCCGAGCGCCGAGCGTAGCGCCGCCGGGTCGTCGGAGGAGAACACGACGCGGGACCGCGACGCCACGTAGCAGGCGGCGAGATTCACCCCGGCGTCCGCGATCGTCTGCGCGAGCTCGCCCAGCTTGCCTGGTCGGTCCTCGCTCGAGACGTCGACGACCACCGCCTCGCGCTCTCCCTCGATCGTGACCCCCGCGCCCTCGAGCGCCGTCCGAGCGGCGCCCGCGGCCTCGACCAGCAGGTGGACGTGGCCGTGGCCGCCGCCGCCCAGTCCCGCGATGCCCTCGACGTTCACCCCGGCCGCCCCGAGCGCCTTCGCGGCCTTCGCGAGACCACCCGGCTCGTCGGGGAGCGAGATCGACAGATCGGTCGCCATCCGGACCCTCCTTTCGACGCGTGGGAGCGGTCGTATCCCGGCGGGGACCGCCGCGTCAAGCCGTTAGCATCGCGCGCGTGCGTGTGGTGGAGCGATGGTTCGAGCACGAGACCGTCGACGACGGCGTCCTGCGCATCCGCGAGCCGTACGTCGACCCCTTCCTGCAGGCGAACCTGTTCCTGGTCCGCGGGCGCGACCGCGACCTCCTCGTCGACACCGGCCTGGGGATCGGCTCCCTGCGAGCCGAGCTGGCCGACCTGTTCGATCGGCCGGCGATCGCGGTCGCGACGCATCGGCACTTCGACCACACCGGTGGGCTGCACGAGTTCGAGGAGGTCGTCGTGCATCGCGACGACGCCGATGCGGTCGCGAACGCGGACGGCTTCGCCTCGCTCGTGATCGAGGACTACGCGCCCGAGGAGCTCTCGGGGTACGACCCGCCCGCTTCATTGCTCACCGCGCTTCCGCGTGAGGGCTACGAGCTCGCGTCCTACGCGGTTCCGGCCGTGACCCCGACCCGCGTGGTGGAGGAGGGCGACGAGATCGACCTGGGGGATCGACGCTTCGAGGTCCTGCACCTGCCGGGCCACACGCCGGGCGAGCTCGGGCTGTGGGAGGACGCGACCCGGACGCTGTTCTCCGGCGACTGCGTGTACGAGAGCGGCATCCTGCTTGACGAGCTCCCCGAGTCGAACATCCCCGACTACGTTCGGAGCATGGAGCGGCTGCGCGAGGTCCCGGTCCGGACCGTGCACGGCGGTCATGACGACTCCTTCGGCCGGGACCGACTGCTCGAGTTGATCGAGGGGTACGTTCGGACGCGAGCATGAAGCCCGTTTTCTTCGCCACGCCCCGGGAGTTCCGCGCCTGGCTCGACGCACACCACACGACGGCCACCGAGCTCTGGATGGGTCTGTACAAGAAGGGTTCGGGCCGGCCCAGCATCACCTGGCCCGAGGCGGTGGACGAGGCGCTGTGCTTCGGCTGGATCGACGGCGTCCGGCAACGCATCGACGACGAGAGCTACATGAACCGGTTCACGCCGAGGAAACCGAACAGCAACTGGAGCGCGGTGAACGTTCGGCGCGTCGAGGAGCTCACCAAGCAGCGCAGGATGCGGGCCGCCGGCCTGAATGCGTTCCGCGAACGCCGCGAGGACAAGACCGCGACCTACTCGTACGAGCAGCGACACCAGGCGAAGCTCGACCCGGCCCAGGAGCGGAGGTTCCGGTCGAAGAAGAAGGCCTGGGAGTGGTTCCGGTCACAGCCGAGGGGCTACCGGACCACCGCCGTGTACTGGGTGGTGAGTGCCAAGAGACCCGAGACCCGCGACCGGCGGCTCGAGACGCTGATCGAGGACTCGGCGAAAGGACGGAGGGTCCCCCCGCTCCGTCCGCGGACGGGTGGGCGCTCGACCGACTAGAGGTGTGAGCGCAAGCCCCACAGCTCCGGGAAGAACCGCTTGCTCAGCGTCGAACGCAGGTACTCCACGCCCGAGGAGCCCCCGGTCCCGGACTTGGCGCCGATCTCTCGCTCGACCATCAGCACATGGTGGTAGCGCCATTGCGCGAACCCCTCGTCGTGGTCGAGGAGCCGCTCCGCGACGGCGAAGAGAGGGGCGTGCTCGGCGTCGCGGGCCATCCGAAGCAGGCTCCCGAGCCGTGCCTCCTCGTCGTCTCCGGGCATCGGCAACCCGTGGCGTTCGAGCAGCGCGACGAACCCGTCCCATACGGTGGGCTCGTCGAGCCGCCGGGCCAGCCGCTCGAGCTCGTCGGGCGAGGCGGCGAGGTCGCGGAGATACCCGGGCTGCTTGAGCCCGGAGAGGAACTCGACCTCCCGGAACTGCGCCGACTGGAAGCCCGACGCCGGGGTGAGCAACGAGCGGAACTCGAGGAAGTCCTGTGGGGTCATCGTCTCGAGCACCTCGATGTGGTCGATCAGGACGCGTTCGATCGCGCGCACACGTGTGAGGTAGTGGCGCGAGCGTTCGGTATCGCCGTCGAGCATCTTGTCGCGCACCGACTCCAGCTCGAAGATCAGCTGCTTGAACCACAGCTCGTACGCCTGGTGCACCACGATGAACAGGAGCTCGTCGTGCACCGGCGGATCCGAACGCAGCCGCTGGAGCGAGATCAGCTCGGGGACGGCCAGATACTCGCCGTAGGTGAGGAGGCCCTCCTCGGCCGGCTCGGTGAGCCGGCCCATCCGTCGAACGCGCCCCTCAGCGTCCTCGGCCGGCTCGGTCACGGCCTCATCCTAGAGGCGGCGTGCAGGCGATCGCCCTCGTCCGGGCAACTCCTCCCCTGTATCGTCCTCCAACGATCGACGGGAGGAGAGCCATGAGGTTTCGAAACGTCACGATCGTCGTCGCCGCGTTCACGATCGTCCTCGAGTCGCTCGCGTTGAGCGACGCGAGCGCCGCGCCCGTGCGAGGCACGATGTACCTCGCGCTCGGCGATTCACTCGCGGCCAGCTATCAACCGAACGGCGACACCCACAGCGGCTATGCCGAGCAGATCCTCCAGCTCGAGCAGCAGCGACTGCCGGATCTGCGACTCGTCAAGTTGGGGTGCCCCGGCGAGCGCACCGGGACGATCGACCGTTCCAAGCGTCGCTGCCCGTACGCCGAGGGCACACAGCTCGACCAGGCGGTCGCGATGCTCCAGAGCCGGGACATCGCGTTCGTTACGCTCCAGATCGGCTCGAACGACCTGCTGCGGTGCTTCCGGTTCCGCCGGGGCGCGTTCGAGCAGGCATGCGTCGACGAACTCCTTCCGAAGATCTCTGCCCGCCTGGCGTCCATCGTCGGAACGCTGCGGATGGCCGCCGGCCCCGGCGTCCCGATCCTGGGCGCGACCTACTACGATCCGCTGCTCGCGGCCTGGACGTTCCCGGGGTTCGACCACGACGCCGTCGTGGCGATCGCACAGGTGTGGGCCACGTTCAACGATTCGCTCGAGCAGACGTACGCGTCGCTCGGCGTGCCCATCGCCGACGTCGAGACGGCGTTCGTCGCCACCGACTTCGACACGATCGTCCACGTTCACCGAGTCGGCGATGTGCCGATCAATGTCGCGCGCGTGTGCCAGTGGACCTACGCCTGTTCCGAGCGATTCGGTCACGACATTCATCCCAACACCATCGGCTACGCCGCCATGACGAGGGCGTGGGAGGCGACGATCGAGACCGCGCTCGGGCCGGTCCCCTAGTCGGCGAGCGCGCGGGACAGCTCCTCGAGGCTCTCGAGGTTGTGGCCCGGCAGGAACTCGTCGATCGAGGGGAGCGCCGCCGCCATGCCGCGCGCGAGCGGCTCGTAATGCGGGCTCCCCTTGAGAGGGTTCACCCAGACGATCTTGTGGACCAGCCGCCGGAGTTTGGCCATCTGGTCCCGCAGCA
>Ga0207428_10001689_pt1 | contig 22717 bp, 20 predicted proteins | sample RhiMethybrSRZTD1_FD_187600 | JGI IMG/M metagenome (GOLD analysis project Ga0207428, IMG submission 187600) | Populus rhizosphere microbial communities from Tennessee, USA - Rhizosphere MetaG P. TD hybrid SRZTD1 (SPAdes) (version 3) | ecosystem: Host-associated > Plants > Roots > Rhizosphere >...
CACGCGAGTGGCGCCGTCGGTCCAGCGGGTGAGTCTGGCGGTCGTCACGCCGTAGGAGTACACGTCGCCCGCCGACCGCCCAGAGCTCATGTGGAAGGCGACCTCGGTCGATGCGCGCCTCCAGCGCAGACCGCCGATCACGCCCGGCGGGAGCGGCGGACGCGGCAGCTCCCTCAGGGTTGCGAGATCCACGAAGCCCAGGGCACTGGCACCGTGCTCGTTGGTGAGGAAAGCGATATGGCTGGCGTCGGTCGACAGCGCGAAGGCGTCGACGTCGCGGTTGAGGCCGGGGATGAGAACGCGTTCCTCCCCTCCTGCAGCCGGCATTATCACCAGCCGCCGGTACTCGCTTCCGCGATCACTTATGGCGAAGATCGACCTGCCGTCCCTGGAGAAGCGCGGCGAGTCGTAGGCGACGGGCTCGCCCTCGCGCGGAGGTGTGACACGCCGCCGCTGCCCCGTCGCAAGATCCATCACCCAGATATGGCTCTCGTTCGCCGAGATGAACTCGACGAACGCGATCCTGTCTCCATCCTCGGAGAACGCGAAATTTTCCCAGCCTCCGCCTTCCAGGGTGGCGAGCGCGCGGTCGGCCCCGGGCTTGAGCGGGTCCATGACGTGAATCGTCGTGCGCGCCGTGCGCCCGGGATTGTTGCGGTCGATCGGCTGCGTCGAATAGACGATGCGGTCGCCCGCGCGATTCCAGGCGGTCCCTCCCACCCGCACGCCCGCGGGGGTGAGGGGCGTTACCGCCTTCGTGGCGACATCCTGGCGATAGATCCGGAACACCTCGTTGCCGCCCTCGCCGCGCGCAAAGACGAAGTAGTCTCCCGTCGTCGGCTGGTACGCCGCGCTCCCGACCGCGTCGGGAAAATCCGTGAGCGGACGCGGCGCAGTCCCAGGCGCGGCCACCGCGTGCACCTGGGTCGTGGCAGCGAGGCGACGTCGCACCAGGATCTCGCGGCGCTGCGGATGCCACGACAGCATTCCGCTCGGGCGAAACTCCCCGTACCGGTCGAGCGTCGCCGCCAGCGAAGCCGGAATCTGGGGAATCCCGTCCACGATCAGCGCGGGCGGCGGCGTGACGAACTCTTCCTGGGCGAGGGAGCCCCGGAAAACAACCAAAGTTGCAGCAAGCAGGAGGACGGCGCGAATTTTCACTATTACCCCACCCCGTTCGCTGCGCGTCACTCCCCTGCCGGCCGTTCGTACCAGATGCGCCCGTCCTTGATCGTGGTCTGACACAGCAGCCGGCGCTTCGCGGTCACGACGTTGCCGTCGCTGTCTTTCAGCTCGAAGCTTCCTTCACGCAGTCCGAACACGGCCACGTCGGCATTGGCGCCTGGCTTGAGCGTTCCGACCGTGCCCTCGTAGCCCATGATGCGCGCGGGCGCGGCCGTGGTGCGCCGAACGATCTCGTCCAGCGCCATGCCGAAGTGCAGCAGCTTGGTCATGGTGGTGGGCATATCCCACACCGGCCCCCTGGTGGCCGAGGTCATCGTGAGGTCGGTGGAGATGGTATCCGGCAGGAAGCCCTGATCCAGCGCCTTCTCGATCATCCGGAAATTGAAGTGGCTGCGGCCGTGCGCGCAGTCGAAGACGATGCCCGCGCGCTGCGCTTCCACCACCTCCTTCAGCACGAACTGCTTTTCCTGCCCCATGATGCCGTTGTTGCGGCCGTGATAGCAGTGGGTGACGATGTCGCCGGGGATCATGTGCTCGATAAGCGCCGGCAGCGGGATGGGCGAATCGGTGATGTGCATCATCATCGGCACGTTGCCGGCCATGTAGGCCGTCTGGCGCGCCAGCTTCACCGGTTCGGCCGAGTACTCCCAGACCAGGTTCGGTCCGAAGCGAAGCTTCACGCCGATGGCGAGGTCCGGATTCTCCTTGATTGTCTTCGCGCAACCCTCCGGATCGGCATAGGGAAAGTGCGAAAGCTCGCCGCCGCGCGCCGTGCCCGTGATGCCGATCGCAGACAGGTTGACGAAGGCGCGCACACGCGTGCGCACGTGATGATCGAGCACGCCGCGCAAGGCGGCGAAGTTTGACGAACCGGTGCTGCCTGCATCGCACAGCGTCGTGACGCCGGTCGCGCGCAGGCAGCTATCGGTATGGATACCCATGTCATGCCCGTTCACCAGCACGTGGGCGTGGATGTCGACCAGCCCGGGGAACACGTGGTACCCCTTCGCGCTCACCGTGCGCACGGCCTCCGCCGACGACAGCGACGGCGCCACGGCCGCGATCTTGCCCCCGACGATGCCTATGTCCATCACGCCGCGCAGCCCCGCCCCGGGATCGAGCACCTCGCCGCCTGCAACCACCAGATCGAACTTCATGGTTTATCTTTAACCTCCATCATGGGTCAGGTGCGCGAGAACCCGTCAGCGGTCAGGCGTCAGGGGTCAGGCGTGCCCTCGAAACCCGTCAGCCGTCAGTGGTCAATGGTCAGGCGCGGAAGCCCGAACAGCGGCCGGGCGACGGGATGGTCGGATGACTGATCGGAACGGTCATGACGGGTCAGACGTCAGCAGATCTAGTTCGAGGAGATCGCTCGATTCGAAGCGATGAACTCGCGAATCGCGTTGACGAACTCGGGCCGAAGGCTCGCTCCGCGAGGCCCACCATGCGTGGCTTGATCGACGACAACAAGGTTCACATCCGGCCGCAGTTTCTTCAGTTCGTTGAAGTCCGAGATGTATCCATCGAGGCTCCCCACGACGGCGAGTATCGGCACCTTCACGCTTTGCAGTTGCGCGGGAGTGATGATATAGGCCCTTTCCGCGCGGGTTCGCGCCGCAAGTGCAAATCGGTCGGTGTCCGGATTATTCATACACGCAGCCGACAACTTCCTGATCGTTTCTTCGTCCGGCTTCGGTGCATTGGTCGGCGCAAGGCGGTAAATTTGGGTACGGCTCACGCACTCGCGCTCTCGTTCTGCGGGCTCTGTCACGGTGCGAACGGCAATGTCTTCCTCGGGCCATCGAAACCGGCCAGCAGCGCCGCCAAGTGTGACGCTAAGGAAGCGCGCCGAATGCGTGGTCAACAATTGCGCCGTAATGTGAGCGCCCATGGAATAACCGACGATGTGCGCTCTTCTTATGCCAAGGTGGTCCATCAACCGGATGACGTCCAGGCCCATTTCACGACCATAGGCCTTTACCTCATGTGGCTTGCCGCTCTTGCCAGAGCCGCGCGCATCGAAGGCAATGACTCTGTAGTTCTGAGCCAGATTCGGGAGCACGCCCGAATCGATCCAGCCATTGAGGTTCCCACCGTCGCCGTGAAGCAGAACGATTGGATCCCCGCTACCTTGCTCCACATATCGAATGCGGACACCGTTTGAATCGAAGAACCTGTCCTGTGTGAGTGCAGCCGTCGGTCCGAGCAGAAGACAGACGATTGCGATTGCTACGATCGACCTGAACGATCTCATGCTGTGCTCCCCTCCGTGATCGGAACCTGTAGGCCGTCTAACAATGAAAACCAGCAGCTACCAGAACGGTAGCATAAAGCGCATGCGCCGAGCGGATGGTTTTAAGAGACCACTTCCGTCATGGGTCATGCGTCAAATCCAGGGCAGCTCAGACCCCGCTACAGGCGACAACACCCGAAGCGGCGAGCTTTTCGATGTCGCCGGCGCCATAGCCCAGTTCGCCCAGGATCGCGCGGGTGTGCTCGCCCACGTGCGGGCTGTGGGCAAGACGATCGCCTGTCGCGGGCGGGCGCTGGCCGCAGATGGTGCTCATCGGCACGCGGCCGAGCGTGTCGTTTTCGACCCAGCGCACCGCATCGATCGCCTGCACCTGCGGGTCGGCGAAGAGATCCTTGTACGTATTCACCTTGGCTTTCAGGATGTCGATGCTGGACAGGAGATCCAGCCATTCGTCGGAGGTCTTCGTCTCCAGGATGGGCCGCAGCTCGGCCATCAGCTCGACACGATGCTTGACGCGCGAGCGCGCGTCGGCATAGCGCGGATCTGCGAGCCACTCGTCCTTGCCAAGCAGCCTGGCGAGCCGCTGGAAGTGCGCGTCGCGCCGCGCGTTGACGCTCATGTAGCCGTCCCTGGTCTTGAACATGCCGACCGGCATACCGATAGGTTCGGCGGCGGCGCCCTGCAGATAGGATTCCATCATCGCCCCCTCCTGCAGGGCGAGCGAGGACTCCAGCAGGCTTGTTTCGATGTAGGCGCCGCGGCCCTTCATCGCTTTCCTGTAGAGTGCGGCCGCGACCCCCTGGAATGCGTAAAGTCCCGTCGAGAAATCGATTGCCAGCATTTCGATGCGCTGCGGGACGCCCGTCGGGCCGCGATTGATCGACATCATCCCCGTATAGGCCTGCATGACCGAGTCCGTCGCCGGATCATCGCAACGCGGGCCCGTCGGGCCGAAACCCGTAATGGCGATATAGATGATCTCCGGGTTGGACTTCTTCACGCTCTCGTAGTCCAGCGCGAACTTGTCGATCTTCCCGACCCGGAAGTTCTGGACGAGGACGTCACAACCTCTGGCGAGCCGCTGTACGATCGCGACGCCCTCGGCGGTCTTGAGATCCACGGCGAGCGAGCGCTTGGCGCGGTTCACGATGACCGAATGCGCCGTGTGATCGCCCGTCCATTTGCCGAGCTGCCGGCTCCAGCAGCCTGAACCAGGCGGCTCGACCTTGATCACATCGGCGCCGTTACGCGCCAGGTGCATGGCGCAATAAGGCCCTGCCACCCCCTGCGACAGATCGAGAACCTTCACGCCTTCGAAGGGCAGATCGTCCTGCGCCATCCGTATGCTCCTTCTAAAAAATGCTCGCCTCGGGCTCGGCGCAATACTAAGTCGTCGGTGTGCGGCCGCGCAATTGCGCTGGTCGTCCTGTTCTCCGTCATAGGTGATTCCGCTCGAGCAGCTGGCCGGGCATCCACGCCTGGCGGCTGACCGCTCTTGGCCCGCCTGCCCGCTAACGCCTGACCCCTGACGGTCGTTAGAGCATCGGCACGCCATCGTGGTCGACGGCGAAGCGCTCGCCAGCCTCGATCGGTACGCGCAACCGATTTTCCAGAGGCGGGATCGGGCAGTTCCAGGCCCTGCTGAACGAGCACGGGAGAAGTGCCGCGTAGTTGAAGTCGATACTCACTGTTCCGGACCGATCCGCCGGTATTCGCACGCTGCGGCCGGAACCGTAGCTGGTGTGGCCGCTGGTTCCGTCCGTAAAGTGCAAGACGTAGTTGTCCCCCTGTCGGGTTGCGTAGAGCGTCTGTTCAGCCCCGTTGATGTCGAACGTCACTCTCGCCGCGACCGGCCTCTCCACCGGGATCGGGTTTCGATGATGGCTGATCGCGACGGTTTTTCCGTCTGTGACCTTCTCGAGGCGAGCTTCCACGATCCATTCGGCCGACCAGTCGAACGCCTGGATATGGCTGAACTGCTGGGCCCAGGCGCTCTTCGGATTCCAGATCTGCAGTGCAAATCTCCTGTTGTCGTAGGTAAAAATGATTCCCTCGGCGCCATTGGGAAAATAGGCAATCGAGGCGGGTTGATTCGGGCCGACCGCCAGTTTCGCGCTGCCGTCGACAGTGCAGCCGTCTATCACGATCTCGTTGCTGGCGCTCGCCTCGACCAGGAGACCGGCTTCTCCCTCAAGGAGCGGCGACCAGAGTCCCGGGGCGCCTGGCACGCGCTGACGGGGGTTCACCACATGGTTTCCCCAGACGAACGAGACGGGTCCGCGCTTCGCCCTGACGTATTCCGTTCGCTGCTTAATATGCTCGCGGTGCTTCGCACGCGAATTCTCAGTCATAGGGCCTCCGGAGTCATCGGGACACGCCTCGAGAGAAGGGTGCCCGTGCTCTACGCATCAAAATCCATATACTGACTGCGATTCTATCGCCAGTCCTGACCTCGCTGACGTGAGCAGTTGAACAGGGCGGGCGGTGGGGGCGGTCCTAGTGGGCCCACTTAACCCCGTCAGGGGTCATGCGTGCCGGGCTTGCTGCTCGATACCCGAGCAGCGGCCGGGTGGCGGATGGCCGCAGACTGATCCGATTCTCCCGGTTTGGTAAATCCCCAGATTACGCGACGGTCAAGTCAATTGACCACAAGCGCGTGGAAGAATCGAGCAGCCCAGTACCGGGAGAATCGGGCAGGCAAGGTCGTCCGACAGGACCCGGCCAGCTGCTCGCAGCGCCCTTAACGATCGCTGCTGCGCAAAGGATGAAGGATGAACATGGAAGTATGATCTGCAGCGCGGTCTGTTTCGTATCTATGTCATACTGATTTTCGGCGGCCTGACCGGAGGCCGCCAATCAGCCATGCAGATCCAATTCGACGATCGCACCATCATCGTCACCGGCGCCGCCCGCGGAATCGGTGGCGCAATCGCGCGAGCCTTCGCCGAGCGCGGCGGTCGGGTGCTTGCGCTCGACGTTCTGCCGGTCGCAATCGACGGTGTCGAGGCGCATCGGATCGATCTCGCGGATCGCGCCGCCGTCAGCGCACTGCTGGCGGGGATCGAGGCCGATGTGGTCGTCCACGCAGCGGGCGGCGTGCGCGGGCAGACACACAAGGACTTCGAGGATCTCGAGCCGGCCGAATGGCGAGCGATCTACGACGCCAACGTCACCTCGGCAGTCAACGTGCTGCAAGCGGCCATCCCCGCGATGAAGCGGCGGAGCAAAGGGCGGATCGTCACCATCTCGTCGGGCGCTGCCTTGAGGCCGAGCCTGACCGGCATCCAGTCCTATTGTTCGGCCAAGCACGCGCTGCTCGGACTCACCCGCCAGCTCGCACACGACCTCGGCCCCTGCGGCATCACCGTGAATTCGGTAGCGCCCGGGTTTCTCCGCACGAGCCCGGATTACGAGCGGCAGTGGCAGTCCTATGGCGAGGCCGGCCAGAAAGCGATGATCGAACGCATCGCCCTGCGCCGGCTCGGCGAGCCCGAGGACATCGCTCACGCGGTGCTGTTCTTCGCGTCGGACTACGCCGGATGGATAACCGGGCAGGTCCTGCCGGTCTCAGGAACTCCCTTCCCTTAAGGAGATCGTCATGTCGGTCGTCTCGCCGCATCCGTCCGCAGAACTCGAGCCCTGGCAATGGCCGGAGGCGACGTGGCGCCGGATCGTCGAGCGGGTGCGCGCGGGCCGGCGGCTCAAGCCCGCATCCTGGCCCGGCGGCGCGCGTTGCGCCGTCGCGCTCTCGTTCGACAGCGACCACGACACGAGCGAGCTGCGTCAAGGCGGTAAATCGATCGGTCGCCTGAGCCAGGGCCAGTACGGCAACCGCCGGAGCATCCCGCGAATTCTCGCGCTGCTGGCGAAGCACTCGGTGCCCGCCAGCTTCTTCGTGCCTGCCGTGGTGGCGCTGCTCTATCCCGACGAGCAGCGCCGCGTCGTCGCCGAAGGTCACGAGATCGGAATTCATGGCTGGATCCACGAGCGCAATTCGGTGCTGCCCGAGGCGGCGGAACGCGATCTTCAGATGCGATCCGCCGACACGCTGGAGAAGATCACCGGCCGCCGTCCCGTCGGCATCCGCACGCCGTCGTGGGATTTCAGCCCGCACACGCTCGCGATCACGCGCGACATGGGTCTCATCTACGACAGCTCGCTGATGGCCGACGACGACTGCCACGAGCTCACTCTCGATGGCGAGGCCACCGGCGTCGTCGAGCTGCCGGTCGAATGGATCCGGGATGATGCGGTGTACTTCAACATGGACCGCTTCTCGACGCTTCGACCCTACACGCCGCCCTCAGGCGCGCTGGAAATCTTCAAGGCGGAATTCGACGGCGCCTATGCCGAGGGCGGCATCTTTCAGCTCACCATGCATCCGCACCACATCGGCCATCGCTCGCGGATCGCAATGCTGGAAGCGCTGATCCGGCATATCCGGACCCATGACGGGATCTGGTTCGCGACGCACGCGGACGTGGTGCGGCATGCGAAGGCGAACGGGTAACTAGTCGTACTGTGTCATGAAAAACCCGATTCCTTCCCTCTTGATTATTGCGGACGAAGCATCCGATGGCGTCCGGCATCACCCACATTCGGGCTTCCATATCGGTACAGTAGGATTAGAACCCACCTCAACAACAAGCTGCGGACAGGATGAACGGGATTCTCAGCATAACTGCGCAGTTACACCATCCTGTACATCCTGTTAGTCCTGTCGGATTTTCGATGTTGAGCAGCGTGCTTTCGGTTTTTTGAGATAGCTTCTACTCGGCGCGCGCGCCGGAGTCCCTGACCAGCGGCGCCCAGATCGCGACTTCGTCCTTCACGTACTGAGCGAAGCGCGCGGGCGTGTAGCCCAGCATGGGCGGAGTACCCATCTCATCGAGCCGGGCCTTGACGGCAGGCTCTTTCAGCGCCTGCTCGGTGACGGCCGCCATCCGGTCGACGATCTCCTTGCGCGTGCCCGCCGGCGCGAAAAGCCCGTACCACGAATAAGCCTTGTAGTCCTTCAATCCCGCCTCGGCGGCCGTCGGCACGTCGGGAAGCGACGGAGAACGCTCGACCGTCGCGACGAACAGCGTGCGCACCTGGCCGGCGCGGTTGAGCGGCGCCATGAGACTCGGAATATCGCTGTTGAACTGCACCTCGCCCGCGATCAGCGCCCTGAAAACCTCGGCAGCCGAACGGTAAGGCACGTGCACCCCTTCCGTTCCGGTGCGCTTGAGGAACGTCGCACTCGCGAGATGCCCCGTCGTGCCGACCCCGGAGCTGCCATAGGAGTGCTTTCCCGGCGCGGCCTTGAGCGCGGCGACAAAATCCGCGACGGTCCTGACGTTCAGGCCCTTCGTGGTGACGGAAAGGCAGATCGGGATGTAGACGGTGGGCGCGATCGCCACGAGATCCTTGACCGGATCGTAGGGAAGGTTCGGATAGAGCGCCGCCGCGACGCCCGTCGAAGACAACGTAGCGAGCACGAACGTGTAGCCGTCCGCCGGCTGCTTGGCAACGTAGTCCGTGCCGACCGTGCTGCCCGCACCCGGACGGTTTTCCACGAGGATCGTCTGCCCGAGGAGCTCGGTCATTTTGGGTGTGAGTAGCCGCATGGTGATATCGGTGCCGCCGCCGGTTCCGAACGGGACGACGATGCGGATCGGCCGATTGGGCCACGGCGCTGTCTGTGCCCGCCCCATCGCGGGCAGGAGCGTCGCGGCTGCCGACAGCGACAGCATCCTGCGGCGCGTGATTTTCCTGTCCATCCGCTGCTCCAGATCGTCAGACGTTGTACTGGAAGCCGTCGACGGTGAAATCCTGTCCGGTGATGTAACACGGTTCCGACGTCGCGAGAAACAGGACGAGCTGCGCGACATCGTCAGTCCGGCCCACCCGGCGCAGCGCAATGCCCGTGCGCGCGATTTCGGCTCCGCGTTCGACGATCACCGGGTTCTTCGGAATCTCGGTCTGGATGAGACCCGGACAGATCGCATTCACCAGGATCGTCGGTCCGAGCTCCTTTGCCAGGGCGCGTGTCATGCCGAGTATCCCCGCCTTGGCGGAAGCATAGGCGAAGCGGCTCACGGCCGCGGTCACGCCACCCGAATGCGCATTCACCGACGACATCGAGACGATGCGGCCGCCGCCCTGCTCGAGCATGACCGGCGCAACCGCGCGAATGTAGTTGAAGCAGCTCTTGAGGTTGATCGCGATCGTGTCGTCGAATTCGCGTTCCGAGATCTCAAGCACGCCCTTCGGCATCGGTTTGCCCGCGTTGTTCAGCAGGAAATCGATGCGCCCCAGCTGCGTCCTGACCGCGCCGGCCACTTCCTGCGCGCGCCCAAAAACCGAGGCGTCGGCTTCGAACGTCATCGCCTCCCGACCCAGCCCGCGGATTTCGGCGGCGGTCCGTTCCAGCTCCGGGGCGAGAAGGTCGACGAGCGCGATGTCGTAGCCCGCGCGGGCGAGAGCGAGAGCGCATGCGCGACCGATGCCGCGCGCGCCCCCGGTGATGATCGCCACCTTCCGCACGGAGATATTCTACTTTTGAGCGTGAGGAACGACGCGCGGCGCGTGTTCCTGGAGCGTATAGCCCCCCTTGGGGCACTTGAGGTCGGGATTGGTCGGAGAGAACAGGCCGGCGGGGTTGCCCTTCCACAGCCAGACATGGAGGTCGTAGTGCTTGAGCTCGATCGGCATCAACGGGTGGTGGCCTTCCATCGGCCCGTCGAACTGCCGACCGAACAGCTTGGGCCGCTCCTTCAGCTCGGGCGTGAGCGGCATGAAGTATTCCGCCGCGACCAGGCGCAGCTTGTCGCCGACCGGCTCGTAGACCAGGACCTGCGGCTTGAGTGGATCGAGCTTCCCCATGAGAGTGACGTTGAAGAAATGCACCCCCATTCCGCCAGCAGGATAGGGCACCTGTCCCGGCCCGCCCGGCTTCGGGTACTCGACGCAGCCCACGGTCGAAAAGTAGCCGTCGTGGACCGCGACGACCGGATCCTGGTACTTATCCAGCACCGCGCGTATCTTCTGCAGCTCCGGCGTCAACTCCTTGGAGTTCTGGGCCTCGGCGCGCCCGGACAGCAACGCCAGAGCGACGGCCATGGCTCCGACTGCGGACAAGACTGCAATTTTCCCTCGCATACTCCCTCCTTTGGTTGAAAGTGGTTCGGATTGTTTTTTTGCGGCGCCTCCGAAAGCGGACGCACCGTGAAGGACACTGCTATTCATCCTTCCCGTAGAGCGTCCGCCTCATCGGAAGGTTGATCACCGCTCTCGAGATACGCGAGTCGATTATCATCGGGCCGGGCTTCGCCACCCACTCCTGGACGGCTTTTCGCACTTCCTCGATGGTGCGGGCGAGCGTGCCGCGAGCGCCGTAGGCGCGCGCGATGGCGCCGAGATCCGGCGAAGGAATCGCCGAGGTCTCGGGGTCGATGCCATGCGCCCGCAGCTTCTGGTACTCCGAGCCGAGCGCCTCGTCGTTCTGAACGACGATCAGCAGGGGCATCTTGCAGCGGACGACGGTATCGAAGTCCGAGAGATGCATGATCGTGCTCGCATCGCCGTCGACGAGCACGGCCGGCTTGTTGCCGTTCGCGATCGTCGCTCCCATGGCTGTCGGCAGCATCTGGCCGATGCACCCGAAGAAGCCGGATGCGTGCACGTAGGGCCGCGCCTTCCAGCTGTTCATCGTCGTAATCGACGAGCTCGCGCCGTTGCCTATGAAAAGCCCGACGTCCCCGGGCACGAGCTCATCGACCGCGCGCACGACCAGGCGCGGGTCGATGGTGCCGGGCTCGATCTCGAACTGGGTGCGGTCCTCGTACATGTTGGAGAGGCGCTCGAGTGTCTCTCCGGTGCGGAAGCCAGTCTGTTTGAAGCTGCGCTTTTCGAGCGCCGCATCCAGCATTTCGAGGCCTTCCTTCGCGTCGCTCTGCACGTAGACGTCCGCGCCGCGGCCATTGCCGAGCACGACATGGGGCTTGGGATCGAACTGGATGTACTTCGCCTCGGGAAAGATCAGGCCGTGCTCGGTCGTATGGCGGTTCAGGGTCGCGCCTACCCCGATCACGACGTCGGCCTCGTGAAAGAGGTGCATCGTCGCGCGCGTCGCATAAAGGCCCGACACGCCGGCGTGGTATTCGGTCTTGTCCGAGAGCCAGGTCTTCGCGCGCAGACTGGTGCCGATCAGGGCGCCGATGCGCTCGCCGAGCTTGAGCACCGCATCTCCGGCGCCCGACCAGATCGCGCCGCGGCCGACGATGATGACGGGCTTCTTCGACTTCGCAATGAGGGCAGCGGCCTGTTCCACGGCTGCGGCGTCCAGCGCGCCAGCGCGATGGGGCTTGAGTGTCGCGGACGGACGGTACGGATCGTCGTCGTCCCACTTCTCCTGCTGCACGTCCATCGGGCAGCTCAGCATGATCGGACGCCGCTCGAGCTTTGCCTTGTAGAAAGCGCGGCGCACCGCTTCGTCGGCGAAATCGCCCGTATCGAGACGGATGAATCCGGTCTCGACGCCGTCCGCGAAGCGTGACTGGTTGAGACTCTGGTGATAGTCCGGGTCCTTGGCGGGCCGTTCCCCGACGAAGGCGACGACCGGCGATTCCGCGCGCGCGGCGACGACGCAGGCGGTCGCGATCTGGGTCACGCCCGGGCCGCACGTGGTGGTCGCGACCCCGGGCGTCTGCCGGTGGCGCGCCCAGCCGTCGGCCATGCCCATGCCCACGCCTTCGTGGCGCACTTCGATGCACTCCACACCGCGCTTGATGAGCGCGTTCATCCAGTACATGTTGCCGTCCCCCATCATCCCGAAGACGTGCGTGGTGCCTTCGGCCATGAAAGCGTCGGCAAGGCGTTCGTAGACTTTCATCGGAAATCCCCTTTCCAGGAAGCGTATGCGATTCTAGCTTTCACACCGGTCCACCGCTAATCAGCCGGGCGCCTGCGAGGTGCGCCTGATTCGACGGCGCGGCGCAGCAGGTCCTGGAGATCCATGCCAGGCTAGTCCGCAATCTGCAGCCCATTCACGACCTCGGGTGCGAACTCGATGCCAAGGCCGTGGCCCACGGGCACTGCGACCAGTCCGTCCTTCACCTCGATCCGGGGGCCGTACCAGTCCATCGGGTGCTTCGGCAGCGCGGCTGCATACTCCATCTCGATGGGCAACTCCGGCAGTGTTGCGCAGAAGTGTGTCGTAAGTGCCTGGCGTGGACCCAGGTAAGGACTGTGGGGCGTCAGCGGCAGCCCATAGTGCCTGGCGATGACGTTCACGCGGTGGTTGCGGATGAAGCCGCCGTTGTAGAGCAGGTCGGGCTGAAGGATATCCACGACGCGGTTGCGCGCCATGTACTCGAAGCGAGGCAGGCTGGCATCCTGTTCGCCGCCGGCGACAGGCATGTCCAGAGCGTCGGCGACCGCCTTGGTTTCGTCCAGGTCTTCGAACGGACACGGCTCCTCGAAGAACACGACGTTGTGCTCCTTCAGCATCTTCGCGATTTCGAGCGCGTAACGTGCGTCGTAGGAGCCGTTGGCGTCCACGTAGATTTTCATATCGCCGCCCCACGTTCGCCGGGCCAGCGCTATCAGGCGTTCGGTGCGGCCGGGCGAGGCGTCGGCGTTCCTGCTGAGGCGCCCGCCGATCTTCAGCTTGACAGCTTTTGCCCCTGTTTGCTCGATGCGCCGTCCGACCCACTCGACCTCTTCCTCCGCCGTTGTTTCGCGAATGAGGCTGGAGACGTAGACCGGGACCTGGTCGCGCTTGCGTCCACCGAGCAGATCGCCGATGGACTTGCCGGCGGCTTTGCCGAGGAGATCAAGGAGGGCCGCCTCGGCCCACGCGACTGTTGTCCAGAACGCTGACCCGGCGTACTTGTAGTTCCACTTGTAAACGTAGATCTCATCGATCATCGTTTCAAGGTCGCGGACGTCGCGGCCTGCGAAGAAGGGCAGGATCCTTTCTTTCAACAGCGCTGTGAGAAAATGACGCCCCTCGTTGATCATGACGATACCCTCGGCACCGTCCCTGGACCGCGCGCGCAGAAAAAAGATGTCTTTCCAGCGCACGAGGTCGATGTCTTCAACGATCACAGGTGTGCTGGATACGCTGTGAAGCTCGAAGAGGTGGCGATCGTAGTTTGCTCGTGTCTGCACGCTCATGGTCTCTTCTCTGGTTTGGCTGACGCGGTCTCCTATGCGGCATGAGGATACTCGCAGCTCGCCGTCTGTGCGAAGATATGCCAATGCCACCAACAAAATCAAAGCAGCGCCTGGGATTCTTCACGCGCGTACTCGATGCAGTGCCCCCGGCCGAGCGCTATCGCCTCGCCACCGAGCAGATCGCTCATGCCGAGCGCCTGGGCTTCGATGCAGCCTGGGTCGCCCAGCACCATTTCCATGAGCTCGAGGGTGGCCTGCCGTCGCCCCTCATCTTCCTGACGCATGCCGCCGCGCGAACCTCGCGCATCCGGTTGGGAACCGCCATCATTACCCTGCCGCTGGAGCTGCCGATCCGCGTGGCTGAGGATGCGTCGCAGCTCGACATCATGTCGGGGGGGCGCCTGGAGATCGGCGTGGCGCCCGGCGGCAACCTGACCATGTACACCGCCTTCGGTGTGAACAGCGACGAACGTCACGCCGTGATGGCCCATCATCTCGGCCTCATGCGCGATGCCTGGACCGGCCGCGCCCTGCCCGGCGGGGATACCCTCTACCCGGCGAACCCTGGGCTGGCCGACCGCATCTGGCAGGCGACCTTCAATCTAGACGGTGCGCAGCGCGCCGGACGCGATGGCGACGGCCTGATGCTGTCGCGGAACCAGCCCCGCGCGCAGGGCCCGGGACGACTGACGCTGGACCAGATCCAGAACCCGCTGATAGATGGGTACATCGAAGCGCTGCCGCCAGGCCGGGAGCCGCGCATCCTCGCTTCGCGCACGGTGTTCGTGGCCGACGATCGCAGGGATGCGCTCAAGTTCTGCGAAAAGGGCTTTGCCGCCTACGGCGCGAGGCGCGCCGGCTTGCGGCGCATGCCGCAGGGCGCCTCGGTCGAGGAAGCCATTCACGCGCTCGACATCCATACCGGCACTCCGGAGGAGGTCATCGCTTCGCTTCAGGCCGACACGGCCTTGGCGCGCGCGACCGACTGGAGCGTGCAGGTGCATTCGATCGATCCGCCGCATGAGTACATCCTGCGCTCGATCGAGCTGATGGCCCAGGTCGTGGCGCCCGCCCTCGGCTGGCAGCCAGCGGCGGCATCCGCCGCCTGAAAGGATGAAGGATGAACGTGGAAGGATGACCCGGTTTCTTTCAGCAAAGCAAGAACAGGTCATCCTTCATCCTTCCGCGTTCCTGGTTCCACGTTCCAGCAGGACCCGGTCAGCTGCTCGGCAGTTCAGTTTCGTAACAACCGTGCGTGGTGGCCGTGCGTCCGCCATCCACCACGATGTTTGCGCCGCTCACGTACGCCGCCGCATCCGACGCCAGGAACAGCACGACCGGCGCCACATCCTGCGGCGTGCCCTGGCGGCCCAAGGGGGTGACAGCCACTCTGGCTTTGTCCACCGGCGTCACGGCGATCGGGCTCTTGCGCGGGCCGCTGGAGGAAATGCAATTGACGCGAATATTGTATTTACCCAGATCGTGCGCCATCACGTGCGTGAGCGGCAGCAAGCCGCCCTTGCCGGCAGAATAGGCTGCGATGGACGGATTGCCCAGAACACCGTCGATCGATCCGTGATTGATGATGGAGCCGGAACCGGCTCGTTTCATCAACGGTAAAAATGCATGCGCGCACAGAAAGGCCGAGGACAGATTGCGCCCGATCATGGTTACCCAGGCCTCGTACGTCGTTTTCTCGAAAGTCTGCCGGATCGGATCACGCCCCGCCACGTTGAAGAGGATGTCCACCTTGGCGAGTGTTTTTTCCAGGGCGCTCGCTACGGCCCGCACCTGAGCCGCATCGGTTACATCGGCATGAAAATACGGCAGCCCGAACTCATCCATGCGCAGAAGGCGCGCATCCTTCATTTCCGTGTTGTCGTCGATGCAAATCACTTCGGCGCCTTCGCGCGCGAACATCAGCGCCGTTGCGTGACCAAGACCCCAGGCGTCGCCTGCAATCACAGCTGTCTTTCCTTTGAAATTCATCGTGTCCCCTTTATAAAGATCAGTCATGAATCGGGAAGGCGGCCGGTCGTTCCGACAGGACCCGGTCAGCTGCTCCAAGCGCCGTTTCGACAGGACCTGCGGGAAATCGCGGCCTCGAACGCCTCCAACGCCAGCGGCTAAAACGGTACGTCGCCGGCGATCGTGGTCCGATGCATGTGGCGGATATAAGTCGGGTCGTCGAGCCGGGTGTGGTCGGCAATGTGCAGGACGCAGCGGTTGTCCCAGAAGACGAGGTCTCCGGGCCGCCACTCGTGCCAGTAGATGAACTCGGGCCGCCGGCAGTGTTCGTAGATCTCGGCCAGCAATGCTTCCGATTCGGGCGGTGCCATCCCGTCGATCCCCTTGGTGAGCTGCGGGTTGACGAAAATCGACTTGCGTCCCGTCTCGGGATGCGTGCGGAAAACGGGATGATGCGCATGCAAAGACAGCTTGCGCGTCGAGCCGAACAGCGCCCGCCGGCTCCCCACCGCTTCCTTCAGCCGCGCGGGTAATCGCTCGTACGCGTTGGCCATGTTGGCGAACCCCGTGTTGCCGCCGCTGTCAGGCAACTCGATCGCGTAGAGCATCGATCCGAGCGACGGCCGCTCCCGATAGGCCAGGTCGGAATGCCACATGGGCCCCGCATTGCGGATGCCCACGTCCTTGCCGTTTTCCTTCTTCGTCGAGATCACCAGAATATCGGGATACCCGGCGAGATGCGCGTCACCCTGGGACGGATGTTCATCGAGCGGGCCAAACCGCCGCGAAAAGTCGATCTGCTGCTGCGGCGTCAGGTGCTGGTCCCGGAAGACGAGGACATGATGGTCCAGATGCGCCCTGTGAATGCGGGCAAAGGCGGCTTCGTCGATTGGGCGGGACGCGTCGAGACCTACTACCTCGGCGCCGAGCGCCTCCGAAAGCGGACGTATCATGAAGGACACGGCGTCACTCACTTCTCGTTCCCCTCTGGACGATCGCGCGCAGGAAGGGAATCGCGAAAGCTGTCGAACGTCTTCCACGCAGGAACCGGAGGCGTGTAGGAGCGCCGCGGCGCATACACCGAGTGCTCGACCAGCTGCATCTTGTGTATGTAGCGTGGGCAATTCGGAAAGATCTGCGTCGCGGTGACGCGCACCATGAACACCGCGCCAGGGCAGTCAGCAAGCAAGGGATCGTCTTCGCTAAGCTGCGCCGTGCCATTGACCCGGATGCGCTTCGGCTGCTGGAAGTCCAGAAAGAGCAGCCCTATGTGTGGATTCACGAGCACATTGCCCCACGTCCTGTACATCCCGTTGCCATCGTAATCCGGAATCGCAAGGGTACGGTCGTCGAGGATCCTCACAAATCCAGGCAGGCCCCCTTTGTAAGAGCAGTCTGGATGACCGTGAGCATCCGCTGTTGCTATGAAGAACATCGGGCAGCTCTGGATGAAGGCGCGATCTTCGTCGGTGAACGCCGCGCGCACCGTGACCTGGTTGAGGCGATCGGCCAGGGGACGCGTCTCGCGCAGGTCCTGAAGTCGCCGCATCCCATCGTGGTACAGGTTGTCGATCGGCACTCGCCTCTCCTTGGTTTTCCTTAACGTTCCGGTTTTACCTGCCAAAGTCGAGCTTCGCCACGGATCCAGGAGGCCGGATATGCCGACAGGACCCGGCCAGCGGCTACGCCGCAAAGGATGAAGGATGAACGTGGAAGGATGACCTAGTTTTTTTCAGCGAGTGCATCAGCGGGTCATCCTTCATCCTTCCACGTTCCACGTTCCACGTTCAGCGAAGCGGATTTCAGCGCCGCTTCTCGCGGATGCCCATGCGCTCGAGCCGCGGCAGCACCTCGTCGCAGAAAAACGGCAGCTCCTTGAGATAGTTGACGAACGAGAACCCGATACCGCGCACGCCGGCCCGGCTCAAGTCGGCGAGCGTCTGCGCGACCTCATCCGGATCGCCTATCATCATGAGGCCGCCCATGCCGTTCACGTAGCCCTGACGCTCGCGCTCGAACTCGGCCTGGCCCACGGTTGCTGGCGAGATATTCTTCCTCCTGAGGATGCCGTCAACCGCCGACCAGTCGCCGCCCTCCATCATGGCGTAGCGGTAGTATTCCTCGGCCTCCTTCCGGGTGCGCCGGCAGGTGACCACGCCGACCGTGTAGACGTCGAGCTCGCGGCCGTGCTTCCTTGCCTCCGCCTTGGCGTCCTTCACCTTCCGGGCGTTGTCCTCCATCGAGGTGCGCGACGCCTGGGTAAAGAAGGCATCGCAGTTGCGGATCGCGAAGGCGCGGCCGACCGGCGAGGCGCCGGCGTTCATGATCAGCGGCCGCGTGCCGCCGTGAGGCTTGGGCTTGGCGCGGATCGCCTTCAACTTGATGAACTGCCCGTCGAAGTCGACGTCGTCGGGCGCAGTCCAGGCGGTCTTGACCGCGTCGATCCATTCCTGGGCGTAGTCGTAACGCGCATCGTGCTCGCGCTGCGTCACGCCGAACATCTGGAACTCGTCCTCGTTCCAGCCGACCACGATATTGAGCCCGAATCGTCCGCCGCTGATCCGGTCGGCGGTGACCATCTGCTTCGCCGCGATGAGCGGATGGAACAGGGGCGCGTGCACGGTGCCGAAGGCGACGAGCCGCTCGGTCTTGGCGAGGAGCCCGGTCGCCCACGTAATGGTCTCGAGCGTCGTGCCCATGTAGTCCGTGTCGCCGCCGTAGCCCTTCCAGCGGCCGACCGGCAGCATGAACTCGATGCCGGCCTCGTCAGCGAGGCGGGCGAGCGCGAGATTGTCCTCCCAGTTGCCGGTCCAGCGCTCCGGCACCTTGGTGACCGCGCGGCCGGAGGAGCAGTTCGACCCGAACAGGCCGATCTTCAGCGCATTGCCCGTGCCCATCGCCATGCGGTCGCGCATGGCGTGATTGCCGCTGCCGGTACTGCTGAGGCCGATGTCGTCCATATCGGAGCCAGTCTAATGGTAAAGCAATCCGATCACTCGACCTGCACGCCCGTTTCGCGCACTATGCGGCCGTAGCGGGCGTGCTCCGAGGCAATGTAGGCCTTGACCGCCTCCGGCCCCAGGTCGCCCGCCTCGATTCCCTGCTCGTCGAGGAAGCGCCTCATTGGTTCGAGCGAAAGGACGCGCCGCACCTCTCGGGCGAGCCGCTGCACGATCGCCTCCGGCGTGCCGGCCGGCGCGATCAGAGCCCACCAGGCCGCCGCTTCCAGGGTATAGCCGAGCTCCGTCAGCGTAGGCAGGTCCGGCGCGACCGGGGAGCGGCGCGAATCGACCAGCGCGAGCGGCCGCAGCGCGCCCGAGCGGACGTGCGCCCTCGCGTCGACGAACACCGGGAAGAAAAAGAACTGCACCTCTCCAGTGAGCAAAGCTGTCACGCCCGGCGCGGCCCCCTTGTAGGGCACATGAACGATGTCGATGCCGGCCCGCCGCCGCAGCAGCTCGCCGAGCAGGTGACCGGTCGATCCGGTGCCGATCGAGCCGTAGTTGAGCTTGCCGGGTTGCGCACGCGCAAGGGCGACGAGCTCGGCGACCGATCTCGCCGGCACGGCCGAGTTCACCACCAGCACGATGGGCACGCGCGCGAGCAGCGCTATCGGCGCGAAATCCTTGAGCGGATCGTAGAGAAGCCTGGAGTTAAGGTTGGGACCGACGGCAAGGTTGGTGGTGGCTCCGAGCCCGATGGTATGGCCATCAGGAGCGGACTTGGCCAGGCGCGTCATTCCGATTGCTCCGTTCGCGCCGGCTATGTTCTCGACCACTATCGGTTGGCCGAGCGTCGCGTGCTGCGCGAAGGCCCGGCCCAGAACATCGCTAGTGCCCGCGGGAAACGAGACGATGAGCCGAATCGGCCTTGCGGGGTAGTCCTGCGCCCTCAGGTCCGTATTGAGCGCGGCGCCGGTGGCCAGCGAAGCGAAGGCGATCGCCGCGAGAACACGAATGCAAAGCCGGTTCACGACTTCATTCCGGTCAAGCGCGATGGGAGCGGGTTGGTGGTAGATTACCGGGCAATCTATCCCGACCGCCGCAGCAAGGCAAGTAGAGGAAGCGCAGATGTTCGCCCAGATCAATCACGTGGCCATCATCAGCCACCAATACAACACGCTCGGCAAGTTCTACGAGGCTGTGTTCGGGCTGAAGCCTTCCGCCAGGGGCCGTCCGGCCTCGTCGATCACTATCAGCGACGGGTATGTGGGTCTGAACCTCATTCCGCGACGCGACGGCTATGTCGGGGGCATCGATCATTTCGGCGTGGTGGTCGATGACGTCGAACCCGTGCTGGAACGCATGAAGCGCAAGCACAGGAACGCGACGATCGCGAAGCGGCCCTCGGCGCGGCCCTTCGCCGCATACAGCGGCAACGATCCCGACGGCAACGTCTTCGATCTCGCGCAGAAGAAACAGGACACGCGCAAGGAAGTCTATGCCGAGATCGCAGGCGGCGGCTGGGTCCAGGAACGCTACGTCAACAAGTTCGCCATCCGCACGCCCAACGCGGAGCAATGCGCGGAATTCTACCGCGACGTGTTCGAGCTCGAACTGGTGAGCCGCGAATCCGGCAAGGCTGGGTACTGTCTAACCGACGGGCGGATGACGCTCGCCGTGCTGCCCTGGTCGATTCCGGCGTTCGAGGGCATGTCGGTCAAGCGCCCGGGTCCGGACCATATCGGCTTTCATGTCGGGAACCTGGACGCGTTCAAGGCGCGGGTCGCGGAAGTGGCCGGGATGAATCCTTATCTCGCCGGCGTGCCGCTGGGCGGCAGCCCGGAATCCGATGTGCGCAAACGCTTTCTCGCCGGCCAGGCGAGCGGCAAATGGCAGATGTCCGATCCCGACGGGAACTGGATCGACATCACCGACGAGTGATAAGAAGAACCGGCTGAGAGAGATGCACCGCAGCGCGTTTCAATCTTGGCGGCGATGTCAGTCAAATGACAACGTTCATTCTTCCGCCACGTCGATGTGGACGCCTTCAATGTCGGTTAGATGGAAGTGGCCGAGCGGGCATTTTTGGAACAGCTTGAGGCGTGCTTCACCTTCTGAGCCGTAACCGAGCGCACGCGTGCGCATGTGCGGATTCTCACCGATCAGAAATTCCATGTCCTTCTTCACCCGGTCGACCGACTCCACCTTGAAGCCGATATGATCAAGCCCTGTGCGCGCGGGGTCTTGTCCGTAGTAGTCCGCGATCTTCCAGGGAATGATCATCAGCGTCACGCGCCCGTCGGAGAGATAGAAATTGCCGTCCTTGGGCCGGTCGAGCGGCGTCAATCCGAACACGTCCACGTAGAACTGGGAGCAACGCTCGGCGTGGCGGGTACGCAGCGCGATATGCGAGATCGTGCGCGGCTGAACCCAATCGTTCTCGGCATAGACGTCCTTCTGCCCGCCCAAACTCTTCTGCGACAGATCGAAGATGTTGGTGTCGGGATCATGAGCGCTGTAGGCGGCGAAGGGGCGGATGGGCGGGCGCTTTACTGCGCTCAAAGACGAATCGAATTTCGCAATACGTGCAATGGTGTCCTCGACATCTTCGACTTCGATGCCGAAATGATCGAGCCCGCTGGTGCGCCCGTCGCGGCGCGGAATTACGTTCATGCCTATATAGCCGTCGCCCAGCACAACGGAGCGCGCGGGCCGAGGCCTGCTTGACGGCTTCATGCCGAAAAGGGATTCGTAGAATCGGCCGTTCAACGCATATTGGTCGGACGTGATCGCGACGTGATTGACGCGCGAAGCCATCAATGCGCCTCCCTGGGCTCCGCTTACTTGAACGCCTGCTGCATGTACTGGATGAGGTCGGCGCGCGCGCGCGCGTCCGGCAGGCCCGCATACGGCATGCGGTTTGCCGGGACGACCTTTTGCGGATCGGCGATGAAGGTGTCGATGGTCTGCGGCGTCCACGTGATGTTGCTGCGCTTCAACGCCGGGGAATAGCGGAAATCCTCGCGCTCACCTGCCTTGCGCCCGAAGACGCCACGCAAACCGGGCCCCACCTCGTTGGCCGCGCCGTCCGGCGCGTGACACGCGCGGCATTCCTCGAACACCTTCTCGCCGCGCTTTGCGTCCGCCTGCGCATGAGCCGCGCCCGCCGCGACCGCCAGTGCAATACCGAGGATTACTGATGTCGTCTGCTGCACACGATACCTTTCACGAGTCACTGGTCACCGGTCACTGGTCACGGGTCACACAGTTCAGGCAGAAACCAGCGGTCCCGGATTCTTGAGGTACTTCGTCTTGATCGCATCCGCCGTCCAGTAGGCAAGCGCGCCCACCGGGCCGGTGGGATTGTACGACGCGTTGTGGGCGAAGACGTTGGCGCCGACCGTGAACAGGTTGTGGGCATCCCAGCTCTGCAGATACTTGTTGACCACGCTGTTGGAGGGATTGGTGCCCATGATCGTGCCGCCGGTGTTGTGCGTGCTCTGGTAGGGCACGACCGACCACGAGTCGCGCACCGACGCCGCGTTGAACGAGGTGGGATTCATGGATTTCGCCAGGTCGTTGACCTTCTGCGCCGCGTGACGGCCCATCTTCAGCTCGTTCTCCTTGTAGTCGAAGGTCATCCGCATCAGCGGCTGGCCGAACGCGTTGCGGTAGGTCGGATCGAGATCGTAGTAGTTGTACCGGTTGGCCATCACGCTGCCGCTCGCGCCGATGTTCATCGCGGTCTGGTACCACTTGGCGGTCGCGGCTTTCCAGGCCTTGCCCCAGGACGGGGTGCCCCGCGGCACGGGCCGATAGCCGATCGGCAGCGCGGTATTGAAGCCGGATCCCATGCTGTAGCCGCCGATGAAGCCGTGCGGGGCGCGATCGAAGTCGAGGTTGATGTTGAAATCGTCGGCGGTCCAGTTCGAGCCGCCCGCCGCCATGAACGGGTTGAAGTTCCTGCCCTCGAAGAACAGGTTCGCGCTTACGCCGGTCTGGTAGCAGTAGTTTTTCCCGACGACGCCTTTCTGCGCCGCCGGGTCGTACGGCGTGCCTATGCCCGACAACAGCATGAGGTGCACGTTGTTGATGGCGTAGGCGTTGAGCAGCACGATGCCCGCGGGCTGCTCGTACTCCTCGCCGGTCAGCACGTTGGTGTAGGTGACACCGGTCACGCGATTGCCATCCTTCAGCACCTTCGTCA
>Ga0207428_10001690_pt1 | contig 22688 bp, 18 predicted proteins | sample RhiMethybrSRZTD1_FD_187600 | JGI IMG/M metagenome (GOLD analysis project Ga0207428, IMG submission 187600) | Populus rhizosphere microbial communities from Tennessee, USA - Rhizosphere MetaG P. TD hybrid SRZTD1 (SPAdes) (version 3) | ecosystem: Host-associated > Plants > Roots > Rhizosphere >...
GGCGGTCGTGCTCCCCGGCGGGATCGTGACCCGGCGGCGACCCGGCGACGTCGTCATCCTGCTGTACCACCGGGTGGCCGGCCTGGGCGGCGAGATCGACACCCCGCCGGCCCTGTTCGAGCGCCAACTGGCCGACCTGGCCGAGCACGAGCGGGTGCTCACCCTCGACCAGGCCCTGGACGGCCGGGCCGGCGGCGGGGTGGTGGTGACCGTCGACGACGGCTACCGCGACTTCTTCGACTCCGTGCTGCCGCTGCTGGTCCGCTACCGGGTCCCGGCCCTGCTGTACCTGGCCACCGGCCTGGTCGCCGGGGAGGGGCCCGGCCCCGACGACCCCGAGGCGCTCACCTGGGCCCAGCTGGCCGAGGCCGTCGCCACCGGGCTGGTCACCGTCGGGGCCCACACCCACGGCCACACCGACCTGTCGCACGCCTCCGAGCAGGTCTGCCGCGACGAGATGGCCCGCTCCCAGGAGCTGGTCGAGGACCGCCTGGAGGTGGCCTGCCGCCACTTCGCCTACCCGTGGGCGGTGGCCTCGCCCACCGCCGACCGGGTCGCCCGTCAGCTGTTCGACTCGGCCGCCCTGGACGCCTGGCGCAGCAACCGGGCCGGCGCCTTCGACCCGTGGCGGCTGGGCCGGACCCCGGTCCTGGCCAGCGACGGCATGGCCTTCTTCAAGGCCAAGGTCAGGGGCCGGCTGGACGGCGAGGCCCTCGCCTACCGGCTGCTGGGCCGCGGCCCCTGGAGGCGGGCATGAGCCCGGCGGGCGCACACGAGGCGGCGGTGGGCGCAGCGGCGGCGCCGCTGAGGGTCGCCCACCTGACCACCACCGACCTGACCCTGCGCTACCTGCTGCTGGGCCAGCTGCGGCGGCTGGCCGCCGAGGGCCACGAGGTCACCGGGATCAGCGCCCCCGGCCCGCACGCGGCCGCCCTGGAGGCGGCCGGGATCCGCTTCGTGCCCTGGCGCAACGCCACCCGCTCCTGGGACCCGCTGGCCGACGTCCGTGCCCTGGCCGAGCTGGTGGCGCTGCTGCGGCGCGAGCGCTTCGACCTGGTCCACACCCACAACCCCAAGCCGGGCGTGCTCGGCCGGGTGGCGGCCCGCCTGGCCGGGGTGCCGTTGGTCGTCAACACCGTGCACGGCCTGTACGCCACCCCCGAGGACCGGCTGGGCAAGCGGGCGGCCGTGCTCGGCCTGGAGTGGCTGGCCGGCCGCTGCTCGGACCTGGAGCTGTACCAGAGCGAGGAGGACCTGCGCTGGGCCCGGCGGCTCCGGCTGGCCCGCGGAGGCCGCAGCCACCTGCTCGGCAACGGCACCGACCTCACCCACTTCGACCCGTCCCTGGTCCCACCCGAGCGGGTCGCGGCCCTGCGGCGTGAGCTCGGCCTGCCCGCCGACGCGCTGGTCGTGGGGGCGGTGGGGCGGCTGGTGGCCGAGAAGGGCTACCGGGAGCTGTTCGCGGCCGCCCGGGCCGTGCGCCAGGCCGACCCGCGGGTGCGGTTTGTGGCCGTCGGCGCCCCGGATCTCGACAAGGCCGACGCCATCGGCCAGGCCGAGCTGGCCCGCGCCGCCGGGGACGTGCTGGTCACCGGCTGGCGCGACGACGTCCGTGACCTGCTGGCCGTGATGGACGTGTTCGTGCTCGCCTCCTGGCGCGAGGGCATGCCCCGGTCGGCCATCGAGGCCGCGGCCATGGGCAAGGCGCTGGTCCTGACCGACATCCGCGGCTGCCGGGAGGTGGCCCGGGCCGACCGCGAGGCCCTGCTGGTCCCGCCCCGCGACCCCGACGCCCTGGCCACGGCCATCTCGCGCCTTGCCGCCGACCCCGCCCTGGCTCGGCGGCTGGCCACCGCCGCCCGCGGCCGCGCCCTCGAGCGCTTCGGCGAGGCCCAGGTGGCCGACCGCGTGGTGGAGCACTACAAGGCCCTGTTCACGCGGCGGTCCCGTGGGCGGATGCTGCCGCGGTCCCCGATCCATGTGGGGGGAGCGAGCTCCCGCCACGGCCCCCCCGGAACGCCGGGGCCGGACGTTCTGGTGATCCGGCCGGCTGCGGCAGCCGACGCGGCCGCCATGGCCTGGCTGCACGCCGACGGGATGCCCGACGCCTTCCTGCCCACCCTCGGCCCCCGGTTCCTGGCCCGGCTGTACCGGGCCGTCGCCACCGACCCGGAGGCGGTGGTCCTGGTGGCCGAGGGGGTCGACGGGGTCGTCGGCTTCGCCGCCGGGGTGGCCTCGGTGGGCGGCTTCTACCGCCGCTTCGCCCGCGGCCACGGTCCGGCGGCCGCCCTGGCCGCCGCGCCCCGCCTGGTCCGCCCGCGTGTGGCCCGCCGGCTGCTGGAGACCGTCCGCTACCCGGCCAACGGGGTCGCCGGCGACGGCCGGCTGCCCGACGCCGAGCTGCTGTCGATCGCGGTCGCCCCCGGCCACCGGGCCGGCGGGACCGGCCGGGCCCTGGCCGACGGCGTCCTGGCCGGGCTGGCCGGCCGGGGTGTCGATGACATCAAGGTCGTGGTCGGCGCGGCCAACAAGGGCGCCAACCGCTTCTACGCCAAGGTCGGCTTCCGGGAGGCCGGCCAGCTCACCGTCCATCAGGGAACCCCGAGCATCGTCTGGATCCGGTCGTGCCGTTCTTCGTCGCCATCGCCCTCGCCCTCGTCCTGACCTGGGCCGCCCGCCGGCTCGGTCTGGCCACCGGGCTGGTCGACCGTCCCCCGGCCGCCCCGCCGCCAGGGGAGGGGCCGCCTGGGGTGGAGCACCTGAAGATCCACAGCGTGCCCATCCCGGTGCTGGGCGGGCTCGGGGTGGTCGCCGCCGTCGGCGGGGCCCTGCTGGTGGCCGGCGCCGACCTGCCCCTGCTGGCCGTCGCCGGGGTGGTCATGGCCACGGCCATCGGCCTGGTCGACGACGCGCGCCCCCAGCCGGCCTCGGTCCGGCTGGTGGCCCTGGCCGTGGCCGGGGTGCCGATCGCCGCTGGCCTGCCCCTCGGGCAGTTGGGCATGGCCGCCCGGGTCGGGGTGGTCGTGCTCCTGCTGCTGATGGCCAACGCCGTCAACCTGATCGACGGCCAGGACGGCCTGGCCGGCGGCCTGGGAGCCATCGCCAGCGTTGGGCTGGCCGCGGTCATCGCCGCCAACGGCGCCGACCCGCTCCTGGCCCTGGTGGTCGCCGGAGCCCTGGTGGGGTTCCTGGCCTGGAACCTCCCGCCGGCCCGGGTGTTCCTCGGCAACGGCGGCGCCTACGGCCTCGGCGCCCTGCTGACCGTGCTGGCCGCCCAGGCCACCATCGGCCACGGCTGGCACGGGCTGCTGGCCGCCGCCCTCTGCCTTGGCGTGTTCGCCTTCGAGCTGACGTTCACCGTGGTCCGGCGCCTGGTCGGCTCCCAGGGGCTGGCCACTGGCGACCGCCGTCACTCCTACGACCTGCTCGGCCGCAGCCGCGGCAACCGGGACCGCTCCACCCTGGCCATGTGGACCCTGGGGGCGGTCAGCGCCGGGGCCGGCTACGCCTCCGACCAGGTGTCACTGGCTGCGGCCGGGACCATGCTCGGGGTCGCCCTCGTGATCGGCACCGCCGCCGGCGGGCGGCTGTGGCGCGACGCCGTGGCCGCGCCCGACACCCCCCAGTCGACGGAGCAGCCGTGAGCAGGGCGGGCGCATGCGAGACGTCGGTGAAGCGGAGGGCCCGCCAGTGAGCGTCCTGGTCACCGGCGGCGCCGGGTTCATCGGGTCCAGCCTCGTGCGGTCGCTGGCCGGCGACGGCCACAGCGTGCGGGTGCTGGACGACTTCTCCACCGGCCGGCCCGAGAACCTGGAGGGCGTGGCCGGGGACGTCGAGGTACTGGAGGGCGACGTCCGCGACCAGGCCACGGTGGCCAAGGCCGTGACCGGGGCCGAGTTCGTCTACCACCTGGCCGCCCTGCCGTCGGTGGCCCGCTCGGTGGCCGACCCGCGCGCCTCCCACGAGGTCAACGTCGACGGCACCCTGAACCTGCTCCTGGCCGCCGTCGACGCCGAGGTCCGGCGCCTGGTGTACGCCTCCTCCTCGTCGGTCTACGGCGACACCCCGGTGCTGCCCAAGCACGAGGACATGCCCGTCTCCCCACGCTCGCCGTACGCCGCGGCCAAGCTGGCCGGGGAGGCCTACTGCCGCTCCTTCGCCCGCGTGTACCCGCTGGAGACGGTGTGCCTGCGCTTCTTCAACGTGTTCGGGCCCCGTCAGGACCCGGCGTCCCAGTACGCGGCGGTGGTGCCCCGGTTCGTGACCAGCATGCTGGCCGGCCGGCCGGCCGAGGTCACCGGCGACGGCCGCCAGACCCGCGACTTCACCTTCGTCGACAACGCCGTCCACGCCTGCCGGCTGGCCGCCGCCGCCGGCCCCGAGGCGGTGGGCGAGGCCATGAACGTCGGCTGCGGCGACCGCATCTCCGTCCTCCAGCTGGTCGAGCTGGTCAACGGCCTGCTCGACCAGCGGGTGGAGCCGGTGCTCGTCCCGGCCCGCCCCGGCGACGTCCGCGACTCCCAGGCCGCCGTCGACAAGGCCGGGCGGCTGCTCGGCTACCGCCCGCTGGTGCCAGTCCGCGACGGGGTGGCCGCCACCGTCCGCTGGTTCGCCGACCTCACCGACACGACCAAGGGAGCCTGACCACGATGCCCATGGCGACGCCTTCCGACGACCGTCCGGCCATCGACGGCGGCCACCCCGTCTTCCCCGACGTGCTCCCGCTGGCCCGGCCGGCCATCGCCGACCCGGCCTCGGTGGCCGAGGCGGTCGGCGTCATCCTGGCCAGCGGGGTCCTCACCAACGGCCCGTACGTGCGCCGGCTGGAGCGGCGGGCCGCCGAGTACCTGGGGGTGCGCCACTGCGTGGCCGTGGCCTCCTGCACCGCCGGGCTGATGCTGTCGCTGCGGGCCAGCGGCCTGTCCGGCGACGTGGTCCTGCCGTCGTTCACCTTCTCGGCCAGCGCCCATGCGGTCGCCTGGAACGGGCTGCGGCCGGTGTTCGCCGACATCCGCCCCGACGACCTGCTGCTCGACCCGGGCGCGGTGGCCCGGTCGGCCGGGGTCCGGACCTCGGCCATCCTGGCCACCCACACCTACGGCACCCCCTGCGACGTCGAGACGCTGGGGCGGCTGGCCCGCGACAACGGCATCCGGCTGTTCTTCGACGCCGCCCACGCCTTCGGGTCGCGGCGCGGCCAGGCCATGGTCGGCGGGTTCGGCGACGCCGAGGTGTTCAGCCTGTCGCCGACCAAGGTGCTGATCGCCGGCGAGGGCGGGATCATCGCCACCAACGACGACAGCCTGGCCGAGCGCTGCCGGGTCGGCCGCGACTACGGCAACCCGGGCGACTACGACACCCGCTTTATCGGCCTCAACGCCCGCATGTCGGAGCTACACGCCGCCACCGCCCTGGCCTCCTTCGAGGACCTGGAGGAGCGGATCGCCCGGCGCAACCAGCTGGCCGAGCGGTACCGTAAGGTCCTGGCCGACGTGCCTGGGATCGACTTCCCGGCCGTGGCCGAGGGCGACCGCAGCACCTACAAGGACTTCACCATCCTCATCGACCCGGACGTCTTCGGCATGGACGCCGCCGCGGCCGCGGCCGCGCTGGCCGCCGAGGGCATCCAGACCCGCCGCTACTACAGCCCGCCCGTCCACCGCCAGCGGGCCTACCGGTGGGTCGGCCCGGCCAACGGCGGCCTGCCCCAGACCGACCGGGCGGCCGCCCGGGTGCTGACCCTGCCGCTGTGGACGCCCATGGCCGACGAGCAGATCGACGGGGTCGGGGCGGCCATGGCCCGCCTGGCCCGCCTGGCCCGCCGCGCGGGGCGCGGCTGAGCTCATGACCGGCGGCGAGGAGCTGTACAAGCTGGTCGCCGAGCTGTACCCGATCTGCCGCAGCATCACCGGCGACGGGGTCCGCCGCACCCTGGAGATCGTCGACCGCGAGCTCGGCGGCCTTCAGGTCTCCGAGGTCCCCACCGGCACCCAGGTGCTGGACTGGACGGTGCCGCGCGAGTGGAACGTCCGCGGCGCCTGGGTGGCCGACGCGGCCGGCGAGCGGGTCATCGACTTCCAGGCGAGCAGCCTGCACCTGCTCGGCTACAGCGTGCCGGTGCGGGCCACCATGCCGCTGGCCGAGCTCAGGCAGCACCTGTTCACGCTCCCCGACCATCCCGACTGGGTGCCCTGGCGGACCTCCTACTACGCCGAGCGCTGGGGCTTCTGCGCCAGCCAGCGCCTGGTCGACAGCCTGCCCGACGGCGACTACGAGGTCTGCGTCGACACCACCCTGGCCGACGGCCACCTCACCTACGGCGAGCACCTGGTCGAGGGCCAGACCGACGAGGAGGTGCTGGTCAGCTGCCACGTCTGCCACCCGTCGCTGGCCAACGACAACCTGTCGGGGATCGCCGTGGCCACCGGGCTGGCCCGGCGGCTCGCCGAGCGCCGGCCCCGCTACCGCTACCGGTTCCTGTTCACCCCGGGGACGATCGGCTCCGTCACCTGGCTGGCCCGCAACGAGGACCGGGTCGGCCGGATCCGCCACGGCCTGGTCCTGGCCTGCGTCGGCGACCCCGGCGGCTTCACCTACAAGCGCAGCCGCCGCGGCGACGCCGACATCGACCGGGCCGTGGCCCACGTGCTGGGCCGCTCCGGCCGCCCCCACCGGGTGGTCGACTTCACCCCCTACGGCTACGACGAGCGCCAGTACTGCTCGCCCGGCTTCGACCTGCCCGTCGGCTGCCTCAGCCGCACCCCGTACGCCGCCTACCCCGAGTACCACACCTCGGCCGACGACCTGGACCTGGTCGGCCCGGCCCAGCTCCAGGAGAGCCTGGAGGTCTGCTGGGAGGTGGTCCAGGTGCTGGAGGCCGACCGACGGTACGTGAACCTGAGCCCCAAGGGGGAGCCGCAGCTCGGCCGGCGCGGGCTGTACGGGCAGATCGGCGGGCGCAGCGACGCCGAGGAGCGCCAGATGGCCATGCTGTGGGTGCTCAACCAGTCCGACGGGCGCATGAGCCTGCTGGACGTGGCCGAGCGCTCGGGCCTCCCCCTGGCCCTGCTGGCCGAGGTGGCGGCCGCCCTCGAGGAGGCCGGCCTGCTGGCCGGGGCCGCCCCGTAGCGTTCAGAGGACGAGCTTGCGGGCGGTGAAGGCCTCGGCGAACCGGCCCGGCCCGCCGGACTCGACCCCGCGCAGGCGCAGCAGGGCCCAGAAGGTGTCGTCGCTGAACCAGGACCGGCCGGCCTGGCTGGGGAAGCACTTGCGCAGCAGCTCGATCTTGCGCTGGCAGTGCTCGGCCTCCAGGGGCACGAACAGGTTGGGGTGGCCGAGGTCGCCCTCGTACTTGGGGATCTCGTACTCGAGGATCAGGTGGCCCCGGAAGGTGTTCCAGGTCAGCTCGGCGACCAGGCGGTGGTCCTGGTGACGGTCCTCGAGCCGGTGGGTGAGGATCAGGTCGGGGTCGACCTCGGCCTTCAGCCGCTCGAAGCGCTCCTTGACCTCCCCGCCCACATACGGGAGGAAGCCGTCCCGGAACCGCTCCACGGCGACCCGGGTCACGCCGGCGCCGTCACAGAACGCGGCCGCGCTGTCGGCCGCCTCCTGGGCCCGCTCGCCGAGCCCGCTCAGCACCAGCCAGTGGACGGCCAGGCCGGGGTGCTCGGCGACCAGTCTGAGCATCGTGCCGCCGCAGCCGATCTCGATGTCGTCGGCGTGGGCACCGACGGCCAGCACCCGTAGCGGTCGCCGAGGATCCCGGGCCAGGCTCAGGCCGAGCACGGGCTCACCGCCGCCAGACGGCCCAGGCCGGCCGGCCCGACTCGGGCAGCGGACCCGCCGTCGCCGTCGAGCACGAAGTCGTTGGACAGGGCCTCGTTCTTCATCGCGGTCCCCCTTGCCGTGCCAGGTCCTGGCCGTACATCGTCACCTCCGGGATGGGGACGACGAAGCGCGCCCCCCACTCCCGGGTGTAGGCGAGCTGCTCGATGATCTCGTCCTTCAGGTTCCAGGGCAGGATCAGGATGTAGTCCGGTCGCGTCTCGGCCAGCCGCTCCGGCGGGTGGATGGGGATGTGGGTGCCGGGGGTGTAGCGGCCCTGTTTGTAGGGGTTGCGGTCGACGGTGTAGTCGAGGAAGTCGGTGCGGATCCCACAGTAGTTGAGCAGGGTGTTGCCCTTGCCGGGGGCGCCGTAGCCGGCGATGCTGGCCCCGTCGCGCTTGGCCGCGATCAGGAACTCGAGCAGCTTGCGCTTGGTCTCGACCACCCGCTTGCCGAACGCGGCGTACGGCGCCGGGGTCTCCAGGCCGGCGGCCAGCTCCCTGGCGGCCAGCTCGGTCACCCGCTGGCTGACCGTGCCGTCGCCGGCGAGGGCGTGTCGGCCCCAGATCCGCAGCGAGCCGCCGTGGGTGGGCAGCTCCTCGACGTCGACCAGGGTCATGCCGTGCCTGGCGAAGATCCGTGTGGCCGTCCCGAACGAGAAGTAGGAGAAGTGCTCGTGGTAGATGGTGTCGAACTGGTTGCCCTCCATCAGCCGGGCCAGGTGGGGGAACTCGACGGTCACCACCCCGCCCGGCTTGAGCAGGCGGGTGATCCCGGCCACAAAGCTGTTGAGGTCCGGCACATGGGCCAGGACGTTGTTGGCCACCACCAGGTCGGCCTGGCGGCCCTGGCCGACCAGCTCGTCGGCCAGGGCCGCGTCGAAGAACCGGGTCAGGGTGGGGACGCCGCGCTCGGTGGCGACCTCGGCCACGTTGAGCGCCGGTTCGATTCCCAGCACCGGCACCCCGCGGGCCACGAAGTGCTGCAGCAGGTAGCCGTCGTTGCTGGCCAGCTCCACCACCAGGCTGTGAGGGCCCAGCTCGAGCCGTTCGATGGCCAGCTCGGTGTAGTCGCGGGCGTGGCGGACCCAGGAGTCTGAGTACGAGGAGAAGTAGGCGTACTCGGTGAAGATCGCCTCCGGCAGGACGTACCGCTCCAGCTGCACCAGCCAGCACCGCTCGCAGACCTGGGCCCGCAGCGGGTGGAAGCGCTCCATCTGGTTGAGCTGATCGCCGGTGAGGAAGCTCTCACACAGCGGCGAGGCCCCCAGGTCGCAGACGACTCGTGACACCGGAGCCGCGCAGAAGCGGCACGGGTGGCCGGTGGGAGGGGTCTTGAATGTTATTCGGCCGCCCTCCGGTTGCGCTCGGCGGCCTTGTTGAGGTCGGTGACCTCCGGGTTGCGCTGGTCGTCCTTGGCTGCGGCCGGCTCGGGGCCCGACGCCGCCGGCCGCGGATTGAACTGCACGGGCCGCGGTGGGGCCGGCGGCTCCAGCTCCTCGAACTCGGTGTCGGGGTGGTCGCGGAAGTCGGTACGCATCGACGCCGAGCGCAGGATCGGGCTGCTGGTCCCGACCAGGACCACGCCGAGCTGGCGGATCCGGTCGCGCCGCAGGCCGCTGGCCGCCTCGAGCACCGACCGCATGCGGGTGGCGCCGGACTTGGCCACGAACAGGGTGGCGTCGGCCACACTTGACAGGGTGATGGCGTCGGCCGAGTTCCGGGCAGGCGGCGTATCCAGGATGATGATGCCCATCTGCCGCAGCGTCTGGACCGTCTCATGGAGGCGCTTGGAGGCCAGCAGCTCGCCCGGATGCCTGCTCGGCATGCCGGCTGGCAGGACCAGCAGGTGATCGTTGATCGAGACCAGCATGGCGACGGCCGGGATAGGGTCGTCCTGCAGGGTCTCGGCCAGGCCCGGTCCCTGCCCGAGCCCGAGCAGCCGCTCCAGCTGCGGCCGGCGCAGGTCGCTGGAGACCAGGACGACCTCTCGGCCCTGGCGGGCCAGAGAATGGGCCAGGTTGGCGGCCAGCATGGTGCGGCCGTCGCCGGGCTCGGCGGAGGCGATGGCCAGCACGCAGATGTCGCTGCCCAACCCCTGACGCTCGAGGGCGGCGGCGACCCGGCGGTAGTCCTCGGCCGCCGGGCTGAAGGGGCGGTCGATCACCGGGAGCCCCGTGCGCCTGGTCCCGCCCTTGCGAACCCCGGCGATGAATGGCAGCCCGGAGGCGTCCTCGGCGTCGGCGGGGGTGACCACCTTGCGGAAGGCCGTCTCGACCAGCAGGCCCGCCCCGGCCCCGAGGCACACCCCCAGCAGCAGCCCCAGGGCCAGAGTGACCGGGCGGCTCAGCGGGGGGCCGTTGGTGGTCACGGTCACCTGGCTGGCGACCGAGGTCGGAGCGCCGGTGACGGCCTGGCTGACCTTGGCGGCGCGGATCTGGTCGCGCACCTCCTGGGCCGGGTCAGAGCCGCCAGGGAGACTCGGCTTGGGTAGCGTCTCGGCGTACGCCTCCAGGCTCGTGACCGCATTCTTCAGCCGCTTGGCCTCGACCTTGTTGCGGTTGCTGACGAACTGGTTGGCGTAGCGACGCACGACCTCGCTGGCCAGCCTACGGTCGAGGTCGCTGAAGGAGAGGTCGACGTAGCCGGTCCCCGCCAGCGGGGCGATGGTGAGGCGCTCGAGCAGCAGCGTCTCGGTCAGCGAGTCCGGTACCTTGAGCTTCCTGTCGTTCTTGAGCTGCGTGAGCACGCTGTCGGCGATGGCGACGTCCTTGAGCACGTCCGGCGAGGCCCCGGCCGGGTCCTCGTCGCCCCCACCACCAATCGCCGGGGGGATCTTCACGATGGCGTCGGTGGGCGGCTGGAGCACCCGCACGCGGACGGTGGCGTCGTAGGTCGACCTGGAGCTCAGCACCTTGGGCAGGGCGAGCCAGCCGAGGGCCACGCCGAGCACCAGGCCGAGGACCAGCAGCTCCTTCTGGTGCCAGATCGACCGCAGTACCTTCGCGGCCGCCGGGCCCAGTCGGATCGGCTGGTCCGATGCTGCCTCGGTCACCTGTCTCCTCCTCCGCGGCCGCGGCGGTTCGCCGGGCCTGACCGCCGGTGGCGAGCGGTCGTCGCCTGGGTACTGGACTGGCCGAGCTGGCCGTCAGGGTGATACCCCCACTGCCGTAAGTCAGACCCTACCGATTGTGAGCGGCCGGTCATGTGTTCCCAGCGTCAATCGACGTAGGCGTCGTCATTCCCTCGCCGTAGCGGCGGCGGCCGCTACGGCGCCGCGGGCGGCTCGGTGACGGTCGTCGGCGGCTGGGTGGTCGGGGTGGTCGGTGGCTCGGTGGTCGGGGTGGTCGTCGACGGGCCGGTGGCATGCGTGGTCGTCGGGGGGGCCGGGGCGACGCCACCCGAGCGGGGTCTGCGGGTGGTCGTGGTGGCCGGCCCCCTGCTCGTCGGGGCGGCGGCCGGGTTGGACCTGGAGATGCCCTGGTAGACGCCGGTCCCCTGGGGGCCGACAGAGGCGGTCCTGGTCGGCCGGGGGGCGTGCCTGGGACTGGTGGTCGCCGGGGACCGGCCGCCGGCCGCCGTGATCGTCGGGGCGGGGGAGGTGCCAGTGCCGAGGGCGTCGCAGGTGGGGCCGCACCCGCGCTGGGCCACGGCGAAGGCGACCCCGAAGGCGAGCAGGGCGAGGATCCAGAACCCGGCCAGCCGGATCTGGCGCCGGGCCCGCCAGCCCTCGATGAAGGCCACCAGCAGCCGTTGTGCCCGCTCGATGCGGTCGGGTCGGCCATCTGGCGCCTGGCGGCCCAGGATCGCCGGCCGACGCCAGGCGATCCTGGCCATCATGGCCGCGGCCCCGGCCATCACGGCCTGGGCCAGGGCGGCGGCCCGGGCCGCGGCCGGGCGCGGCCCGGGCCGGACCGCCCGGGCGGGCTCCCAGCCGTCGGCGGCACCCATGGCCAGAACGGCCCGCAACTGGTCGATCGAGAAGGGACGGTGAAGGAGCATGCAGGCGTCATCGAGGCCCGAAGTGTCGGGGTCCTCAGCTTCGCCGGCCAGCACGGCCAGCGGTCCCTTGTAGCGCCGCCGGACGTTCCTGACGGCGACGGCCCGGTACTCGTCGGGCAGGTCGAGCACCACGAGGTCGGCGCCCTCGAGGGCCCGGCGGTCGGCCAGGTCGCGCAGCGAGTCGAGACGGCTGAGCCGGTCGCCCGGGCCCAGCAGCTGCCCGAGCACGAGGGTCAGGACGGCGCTCTCGGCCAGCAGCACGACGCGCCGCTGCAGCCCACCCGGCCTGCTCCCTGTGTCCGCCTCGGCCAAGCTCACCCGAACGACCGCCTCCCATACATGCCAAGTGGCGGCGCGCAGCAGCCGCCACCACCCCTCTCTACCCTCCAGGCGTTTCGGGCATCCAGGCGATACGGCCCCAGAAACCGTAAAGAACGCTACGGCGGGGTGACTGCTCCCCGGTCGTCGGTCGGGGGAGCGCCCAGCCAGCCCAGCACCTCGGCGGTGTGCTCGCCGAGGGCGGGCGGGGCCAGCCGGTAGGAGGCGGGGGTGGAGGACAGGCGGATCGGGTCGGCCACCTGGGGAATCCCGCCGGCGGCGGCCACCGGGCCCAGGCCGAGCCGCTCGGCCAGCGCGAACGCCTCGCCGACGTCGTTGACCAGGCCGCAGGGCACCCCGGCCTCGGCCAGGGCGGCCACCCAGTCGGCCGCCCCGCGGGCGGCCAGGGCCCGCTCGAGCAGCTCGGCCAGGTCGTCTCGGTTGGCGACCCGGTCGGCGTTGGTGGCGAACCGGGCGTCGGCGGCCGCCCCGGGCAGCCCGAGCACGCGGCAGAGGCGGGCGAACTGGCCGTCGTTGCCGACGGCCACCACCAGCGGCCGGTCGGCGGTGGCCAGGGTCTCGTACGGGGTGATGCTCGGGTGCCGGTTGCCCATGGCCCGCGGCGGCCGGCCCGTGCACAGGTATGACGAGGCCTGGTTGACCAGGCTGGCCAGGGCCGAGCCGAGCAGGCTGACCTCGACCCGCTGGCCGCGCCCGGTCCGGTCCCGCGCGGCCAGGGCGGCCAGGACGCCGCCGAACGCGTACAGACCGGTGAGCACGTCGACCAGGGCCACTCCGACCTTGGTCGGCTCGCCGCCGGCCGGGCCGGTGATGCTCATCAGCCCGCTCATCGCCTGGACCAGGAAGTCGTAGCCGGGCAGGTCGGCGCCTGCCCCCCGGCCGAAGCCGGAGATGGAGCACCAGACGAGGCCAGGGTTGTCCCGCGCGACCTCCTCGAACCCGAGCCCGAGGCGCTCCAGGGTCCCGGCCTTGAAGTTCTCGACCAGCACGTCGGCCCGGCCGGCCAGGGCGCGGGCGGCCTCCCGGCCGGCGTCGGTCTTGAGGTCGAGGGCGACGCTGCGCTTGTTGCGGTTGACGGCCAGGTAGTAGGTGCTGTGCCCGCCGTACCAGGGCGGCCCCCAGGCCCGGGTCTCGTCGCCGCCGTCGGGGTGCTCGACCTTGACCACGTCGGCCCCCAGGTCGCCCAGCAGCATGGTCGCGAACGGCCCGGCCAGCACCCGGGAGAAGTCGGCCACCACCAGCCCGTCCAGGGGGCCTGTCACAGACGGAAATCCCGGTCGGGGGTGGGCTCGGCCACGTCCATCTGGGCCTTCTGCAGTCGGCCGGCGTAGTCCCAGTTCAGCGCCTGCCAGCGGGTGAACTGGTCGAGCACCCAGATGCCGGACTGGCGGCTGCCGTTGCCCGAGCGGCCGTTGCCCCCGAACGGCAGGTGGGCCTCGGCCCCCGAGGTCGAGTTGTTGACGCTGACCATCCCGGCGGACACGCCCGCGCGGAAGCGGAAGGCGGTCGCCGGGTCGCGGGTGTAGATCGCCGCCGAGAGGCCGTAGCCGTGGCCGTTGGCCAGGGCGAGCGCCTCCTCCAGGGAGTCGCAGGCGGCCACCCCGACGATCGGGCCGAAGGTCTCGCGCCGGTACAGCTCGTCGTCGGCGGTGACCCCGGAGACGACCATCGGGTGGCAGTACAGGCCGTCGTCGGGGTCGCCGACGAAGCCCCGGCGCGGGTTGGCCGCGGTGATCCGCCCGGTCCCGGTCGACCCCTGCACCCGGTGGCGGGGCCGGACCAGCTCCAGCCAGCCCAGGAACCGGTCGAAGAAGCGCCGGTCGATCATGGGCCCGTACAGGACCTCCCGGAACGGGTCGCCGATGACCGCCCGCTCCACGGCGGCGGTGAACCGGGCCAGGAACTCGTCGTGGACGGCGCGGTGGGCGATCACCGTGCCCAGCGAGGTGCAGCGCTGCCCGGCGGTGCCGAAGCCGCTGAACAGGGCGCCCTCCACGGCCAGGTCGAGGTCGGCGTCGGGCATGACCACCAGCGGGTTCTTGCCGCCCAGCTCCAGGCAGGGCACCTGCAGGTGGCGGCCGCACAGCTCGCCGATGCGCCGGCCGACCTCGGTCGAGCCGGTGAAGCCGACCTTGTCGACCAGGCCGGCGTCCAGGGCCGCCTCCAGCCCCTCGAAGGTGGCCGGCCCCTCGGCCTGGACCAGGTTGAGCACGCCGTCGGGCAGGCCGGCGTGCCAGCACAGCTGGGCCAGGGCCTCGGCGGTGGCCGGGGCGCACTCGGCCGGCTTCCAGACGACCGCGTTGCCGCACAGCAGCGCCGGGACCAGGTACCAGGAGGGCACCGCCACCGGGAAGTTGCCGGCGGTGATGACCGCCGCCACCCCGACCGGCTGGCGGAAGGTGAACAGCTGCTTGTCCGGCATCTCGCTCGGCACCGTCTGGCCGTAGAGCCGTCGGCCCTCGCCGGCGAAGAAGTCGCAGGTGTCGACGATCTCCTGGACCTCGCCGCGGGCCTCGGCCAGGGGCTTGCCGATCTCGCGGGTGACCAGCCGGGCCAGGGCCTCCCGGTTCTCCTCGACCAGACGGCCCAGGTGCTTGACCACCCGGCCCCGCACCGGCGCCGGGGTCGCGGCCCAGCCCGGCTGGGCCTCACGGGCCGCCCGGCAGGCGGCCACGAAGGTGGCCGGCTCGGCCAGCATGACCTCGGCCACCACCTGCCCGGTGTGGGCCGGGTCGACCGAGCGCCGACGGCGCCCGCCGTCGGCCCGGCCGGCACCGACGCGGGAGGCGAGCAGGGACGCCTGCTGAGTCATGGGTCCAACCGTACTACCAGAGACGCCGGTGCGGCGCGCAGCCCCGAAGGACCACGCGCCGCACCGTCCCCACGATGTGGTGTGTTGCTTAGGTGATGGCTACCGCAGGCCGAGCTTGCTCGAACAGGCCGGCCAGGCGCCCCATCCCTGGGAGGCCCGGACGCGCTCGGCGACCCGGATCTGCTCGGCGCGGCTGGCGTTGTGGGCCGAGCCGCTGCCGCCGTTGGCGGCCCAGGTCCCCTGGGAGAACTGGAGGCCGCCCGCGTAGCCGTTGCCGGTGTTGGTGCCCCAGTTGCCGCCCGACTCGCACTGGGCCAGGCGGTCCCAGACGCTGCCGCCGACCGAGGAGGTCGAGACCGACCGCCTGACGGTCGGGCGCCGGGAGCTGGACGCGGGCGCGGCCGACCGCTCCTGGGAGACGACGCGGGTCACGGCCAGCGCCGGGAGCGGGCGGTGCTTGACCTTCTCGCCCTTGGCGGGGATCAGGAGCTTCTGCCCGGGGTAGATGAGGTTGGGGTGGCCGATCTTCTTGTTCAGGTCCCAGATCGGCCGCCAGCTGGCCAGCTTGGCCCGCTTGGCGATCTTGCTCAGGTTGTCCCCGCGCTTGACCACGACCGTCTTGTGCTTGCTGTCGGTCTTGACGGCGACGATCTTGGCGGGGGTGCGCTGGACGGCGTCGACGGGCTCGGCCATCGCCGGCAGCGCGAACGCCGAGACGAGGACCGCCGCTCCGAGGCCGGTGACGGCGCTCAGGCGGGCCGTCCGGGCTAAGTGAGGTGCATGCATGCGTGCCAAGGAAAGAACCTCCTCCTGCACAGTGGGTGGCCCGACGGGACGGGCCGGTCAGTCCCGTACGCCACCACGCGGCGCACGGTCGCGCTCCCGTTGTTGGGGCGCTTGCCTGGAGGGGCGTCGTGGGGGCGCGCTCTCCTCCGGCGATTCCGAGCCGTGGAGGGTAGTGGAGGTCGGCAGAACTCGTCAAGGCACCCGACCGACCCATGGTCGGCTCGGCCTCCGGTCCACTGGGCTCGTCCGCCCGGCGGCCTACGCGAGCGGCGGCGAAGCCTGCCTGCGTCGGCGGGGCGGCCGAGCCTGCCTCAGCGGGCGGTCCAGCCGCCGTCGAGGACCAGGGAGGTGCCGTTGACGAAGGCGGCGGCGTCCGAGCAGAGGAACAGCACGGCGTCGGCGACCTCGTCGGGCTCCAGCAGGCGCTTGATCACCGGCTCGGTGAGCATGACCTTCTCGACCACCTCGGCCTCGGAGATGCCGTGGATGCGGGCCTGGTCGGCGATCTGGTGCTCGACCAGCGGGGTGCGCACGTAGGCCGGGCAGATGCAGTTGGAGGTGACCCCGCGGGGGCCGCCCTCCAGGGCGATCACCTTGGACAGTCCCTCCAGGCCGTGCTTGGCGGCGACGTAGGCGCTCTTGTAGGGGGACGCCCGCAGACCGTGGACCGAGGAGATGTTGACCACCCGGCCCCAGCCCCGCTCGTACATGCCGGGCAGGACCGCCCGGGCCAGGCGGAACGGCGCCTCCACCATCAGCGCCAGCATGGCCGCGAACCGCTCGGGCGGGAACTCCTCCACGGGGGCCACGTGCTGGAAGCCGGCGTTGTTGACCAGCACGTCGGCGGTCAGGTCGGGACCGTCGAAGCTGGCCGGGTCGGTGAGGTCGGCGGCCACCGGGGTGCCGCCGAGCTCGCCCGCGACCCGCTCGGCGCCCTCGCGGTCCAGGTCGACCACGGTCACCTTGGCCCCGGCGGCGGCCAGCCGGCGGGCGCAGGCCTCGCCGATCCCGCTGGCCGCCCCGGTGACCAGGGCCGTCCTGCCGTCAAGCTCCACGTCCATCCGCGACCTCCGTCCCAATCCGTCCGGCTCCACACGTTTACCCGGATTCCCGCTGGAGAACCGGTGCAGCGCCAAAGGAGGTTGCGCGACGACGTCGAACCCCCACACATCCGAGCAGCGTTGAATTTCTTGCCATGGGCACGCGATCACCCCGGTTGAGGTCTTCTCCCAGCCCCCGGTCCGGCCGTAAGGTAGTTGGTAGGCACTACTTCCCCCGGATGGGTGTGATCACCGTTGGCTGACAAGCTCTTCCCCGTCGTGCCCGACACCGGAACCCAGAAGGCGGCCCGCCTGGCCTCCGAGGTCACCGGCGACCCCGGCCGCTGGGTGCGCCTCGACTGCCAGCACATGCGCCATGTCCAGCGGGCGGTCGAGCCGGGCCAGCTGCTGGAGTGCCCGACCTGCCCGCCCTCGGTGGCCGGCGGGCTCCCGGCCCACCGGGTGCTGGGCCAGGGCCCGGAGCGCCGCCGCCGGGCCTGGCTGGACGCCGGCCCCCAGGCGCCGGGCAGGGCCGGTGCGTTCGCCGTCGAGGCGGTGACCCAGGCCGGCCCGGTCGGCCTGGTCGACGACGCCGGCCGGATGGCCAGCGAGCTGGTGGCCAGCGCCATCCGTCACACCCACGCCCCGGTGGAGCTGACCGTCGACGCCGGCGACGACATCGTCCGGATCGAGGTCCGCGACGACGACTCGATCGCCTCCGGCGTCGGCAAGGTGGTCTCATTCGAGCTGCGGCGGGCCTGAAACGCCTGGAGCCGCCTTCGCGGCGACCTATGCATCCCGGCCGGCGAACCTGCCGGTCGGGCTGGCCGCGAGCCGGCTGGCCAGCACGTCGATGATCGGGCGCAGCTGCATCCACCACTGCTGCCGCGGGCGCCGGTGCTCCCAGTCGGCCAGCTCCCCGGCGTCCCGCAGCGGCAGCACCCGGACCTTGCCCTCGTGCAGGCCGATCACCGCGCCGCCGGTGCTGGCGCTGTCGATCTGGTAGCTGAGCCAGTCGATGGAGTGGGCGGCCAGGCGGGTGCCGAGGATCCGGTCGAACGGCGACGGCGCGCCGCCCTGTTGGGTCTGGCCGAGGACCACCTCGCGGGCGTCGAACAGGCCCTGGCTCTCCTGCTCGAACAGCCGGCACAGGAACTCGCTGGTGTACATCGGGCTCGCCCGCTCGTTCAGCACGGTGATGAACAGCCGCTGCCCGACCCGGAAGCTCTCGACCATCCGTTCGACGTCGGACGCCAGCTCCTTGACCGTGATGCCCTCCTCGTGCAGGTAGACCCGCACCGCCCCCCCGGACAGGCCGCCCAGCAGGGCCAGGTAGCCGCAGAACCCGCCCATCGTCTGCACGACGAAGCAGCGACGGGACGCGGAGCCGGCCTGGCGCAGGCGGTCGATGGAGTCGACGATCAGGTTGAGCGCGCTGTCGGCCCCCACCGACAGCTCCGAGCCGGGGATGTTGTTGTCGACGGTGGCCGGCAGGCAGATCGTCGGGATGTCGAAGGCGGGATACCGCTCACGCTCGCGGTGCATGGTGTGGGCGGCCTCGAACGCGTCCCAGCCACCGACGATCAGCAGCCCGTCGACCCGCTGGTCCTCCAGGCCCCGGCCGATGGCGTACAGGTCCTTGACGGTCGGGACGTGCCGGCTGATCCCCAGCTCCGCGCCCCCGAGGCTGCTCCAGCCCTCGACGTCGCCCCACTCCAGCTCGCGCACGTCCCCGTCCATCAGGCCGCGGAAGCTGCCGTCGATGCCGAGCATGGTGTACCCGCGGTCCAGGCCGAGCCGCACCGCGGCCCCGGCGACGGCGTTCATGCCCGGGGCCAGCCCGCCCACGTTGAGCAGGGCGATCCTGGTCGCCCGGCGCCTGGTCCGGGCGCTGGGCAGGGCGCCGGAGATGGACCGGAAGACGTGGATCAGCTCGGTGTAGCCGTTCCCGCGCATCATCAGGGCGGTGTCGTGGTCCCTGGCCGCGATCCGCTCGGCCAGCTCGCGGGTCGAGGCGACGCACTCCATCAGGGGCACCTTGGCCACCCGGTTGTCCCGCAGCCCGATCAGCCGCGGGACGCTCTCGGGCGTGGCCGCCAGGACCTCCTCGACGGCGGCGTGGCCCAGGATGGAGCTCATCGACCGGTCGAAGGCGCTGGGGGCGCCGCCGCGCTGCACGTGCCCGAGGATGGTCAGCCGGACGTCCTCGCCCAGCCGCTCCTCGAGCACCCGGCGGACGTGCTCGCTGCTGATCGGCTGGTTGGCGGAGTCGTGGGCGCCCTCGGCGACCACCACGATACTGTGGCGCCGGCCGGCCGCGCGGCCGTTCTTGATGGTCTCGCACAGCTCCCGCTCCCAGCCCGGGTCGGGCGGCCACTCGGGGATCAGCACGTAGGCGGCGTGCCCGGCGATGGCGCTCATCAGCGCCAGGTAGCCGCAGTGCCGGCCCATCACCTCGACCACGAAGCTGCGCTGGTGGCTCTCGGCGGTGGAGCCGATCGCGTCGACGGCCTCGACGATGCGGTGCAGGGCCGAGTCGGCCCCGATGGTCATGTCGGTGCCGAGCATGTCGTTGTCGATCGAGCCGACCAGGCCCGCGATCATCAGCGCCGGGTGGCGCTCGGCGGTCCCGGCGTCGATCGTGCCGGCGGCCGCCAGCTCCTCGACCAGCGACGGCCATTCCTGGCGGAGGAGGTCGGCCCCGGACAGGCTGCCGTCGCCGCCGATCACGACCAGCCGGTCGATGCCCCGCTGCACGAGATGCTGGGCGGCGCGGCGCCGGCCCTCGCGCTGCCGGAACGCCACCGAGCGGGCGGTGCCGATCACGGTGCCGCCGCGGTTCAGGACGTTGCTGACGTCGTCCCAGGTCACCGCGCGGATGCGGTCGCCCCCGTCGACCAGGCCCTGGTAGCCCTCGTACACGGCGAAGATCTCCGCGCCGTGGTTGAGCGCGGTGCGGACCACGGCCCGGACGGCCGGGTTCATGCCCTGCGCGTCGCCGCCGCTGGTCAGGACGGCGAGCCTGGGGCTCGACGGTCCCAACTAGGCCCCTCGGCCGACCCTGCGCTCCAGCACCGCCAGCACGTCGGCGTACAGCGGGTCGGCCGGCTTGAGACCGGTGATCCGCTCGGTCGCCTCCTCCGCCGTCAGGGTCCGCAGGAGCTGCTGCAACTCCACGCTCTCCGGGTCGTCGGGGACGTCGAAGGACAGCGCGGCCTCCACCGTGGCCACCAGGTGCCGTGGCCGGATGCCCCGCTCGGCCAGCTCGGCGGCCGGTCCGATGAGCCGCTCGGAGCGTGACAGCTTGCGCAGCGGCTGCCGGCCGACCCGGTCCACGGTGTCCGGCAGGTACGGGTTCGCGAACCGCTCCAGGATCTTGTCCACGTAGGCCTGCTGGGCCTCGTCGCTGAAGTCGTGCTTGGCCACCAGCAGCTGCTTGGTCTCGCCCAGCACCCCCTCGACGGCGGCCCGCACCACGTCGTCGGCCAGGGCGTCGCTCAGCTTCCTGATGCCCCGGGTGAAGCCGTGGTAGGCGGTGGTGGCGTGGCCGGTGTTGACGGTGAACAGCTTCCGCTCGATGTAGGGCGCCAGGTCGTCGACCCAGGTGGCGTCGGGGATGGGCGGCTCGTCGCCGCCGAACGGGGGGCGCTCGATGGCCCACTCGAAGTAGGTCTCGACGGTGACGTCCAGGCCCTCCTCGGCCGACTGGGCGGGCACGATGCGGTCGACCGCGGTGTTCGCGAACACGGCCCTGGCCGCCACCGCCGGCCACTCCGCGTCCGGGACCTGCGAGCGGATCTGCTCCAGCAGCACGTCGGTCGCGTTGATGGCGTTCTCGCAGGCCATGACGGCCAGGCGGGTGGCGCCGTCGGGCCGCTTGCGCAGCCCGGCGGCGATCACCGGGGCGACGAACCTCAGCACCGTCGGGCCGACCGCCGTGGTGACCACGTCGGCCGAGGCGATCTCGTCGATCACGGCCGGTTCGTTGTCGCGGCTGTTGATCGCCCGGTAGTTGTCGACGCGCTCCTCGGACGAGTCGAGCCCGACGTTTTTGACGTGGTAGCTGGGGGTGGTGTTGAGGGCGTTGATGAGTTCGTCGACGACGTCGGCGAATACCACCCGGTAGCCGGCCCGGTGTAGGAGCAGCCCGACGAACCCGCGGCCGATGTTCCCGGCCCCGAAGTGGACGGCGACGCCGCTCATTGTTGGTTGACGGCGTTGAGGAGGTCGTAGATCTCCTGCGCCGACTGCGCGGCGACCAGCTTGTCGACCTCGTCGGTGTCGGAGAAGACCAGGGCGATCCGGCTCAAGATGTCCATGTGGCCGCCCTGGTAGCCGGCGATGCCGAGGGCGAACAGGACCTGGTTGCCGTCCCAGTCGATCGGCTCGGCGTAGCGGACCACCGACAGCGCCGACCGCTTGATCGTCTCTTTTGACTCGTTGGTGCCGTGCGGGATGGCCAGGTAGTTGCCCATGTAGGTGGAGACCGACCGCTCCCGGTCGAACATCGAGTCGATGTACGCCGGCTCGACCGCGCCGACCTCGACCAGGATCTCGCCGGTCTCCCGGATGGCGTCGTCCTTGCTCTGGGCGGTGCCGGGCATCTTGATCTGGGACAGGGTCAGAACCTCACTCATGGGGATGAGCTCCTTGTCGGTCGTGGACCGCCCAGGCACCCACCCCGGGGGGCCGGTGTGCCTGGCCCTGTCGTGGGTTAGCTGGGTGCGCTGGTGCCCTCGGGGGTGTTGGTCTTGTGGAGTTCGTCGACGATCTCGTCGTATTTGGGGCTGGCCATGAAGTTGCTGACCGAGACGTGCTGGGCGCTGGGGGTCCTGTCCCGGGCCCGCAGGGTCAGGTCCTGGTGGGTCACCACCAGGTCATAGCTGTCGTCGAGGTTGGCGATGGCCACATTGACCACGGTGACGTCCCCAAAGCCGGCCTTCTTGATCTTGTTGCGCAGCACCGAGGCCCCCATCGCCGAGGACCCCATGCCGGCGTCACAGGCGAACACGATCTTGTGGATCGGGGTGGCCCGGGACGTGCGGGCCTCGGCCTCTTCCTGCTCGACCTGGAGCAGCACGTTGGAGACCGAGCTCTGCTTGCCCTTGAGCCCCTCCATCTGGGCGGTCGCCGCGGCCAGGTCGCCCTCCTCGTCACGCCGGCGGCTGGCCCGCAAGATGATCGAGCCGATGACAAACGAGGTCGTGGCGGCGAACAGGACCGACAGGGTCACCCCGACCAGGCTGTTGCCGGGGGTCTGGGCATAGACGGCGATGATCGACCCGGGAGCCGCCGGCGCCCGCAGGCCGGCCCCAAAGACCACCAGGGTGAAGATGCCGACCATGCCCCCGGCGATCGTGGCCAACAAGGTGAGGGGCTTCAACAGCACATAGGGGAAGTAGATCTCGTGGATGCCGCCGAAGAACTGGATGATCAACGCCGCCGGGGCGGTGTTGCGGGCCACCCCGCTGCCGAAGATGGCATAGGCCAACAGCAGCCCGGCCCCCGGGCCCGGGTTGGCCTCCAGCAGGAACAGGATCGACTTGCCGTTCTGGGTCGCCTGCTGGATGCCCAGGGGGGTCAGCACCCCATGGTTGACCGCGTTGTTCAAAAACAGCACCTTGGCCGGCTCGATGATCAGGCTGGCCAACGGCAACAGGCCGTGATCGACCAGGAAGTTCACCCCATTCCCGGCCCCCTTGGAAAGCTTCTCGATCGGCGGCCCGAACACGAAGTACCCGACCACGGCCAAGGCCGCGGCCAAGATCCCGGCCGAGAAGTTGTTGACCAACATCTCAAAGCCGGGCTTGATCTTGCCCTCCCACAGCTTGTCGACATGCTTCATGCACCAGGCCGCGAACGGCCCCATGGTCATCGCGCCCAAAA
>Ga0207428_10001694_pt1 | contig 22632 bp, 17 predicted proteins | sample RhiMethybrSRZTD1_FD_187600 | JGI IMG/M metagenome (GOLD analysis project Ga0207428, IMG submission 187600) | Populus rhizosphere microbial communities from Tennessee, USA - Rhizosphere MetaG P. TD hybrid SRZTD1 (SPAdes) (version 3) | ecosystem: Host-associated > Plants > Roots > Rhizosphere >...
GTGGTGAGCGACAAAAACCGCCACCGCCGCCTGACCCCCTCGGTGATTCGATCTTCCCGCCGGACATGATCATGCAGCATCAGCGCGAACTGGCGTTGACTGAAGATCAAAAGATATTCATGCGCGGAGAGATTCAGCGAACGACGACGCGCTTCAACGAACTTAAATGGCAGTTGGAAGACCAGATGGAAGCTTTGCACGAGACGGTCAAGACCAATTCCGTCAACGAGCAGCTCGCCCTATCGCAATTGGACAAAGTGCTCGAGAGCGAACGGGAGATCAAGCGTCTGCACATGGAGTTGGCAATTCGTCTTAAGAACAAGCTGACGGCGGATCAGCTGATGAGGCTCCAGACGATCCGGCAAAATAACAAGCCGCCGCGCGGTGATGGAATGGGCCCGGGAGGTGGCCCTGGACCCGGCAGACCTGGTGGGCCACCAGGAGGAGGCCCCCGGCTTGGTGTTCCGGGACAAGGTCCGGGACAAGGACCGAGACCTCCCGGAGGTGGTCAGGGTGGACCCGGCGGTCTTCGCTAACAGCATTGCCTTGCAGTGTCCGAGCGTTCGACATCCGAAGAGGCACGGCTGACGATTAGATCGGACGCAAATGAAGGCAGGCTTCAAAGCTAAATCAGCTTTGGCCTGCCTTCTTGATTAGGCCCGGTCGTAGACCGATAGATCTAAAAAGGGCCATTTCGGTTTTCCGTAGCCCAGGCGTAAACAGGGTGTGTCAGAACCGCGAGCGGTAGCGACCGGATCAGGAAGTCTCCTCGAATCAAAAACAAAACCTCGCGGAAAAGGATTACGGCGAACCGGCCGAATGAATTTCGCGGCTCTTCCTGATCCGGTCGCTACCGCTCGCGGTTCTGACACACCCTCACGCAGCGCTTAGGGCCCGCTTTCTCCAGATCAGATACGCCGGAATACCGGTGAGCACTATCAGATAACCAATACCTGAAGTGCGTGGCGCGAGATACCCGAGATCAATTACAAACAGGAAAGCCAGACCAATATAGATCAAAGGCACGATCGGATAGCCGAAAGTTCGATAAGGCCTTTCTAGATTTGGCGCCTTTCGCCGCATCACAATCACGGCGCCCACCATCAACCCATAGAAAATCATGTCGGCTGAGGTCAGATATTCGATCAACTGAGTATAGACATTTCCGTACGCTACCTTGCCTGTCTTTGGATCGATCGTCGCAGTGCGCGGCAGTGTGAGAAAGGCCGCCCAGATGCCTTGCGTGATTAGAGCTACGGCGGGCACATGCTTTGAATTCACTGTGCCGACGCGCTTAAAGAAGAGGTTGTCGCGGGCCATCGCGTAATAGACGCGAGCCCCGGCCAGGATTAATCCATTGTTACATCCGAAGGTCGAGACCATGATCGCAATTGCCATGATGATCTTTCCCGTCGGACCGAAGATCGCCTGCATCGCGGCGGTGCCGACGCGATTCGATTCGGCATTCTGGATTGCTCCCAGCGGCAAAACGATCACGTAGGCCAGGTTGGCTAGCAAGTACAATCCGACTACCAGTCCGCATCCAATCAAAAGTGCGCGCGGCAGGTTGCGACCCGGGTTTTCGACTTCGCCGCCGGTGAAGGTGACGTTGTTCCAGGCCGACTGAGCGAAGAGCGGTCCGGACATCGCGCGGCCGAGAAACATCAGCAAGGCGAGCGTGAGGGTAGCTTTGCCATCCACGGCGAATCCAAGTTGCGATGCGTCCGGGTTCCAACCATTAAGCGTTGGGTTCCACCACGAAGAGGTGAAGGCCGCGCTGCCATTCTGCATCCCCACTTTCCAGCCGATTGTCAGCCCGACAACGATCAGCCCGATCAACGCCGCGGTCTTTGTGAAGGTGAAGGTGTTTTGAATGATTTTGCCGGTTTTGAGCCCGCTTAGATTCGTGGCCGTCAGCAGCAGAATCATGAGAATGGCAATCAGCTGATTAGTCGAAAGGCCAATGGCGTAACCGCCGAGCGCCCGCGGCGCGATTAGATAGTTGTCGCCCGAGATGGCCGGAATCAGCACGCCCATGAAGTTTGCAAAGGCGACCGCCACCGCGGCGATGGTTCCGGTTTGGATGACCAGGAACAGCGCCCAGCCAAAAAGGAATCCGATCGAATGACCATAAGCCTCGCGCAGAAAGACGTACTGTCCGCCGGCGCGTGGCATCATCGCCGCCAGTTCCGCGCACGAAAGCGCGCCCGTGATGGTGAGGACGCCGGCCAGGGCCCAGGCGGCCAGTAACCAACCGGGCGAGGCGACCAGACGCGCCGACTCGGCAGAGACAAGGAAGATCCCGGAGCCAATCATCGAGCCCACGACGATCATAGTTGCATCGAGCAGGCTGAGACCGCGGACGAGTAGAGGCTTTGGCTCGTTCGGCGCTTTCGGCGGTTGAGCAGACGCTTCCATCTGTAACTACCTCCGTTAATTTTGCGGAAAGTCAGGCGGTAGACGCGCGGACAATATTCCATACGGGCCCAAAGATCAATAAAAGTTTGATCTGTTTCTGCAACTTGAGCTATTGCTCGCGCGTGTTGGCAACGGTAGAAGGTGAGATCGTCTCTAAAGGGTTCCCGTCTTTCCGCGTGATATACTCCGACCTGGAAAATGGCTGAATTCACTGTTCGTTTAGGAACGCCTGCGGGCGAAATCGTGACGCGCACCGTCGAGGCTTTGGCGGCGAACGAGGCGCGCACGCGCCTGGAGCGCGAAGGCTTCAAAGTCTTCGCGGTCACACCGCCAAAAGGTGAAGGCGTGGCTTCGCTTACCAGGTCAGGTGCGGCCGGCGGCCGGGTCCGGGTCAAGGCCAACGATTTTCTGCTTTTCAATCAACAACTGGCCGCGTTGCTGCGCGCCGGCATTCCGATCTTACAAGCCATCACAATGCTTCGACGCCGGGCCACCGCGCCGCGTCTGCGAGCCGTTTTAGAGAGTGTGGAAGAAGCTATCCGTGGCGGCTCGGCGCTGTCCCAGGCATTTGCGGCTCAGGGGGCGATGTTCCCACGCATCTACACGGCCTCAATTCTGGCGGGCGAAAGATCGGGCGCGTTGGACGAAGTTTTGACGCGTTATGTGAATTACATGAGGCGATCCGTCGGACTGCGTCGAAAGATTCGCGGCGCGTTGGCGTATCCGGCCTTTTTGCTGATTGCCTGCGTCGGGATGGTGGTGTTCCTGACCACTTTTGTGGTGCCCCGCATGTCGGACTTGTTTGCCGGATTTGGAAACAATCTGCCGCTGATAACGATGATCGTCCTGGCGCTTTCCGGTTGGATGATGCGGAATGCGCTTTGGGTCGTGCCGCTGCTGGCGGTGGGGTCGGTTGGGGCTTTTATCTGGTCACGCACTCCGAGCGGAAGGCTGTTGATTGATAGAACGATCTTGAGAATACCGCTCGCAGGCAAGCTGGTGGTGCAGATGAGCACCGCCCAGGCCTCGCGATCGCTGGCTACACTGCTCGCCGGCGGTATCACCATTGTCGAGTCGTGGGAGATCGCCGCCGAATCAATCACCAACGTTGAGTTACGGCAACGCAGTTCGGCGATTGTGCCGTTGATCCGTGAAGGCCGAACCTTTACCGAGAGTTTGGAAACGGCTAACTGGATGCCTGAATTAGCGGTAGACATGATCGGAATTGGCGAGCGCTCGGGCAGTTTGGGCGAGATGCTGGACGAAGTGGCGACGTTCTATGACGCTGAATCAGAAGTGCGTTTAGAGCAGTTGACGACCACCCTTGAGCCTGCGATTCTGGTCGTGATGGGCGGCGTGGTGGTGACGATTCTGTTGGCGATTTATTTGCCGATCATTCAATCAATATCGGCTGGCCCGATGACGCACTGAAGGGTCCGGCGACAAGTTGACGAAAAGAAAGCAAGACGCAAACTAACAGTTTGCGTTACATGATGAACCAAATCACTGACGAACAAGTTGACACGACGCTCGCTGACGGGGTGCGGACGGGAATCACCGAGGCCGAAGATGATTTGCCTGCCGCCGTCGAACCGCCTGAGATGCTGCAAGCGAAGGAGCTGGCCCGCCGCTATCGTCTGCCGTTCGTAAATCTTCTGCCGCAGGACGGCGACTCCCCGATCGATTATTCATTGCTCTCAGAAGTTCCCGTCGATCTGATGCTGCGACACCAGTTCGTGCCCTTGCGGCGCGAGAATGGGAAGTTGCACATCGCGATGGCCGATCCGACCGATCTCGATCGCCTGGATGAACTGGCCGGCGCCCTGCGCATGCGTCTGGTTCCTTCAGTGGCCACCGCGGGAGCCATTGATGTGGTGCTGCGTAAAGGTGATTCCACGCAGCGTGTCTTGCAGGAAGCGGCGTCTGGATTTCGTATCTCGCTGGTGCGCGAGACCGAACAAGGCGAGGAAGTTCTCGACCTCGATCGTTTGGCGACCGACAGCGAGATGTCGCCGATCATCAAATTAGTCGACACTATTATTTACAACGCCATGGAGTCGCGCGCTTCGGACATTCACATCGAAACCCGCGATACCGAAGTGCAGGTGAAGTACCGCATCGACGGCGCGTTGTATCAAAAAGTCGATCCAATCGATCTGGCTTATCACCAGACACTCATTTCCCGTATCAAGGTCATGTCGGAACTCGACATCGCCGAACGCCGCGTGCCCCAGGACGGTCGCTTTAGGGTTCGGTACAAAGGCCGGACTGTGGACTTCCGCGTTTCGATCATGCCCACAGTGCACGGCGAGGATGCGGTGATTCGTATTCTCGACAAAGAGCAAATCAACGAAGAGTTCAAGAACCTGGATCTAAACGTAGTCGGCTTCGATCCCGACGACCTGCGAAAGTTCAGGCGCTATATCGCTGAGCCGTACGGAATGGTGCTGGTAACCGGGCCCACCGGTTCGGGTAAGACGACGACGCTCTACGCAGCGCTGAACGAGATTCGCAACGAAGAAGACAAGATCATCACCATCGAAGATCCGGTTGAGTATCAGTTGCATGGCATCACCCAGATTCCGGTGAACGAGAAGAAGGGCCTGACCTTTGCCCGGGGCCTGCGATCAATTCTGCGCCACGACCCTGACAAGATCATGGTCGGCGAAATTCGTGACAATGAAACGGCGCAAATCGCTATTCAATCGGCCCTGACCGGTCACCTCGTATTTACGACCGTTCACGCCAACAACGTGATCGACGTGATCGGACGATTCCTGAACATGGGCGTCGAGCCCTACAACTTTGTTTCTTCGCTGAATTGCGTGCTGGCCCAACGTCTGGTGCGCGTGTTGTGTACCTTCTGCCGGCGGGCGATTCACCCTTCCGACGTCGAATTAGTTGAATCCGGTTTGCGTCCCGACGATCATCACAGCAGCATTTTTTATACAAATGTTGGCTGCGACGCCTGCAATCACACGGGCTATCGCGGCCGCACTGCGATTCACGAACTCCTGGACCTGAGCGACAACATTCGCGAGATGATTGTTGAGCGCCGGCCCGGTTCGGAAGTCCGCCGCGCGGCCGAGGCGGAAGGCCTGACCAGCCTGCGCGAATCTGCGTTGAAGAAGGTTTTTTCCGGGGTTTCCACTTTGCACGAAATCAACCGCGTCACTTTTGTCGAGGAATTGAAGCTGAACGACCGGCCCTGACGGCCAAATTAGCCCGACAAAAGGGGAAGTAGCCTGAGCGCCTCAAAGTCTCTCCCCCCTTAAATTTAGCCTGTTTTTCGTGTAGACTGCTTGAGTTTTTCGCATTGCGGAACTGGTTCGGACTAGTTGCGTGTAAACAAGAGGCTCCCGGATTTTCCGGCTCTCTTTTTCAAGACCCGACGTTTCCAAATGAGGTTACCTATGAGATTACGAAACCGTTGGCACTCGATTCTGGCGCTGATGATTTTGGCTTGCATGTTGGCGCTGCCGATGACTGCGTTCGCCTCGAAAGGCAAGGAAAACTACCGGCGCGGCATGGATTACGAGAAGGCTCAACAATGGGAGAAAGCCGCGCAGGAATTTACAAAGGCGCTGGCCGCTGAACCCGGAAACGTCGATTACCAGTTGCACTACCGGCGCGCGATTTTCAATGCTTCGCAGTCGTTCATGCAGCAGGGCCGCGCTCTGGCTGAACAGCGCGATTACGTCGGAGCTTATAACGCCTTTCGCCAGGCCTTCGGCTACGATCCGGTAAACCAACTTGCCGTCTCAGAGATGGAGCGCATGCTGAGACTTGAACAGGTCAAGCAGGGAAATGTCCGCACCGATTCCGGCGACGGCAATCCCCGGACCGATACCACCGTCAACGACGGATCGCCACCCCAGCCTGGCCAGGCGCGTCCGGCGGAACCGGATATTCAAACCAAGCCGGAAGCAACGCGCGTGATTAATTTTAATGGCGTGGATCTTAAACAAGTAATCAAGACGCTGGCGCTGGACCTGAACCTGAACGTCATGTTCGATCGGCAATCGTTTGCCCAACCGCGTCCGGTTGAGCTCAATCTGCGCGATGTCACCGCGGCGAAAGCTCTCGACTTCGTCTTCCTGCAGGAGAATCTGTTTTTTCAAAAGCTTGATCGACGAACGATTCTGGTCGCCGACCAGACGCGCCGGCCACAGTACCAGCAGTTGGTAGTGCGCACGTTCTTCATCGCTAATTCAGACCCCGACAAAATCAAGGGTCTGATCGCCCAGGCCTTGCCGGCATCGGTTGGCCGGCCCCAGCCAATAGTCGTCTCCGATAAGGACACCAACAGCCTGACTGTTCGCGACACGGCTGAGAACGTCAAACTCATCGGCGAACTGCTGCAAAGCATCGATAAGGATCGCGCCGAAGTCGTGATGGACGTAGAGATTTATGAGGTCAACCGCGCCGATCTACTGACGTTTGGTAATCAAATTGGATCAGGGACCTTTAATATGGGGGGGTCCCCAGGTTTGTCGATTCTGACTTCGAACGGCACTACGAATCCTAATCAGACTCCGGGTGTGGATCTTCGGAGCATAATCAGCGGCGTTCCGACTGCTGCTGCGCTGGCGTTGGTTATTCCGCCGTCGGTCTTCAATGCTTTTCAAAGCAGGAACAACGCCAAGCTGCTCGCTTCAACCCAAATCCACGCTTTCAATAACGAGGAATCAAGCGCCCGTATTGGTCAGCGCGTGCCGGTGCAAACGGCTCAGGCCTATCCCTTCGGCGTGCAGACGGGAACCAACCAAACCAATCCGGGTGGTTTTCCCACTGGAGGCTTTCCGGTAATCAACTACGAGCCGACCGGTTTGACGCTTAACTTCACACCCATCGTTTTCCCGAACCTCGATGTGCAGGTGAAGATGAAAATCGAAACGAAAGACGTGAGCGGAGCTAATACCCTGACTCCGACGTTCACCGAGCGCACCCTGAACGGTACCGCCCGCGTGCAGAACAATCGCACCATGATGCTGGCCAGCGTTTCTACCGAAGTTCAGTCGAACGGTCGCCAGGGTTTACCCGTCCTCGGCGGCCTGCCCGTTATCGGCAGACTGTTTACTTCGCCGACGAAAGAAAGTCGCCAGGTGGATATTGTCATCGCGGTGACGCCGAGAGTACTGCGCGCACCGGCCCTGACGCCGCGTGATGAAGAGATGCGGCCGAGCGGCACCCTCCAGGCGCCCACCACCGGCTCGCTGGAAGCGATGCTGCGGGAAAGTGACCGCGAGGAACAGATCGCCGCAGCGCGACGGATTCCGAAACAGGTGAACATCCTGTTGCCGGATAATCCCGTAGCCTATGAACCGGCTAAGACGGACAGCACGCCGCCGGCGACGGTCGCCGCTAACAAGAGCGAAGCTCCGGCTTTGGCGCCCGCGACTAACGGGACCCAAAACAACGGCCCGGCTTCGGCCCAAACGGTTACCAACCAACCAGCGGCTCCAACTCGGACTGACGTTGCTTTACAAACCGACGGAGTGCCGCAACCTAAATCAGCAGCGTTGACGACCACACAGTCGCCGGTCACCGAACAAAAGACCGACGTAGCCACCGCTTTGCAGAGCCTGGTGTCGTCGCCGACAGATGTTTCAACGACCGGTCTGAACGCTAAGCAACCCGCTGCCGCGACGCAAACGGCGCCGCCGGTACTGAAGCCTGATACTTCGGTCCCCGGACCTAAAGCGATTGAGCCCACCCCGAGCTTGATTGAGCTGAGCCTGACGTCTGATCAAGCCGAGTTACAGCTTGGCGCGAAAAGACAACTCGCTTTACAGGTGAAATCTGATGCCCCGCTCGGACTGGCTGTAATCACTCTGCGGTTCGATCCTTCGGTCTTGAAGATTAGGGGCGTGTCGCCGGGCAGTCTGTTCGCTAATGCGAAGAATCCGCCGACGGTGACGCAATCGGTCGATGAGCATGGAATGATCCTGCTTTCGATCAGCCCGGCCAGCGGTTCCCCGATAACCGCAGACGGAGTGCTGCTGAACCTCGAAGTTGAAGGCCTCAGTGCGGGCGACAGTGCCTTGTCGTTTGATTTGTCAAATGTACATCTGGTCGCCGGCGATGGCCGCACGCTCACGGTTCAAATTGAACCGATTAAATTGACGGTGAAGTAATGACGAGGAAAAGACACGGAGACGCGGGGAGCTGGAGACGCGGCGAGATCGTTTTCTCCGTGTCGCTGCGTCACCGCGTCACCGTCTCTCACTCCGGCTTCTCGCTTATTGAGCTAATCATTACTGTTTCGGTGCTGGCGATCCTCACCCTGGGAGTGATCCCGCTGGTCCAGGTCTCCGTTAAGCGTCAGAAGGAATATCAACTGCGCGCTGCCCTTCGCGAAATGCGAGAAGCAATCGATCAATTTCATCGCGAGGCGGTGGCGGGTGCCCAAATGCAGGTTAACCAGCAGCAGGGTTTGAATACGGCGCAGCAGGAACAGGCGCCTCGCAACCCGCCGGCGCAGGGGCAGGGCCAGGCGCCAAACGTCTTTGGCGATCCGCGGGTGCGGGTGGCCATCACCGATCAAACACTCTTTACGGCTGACAATCCTGATCGCTACCCTCCGGATTTGGAAACTCTGGTTAAGGGTGTCGACGTGCTGCCGATAACGGCCGGCAGCCTGGGCCGGCGCGGGAATCAGAATTACACCGCAACCCAAGCGGCCAGCGCGGATTCCGCGATTCCCAAGACCAAGATTTATTTGCGACAGATTCCCATAGACCCGATGACGGGAAACCGCGATTGGGTGTTTAGTTCATGTTATGACGCCGTTGATTCCACCTCGTGGGGTGGCGAGAACGTCTTTAATGTGCATTCGAAATCGCAAGCTACCGCGTTAAATGGAGAGAAGTATAGTGACTGGTAAGTCAATTTCGAATCTCGAATTTCGCATCTCGAATTTCCAGCGGAATGCGAATAATTCGCAATCCGCAATTCGCAATTCGCACTCGCAGGGTTTCACCCTGCTCGAGCTGATGATTGTCATCTCGATCATTATCATCCTGGTTTCGGTGGCCTTGCCGCAGTACCAGAAAACGATCATGCACACGCGCGAAACGATTTTGAGTTACGACCTCGACACGATGCGCAAGCTGCTCGATCAGTACGCTGCCGACAAGGGTAAACTGCCGCAATCGCTGGATGATCTCGTCACCGCCGGTTATATGCGCGAGGTCCCGAAGGATCCAATTACTGACAACAAGGACTGGAACATTGTTACCGGCGACGATCCGTACTCGACTGAAGGCGGCACCGGGATCATCGATGTGCATAGTTCTTCGAGCGATGTCTCAACTGCTGGAACCCCCTACAGCGAATGGTGAAGGCAATTTGGATTTCTGATTTTTGATTACGAAGCCGGGCCGTTTGCTAATCAAAAATTGGAAATCAGAAATCGAAAATTATATGCCTGCCAATCCCCTCGATAGATTGCTAAAGCCACGGTTTCCGTCCGCTGCGGTGGGCATCGAGGGCGATGGTGCGTCGGTTGTTCAGCTCGATCGCGCCAAAGGCGCATTCATAGTCAAACGGGCCGCATCAGTGAGTCTGCCTCCGCAGGTGGTCCGACCCGGCTTTGAGTCAAGCAACATTCGTGAGCCTGTGGAACTGGCGACCGCGCTTACCGATCTGATCACCAGTGCCGGATTGTTGCGTCAGCGCAAGTGGTCCACGTCTTTACCGGAAGCCTCAACCCGGTCGGCGATAATTACGATTGAAGGTGCGACAAGTTCTCGACGAGAGATTGAAGAGATGTTCGAATGGAAAATCGAACGTACTTTTGGCGTGCCTTCGTCCCAGTTGCGTCTATCGCGTGAACAGTTGGCGCCGGATGTACAAAAACAGTCGCGTTACCTGGTGAACGCAGTTCGGCTGGAAGTACTGGCTGAGTACGAGGCCGTGTTTGCCTCGCTCGGCTGGCATGTGGGATTGATTCTGCCGCGTCACGCGGGCGAAGAACAGTGGTTACGAAACGGGCATCGGGGCGATGGTTTATTGTTGACCGCGCACGACGAAGGGTTCACCGCGGTACTGATGCGCGGAAATCGCACGCTGACTTTGCGTTCCGTCTTCTGCGATCCGGCAGAACGTGATGATGAACTTCATCGAGTGCTGCTTTTCTATCGCGAACGCGCCGGCGCGGGTAAAGAGAATGAAGCCTCATCTCTCGATCGCCTGCTGGTTGTCGGCGAACAACTGGACAAGGTCCGGGTCACTGAGATCGCTGAAGAAACGTTTGGCGTTCGGCTCAAGCCTTTGGCCGCAAGTGACGTAGGTTTGATGATTCCCAGCAGCGAATTGGATTTTGATGCGATCGCCGCGCCGGCCGGCCTGGCCCGTTTGGCCTGGTAAGTGCGCAGGCGGTACGCACGCCGCTGGCGTGCTCGGTCTAACAGCGCGTCCCAATGCAGCACCCGGGACGGGTGCGTACCGATAAGCCTCCAACTTTGAAACTTTCCTGTTTCACCGGACGTAAACTGGGCATTAAGAAGCGATGAAAGCCGCGATTTCCCTAATAGATCCGAACACCCTGGCTGATGGCGAACTGGTTAGGACTGCCGTTTCGGGGCGGGAATCTGCCTTCGAAGAACTTGTGCGTCGCTATCAAAGGCCGATTGCCTCGTACGTCTACCGAATGGTTGGCGACTACGATGCGGCTTTGGATCTGACCCAGGAAGTTTTCATCAAAGTTTACAATTCGTTGTCTCGCTATCGCTCCGAGTTCAAGTTCTCAACCTGGATCTACAAAATCGCCCACAACACCGCCATCGATCATCTTCGCCGTCATACGGTTCGCGATCAGATCATGACGGCCGGCGGCGACGGTCCGCGATCTGAAATTGCGATCGAGAGCCGCCGGCTTACGCCCGAACAGGAAAGCGAAAGAGAAGAGCGAAGATCAGAAATAGAATCCGTCGTGCAATCTCTGCCGGCAGCGTATCGCGAGCTGATTGTGCTCAGACACTCGCATGATTTGAGTTACGACGAGATTGCCGAAGTCACCGGGTTGCCGTTGGGCACTGTTAAGAATCGTCTGTTTCGCGCCCGCGAGGCGATGCGTGATTTGCTCGTGCCCAGAGGAATAACCGGCGCTTAAGAATTCGCATGAACGATTTCAGCGAAAAATGCCAGCTCGAAGATGTCGCCGCGTATCTCGACGGCGAGTTGAGCGAAGCCGGCGTGAATCGTTTCGAAGATCATCTAAGATCGTGTTTGGATTGCGCCAATGAGTTGCGCGCCCAGCGGCAACTGCTGTGTACGCTCGATGTGGCTTTTAACGGCAATCGTTCTTTCCAGCTTCCTCATGATTTCACTCGCATTGTGACGGCCCGCGCTGAAAGTGACCTCAGCGGCATGCGCAATAAGCACGAACGTCGCCGGGCGCTAAAGTTATGCGCGGTGCTGGCGCTCGTTTCCTTTGCCCTGCTCGGCGCTGCCGCGCGCACCGTTGTGTTCGATCCCTTGAGCACCCTCTTCAGAATTTCGCGAACCGTACTGCAACTTGCCTGGCAGGCCGCCTCGGAAGCGGTCATGAGTGCGACCGTCCTGATGCGCGTGATTGTGCGGGCGGTGCTGCTGGATCAAAACGGTCTGGGCTTGCTCATGCTGGTGGCGTTTCTGATTGCCATATCTGTTCTTCCTTTTCTCCTGGTCAAATATCATCGTGCGCAAACCATTGAATAGGAGTTGTCCCGTTCAATGACTGCGTCACTATTTCTTTCCGAAAGTACATTCAGAATTTCCGCGGCGGCCCAAAGCTGCCATCGTCTCATCGCCCTGGTGGCGGCGTTTCTGGTGCTGGTAATCTCCGGCTACGCACAGCCGGCAAGCGAAGCGCATCCCGGCGATCCGCAGGCGCGGGTAATCGAAGGCGTGGTGAACACCACCGTCTTCGGCATGGGGCAATCGATTAGAATTACCGGAACGGTGAAGGAAGGCGCGATCGCTTTTGGCGGCGATGTAATTATCGAGGGTGTCGTCGACGGGGATGTCGCGGCGATCGGCGGTTCAGTTATTCAGCGCGAAGGGGCCCGCATCGGCGGCGATGTGATCGTACTCGGAGGCATTTATCATCACGGGAAGGCCGCGCCTGATCGCGATCCGAAGAGCGTCACCATCATGTATGCCGGCTATGAGGACCAGTTGCGCCGGGTGATGCGCGACCCGTTCAGTGTCCTTCATCCGCAACTCTCCGCCGTATTTTTCGGCACCCGCCTGTTGGCTATCTTAATCTGGTTCGTCATAGCACTCGCGCTAACGGCGGCGATGCCCAATACGGTTAGTCGCGCGGTAACGCGCTTGCAGTTGACCAGCCTGCGAGTTGCGGCGATTGGATTTCTGGGCGCCATTGTGATTACTCTCGGCGTGCTGGCCAGTTTGTGGTTGTTACCATCTATTGTCGGCGCCGCGATCTCTTTACTGGCGCTGTTGCTCGCGGTGGTGTCCACGGTGTTTGGACGGGTTGTGATCTTCGCGGCGACTGGTCAGTGGTTGCAGCGTCTGCTACTGCCGCGGTTACAATCCGATTCGGTGACATTATTGCTGGGCGTAATATTTTGGATCGTTTGTTCGTCTTTACCTTACGTGTGGCCTTTCGTGCAGGCAGGGTTGTTTGTGGCGAGTCTGGGACTCTCTCTGACGGCCCGTTATCGAATTGCCTGGAAGAAGAAAGAGCCGGTCGACGTATAATCATCTGACACTCGAACCGTCAAATCGCATAGAGAGCCCGAAACGCTGGTGGATTCACTCGCAGAATCGACAGACGACGTGTTGGTCGCCGCCGCCGCCACCGGTGACGAATCTGCCTTCGAGCAATTGTTCGAACGGCATCGTCGCCAGGTGGCGCGAATAGCGAGCCGGTTCTTCGCGCAACGCGAGCAAATCGAAGAGATAATTCAGGACAGCTTTACCAAAGCGTACTTTGCGCTTAACACTTACCACGGGACGCATGCGGCTTCATTTAAGGCCTGGTTGGCGCAAATAAGCGTCAATTGTTGTTACGATCATTTGCGCCGAGCCCGCCGGCGGCCGGAGCAGGGATTTGATGACATCGAGGACGGGGGGACCCAGGAGTTTGCCGCCTGGCTTCGCTCGCACCCGGCGGACGTTGAAACCAGGCTGGTTTCGCGGGATTTGGCAACCAAACTGCTGGCGCGGCTGAGCGCCGAGGATCGTTTGGTGCTGACCTTGCTTGATGTAGAAGGTTTCTCAGTGGCCGAAATTGCGGAGGTCACCAAATGGTCGATATCCAAAGTAAAAGTTCGGGCCCACCGCGCCCGGGCACATTTGCGGCGCGTTCTTCAGCGTTATATCTAACCGCGGAAGGTAGCGGAATTCTTGTAACTTTCACGTATAATCCATCGTCTTTTGAAGGTGAGAGCGGGAATTACTCCCGCATGGAGACCAGAAGATGTTCAAAACCAGTCGCCAAAGAAACGAAGATCTGGATCTGATCGGAAAAGTCATTCTGCGATCTGCTGCGGCTCAGGAAGAAGATGCCGAAGCGGCAGCTTCCTCTCCGTTCTTGTTTACCCGGGTGCGCGCGGCGATAGCGGCCGAACAAAGGCTGCAGGAAGAATCCGGCAGTTGGTTGTCGCTGATTCTGGTGGCTCGGCGCGCAGTTCCGGCGATGGCCCTGGTGGCAACCCTGGCGGCAGTCTTGACCGTGTGGTCGGCGGGCCCGGCGCTCAACGGGACGCAGGCGCAGGCGGACGAAGAGGGTCTCTTCATTCTGCTCGATCCGGGTGTTGAGCAAACAGTACTCGCCAGTCGAGGGTTGTCGCGCGACGACGTTTTCAACATCGTCGTGGATCGTAATTATGAGGTGAAAGGCAAATGACGTTCTCTGGTCATACGAGGTTGAAAGTTTGGTTGGTCCTGGTGGTGGTGTTTGTTCTCGGCTCGATCACCGGGGCGGCCTTGACCGGATTGTATCGGTCTCGATCCGGCAGTGAACGTTCTGAGAGAAATCCGCAACAGCGCTTTGAGAAGATCCGGAACGAGTTGAAGCTCACCGACGAACAGACAAAGGCTGTCAGCACCATACTTGACGAAGCCCGTAATGAGTATCGCGCATTGCGCGGCGAACTTCGGCCTCGATTCGAAGAGCCGCGGCAAAAAGCTCGTGTCAGGATCCGCGCTTTATTGTCCTCGGAGCAGCAGCAAAAGTTCGACGCCATGGTCGCGCAACAGGACGCCCAGCGCGAGGGTGAAAAGAAACGCTGATTGTTATCCATTATTTTGGGAACTAAATCCAATCTGAAATCGAATTAGATCAAGGTTATTGCAACCTATCGGCTTCGCGAGGCGTTAATAATGAATATCTTGAATTCTCTCAAGGGTATAACTGTGCAGAAGTCTTCAAAATCAGCCCTAATAGTTAGCTTTCTACTGGTCGTAGTTGCGGCAGCCTTTGCGCAGACGCCCGCTCCCAGTCCCGCCCCGCAAATTAGTGGTGTCATCGGTGAAGTTAAAACCATTGATGCGGCCACAAATCAAATGCAGGTGCGCTCCGATAACGGCGTGATCTCCACGGTCGGATTCAACGATAAGACTCAGTACAAACGAATGGCGCTGGGCGCGAAGTCTTTAACGGGCGCAACTGACGTTACGCTCGCCGATGTTGGCCAGGGCGATCGCATTTGGGCGCGATGGAGACCAAACACTGATCAAAAGACTACGCCGGCCGCGCAGCTTGTGATCATGTCCAAAGCCGATCTGGCGAAAAAGCAACAGCAGGAAAAAGCTGAATGGCAGAAGCGCGGAGTGAGTGGCATTGTCGCTTCGGTAAATCCCTCAACTCAGGAAATAACCGTTTCCAGTCGATCACTGATGGGACAGCCGACAAACATCATCATCCCGGTTAACGAAAAGGTTTTAATGCGGCGCTACCCGCCCGACACTATTCCCAAATACAGCGAAGCCAAACCCGGCAAGTTCGAAGAGGTCAAGGTCGGCGATCAGTTGCGCGCACTCGGAGACAAGTCAGCTGACGGCACGCGCATGACGGCCGAGGAAGTTGTCTTCGGAACTTTTAAGATTGCCGGCGGAACGGTTACGGCGATTGACGTGGCAAGCAATCAACTCAGGATTACTGATCTCCAGACGAAGAAGCCGCTGACGATCAATTTCAAACCGGATACAGTCATCCGTCGCTTTCCTGAAGGCGCCGGGATGATGTTAATGGGCGGCATGGGCGGTCCCGGAGGGCCGGGCGCAGGTCGGCCTCAGGGTCAGGGACAGACGCCAGGCGCGCAGGGGCAGAAACCTCAGGGCGGCGGTGGCCCGCAAGGCGCCGGACCGGGCGGTCCCCAGGGAGCGCGTATGGGCGGCGGCGGCAACATGGCCGATATGCTCGAGCGCTTACCAATAATCTCGCTCAGCGAATTGAAAGTTGGCGACGTGATTTTGCTTTCGAGTCTTCCGGGTGCTGATCCAACTCAGCTCACCGCGATCTCGCTGGTCACTGGCGTTCAGCCGTTGCTCCAAATGATGGCGGCGAGCCAGCAGGGAGGTGCTCGCCAGCAGGGCGGCGTCGACCTTAATGGAAGTTTTGGCGGCATGTTCGGTGGTGCCGGCGGGCCGTAAATCTAGTTTCCTCTGATTTTTTGCATTTCGGAATTCAGAGATAACCGCGTATCGCGAAACAGTCCTTTGAATCGCCGCGGTTATTTTTTCTAAACAAGAGAGTTTGATGATGACTATTAGAAAGTTCTTCCCATCGTTGGCCGCTGCCCTTTTGGTGCTCGCGGTTGTAACCACTGCCATGGCCCAGGGCCGGCAAACTTTGCGCGGTGTTATTAGTGACGAATTTGGCGCAACCATTGTCGGCGCCACGGTGACACTTACGCAGGCCGGCGCCACACCTAAGACAGCCACGACCAACAACGACGGCGCCTACACATTTACCGGGCTGGCGCCCGGCAAATACACGATTCAAGCGGCTTCGACCGGCTTTGCCCCTTCCGACATCGTTGAGGTTGATTTGACTGGGGCGCGCCGCGATCCGCTCAACCTTACTCTGAAGATTGCGTCCATTGAGACGCAGGTGAAAGTAGACGCCAACGCTCCGTTGACTACAGATCCTACTAACAATGCGAATCAGCAGGTGATCACGGGCAAGGACCTCGATGGTTTGCCGGACGATCCTGACGAACTTGCCGCGGCCTTGCAGGCCCTGGCCGGCCCCTCGATGGGTCCCAACGGCGGCCAGATTTTTGTGGACGGCTTCTCAGGCACTTTGCCTCCGAAGGAAGCGATCCGCGAGATTCGCATCAACCAGAACCCGTTTTCGCCGGAAAACGATCAGCCATCCGGGCGCATTGACATCCTGACGCGACCCGGCACCGACAAGTTCCGCGGCAGTATAGGGTTCAATTTTACGGACGAGAGCCTGGACTCGCGCAATCCTTTTTCAGTCAATTCCAGCAAGCGCGCGCCCTACCAGGTGCGGTTCCTTTCCGGTAGTATCAGTGGCCCGATCGTGAAGAAGAAGGCTTCTTTCTTCCTGAACGTGGGTCACCACCAGCAGGACGATAACGCCGAGATACTGGCGACGATTCTCGATCCGAACTTCATTCCGACTCAGTTCGGGGCGAGCGTGCAGGTACCGCGCCGCATCACGAACGTCGGCCCTCGATTGGACTATGCGATTAATACCAACAACACGCTGATTGCTCGCTACAACTATTTTCACCTTACCAATCTGAGCGGGCTGGGTGGTTTCAGCTTGTTGTCGAAAAGTTTTAATACGTCTTCAACGAATCAGAACATCCAGTTGACCGAGACGGCTGTGATTAATCCCACCACGGTCAACGAGGCGCGCTTTCAGTATTCCGTTAACCGCAATGACACGCTCGGCAACGGCACTATTCCCGGATTAAGCGTCAGCAGCTCTTTCAACGGCGGTGGTGCTAACGTTGGTCGGGCTGAAAGAGAGAGCCACAGTTGGGAATTTAACAACTTCACTCAAATTCAACGGGGCACGCACATGTTCAAGTTTGGCGGTCGCATTCGCGGTGCGTCAAATGACGATACCAGCCCAACTAACTTCGCCGGAAACTGGATATTTACCGGCGGCTTCGGTCCGCAGTTCGATGGCGCCAACAATCCAATCGCCGGAACGAATGTGGTGCTCAGCAGCCTCGAGCGCTATCGCCGCACCGTGCTGTTGCAACAACAGGGAGTCAGCGCCGCTCAACAAGCCTACTGTGGTGCGGGCACGTCGTTGAATGATTGCGTTCGCCTGTTGGGTGGCGGCGCCGCCCAGTTCAGTATCAATCAGGGAAATCCGACTAGCGGAGTCTCGCAAACCGACATTGGAGTTTATTTCCAGGACGATTGGCGGATCAGACCGAATTTCACTTTTAGTTATGGAATCCGGTACGAAAACCAGACCAATATCAACAGCAATTTCAATTTCGCCCCTCGCGTGTTTTTCGCCTGGTCACCGGGAGCGGCCAATTCTACCAGGCCTCCAAAGATGGTGATCCGCGCCGGAACGGGTATTTTCTATGAGCGCTTTCAAGAGAGTTACACTCAGAATGCTGACCGCCTGAACGGAGTCAACCAGCAGTCGTTTGTCGTGCCCGAGCCTTTTGTGGGTCAGAGTGCGCCGACGGCAGCTCAGCTCATAGCGTCCGCGTCGGTTTATAATTTGCTGAACAACTTCCGGTGTGTAAGTGGCGGGCCGACCAATTGCGCCGCGACGATACCGAGCGTTGCCGGTTTCAGCGCGCAGCAGCAAGCCATCTATGGCATCGCGACAAATATTCAAGCGCCAACCATGTACCTGATGGGTGTCCAGGTTGAGCGTCAATTGCCGAGAAACGTAACCGCGACGGTGGGTTTTTCCAGTGTGCGCAGGCTCCACGGTATTCGTCAGCGCGATATAAACGCCCCGTTGCCCGGAACGATCAACCAGATTACGAATCCGACCGGCACCAGGCCGAATTCGCCTGAGATTTGCGCGCAATACGCCAGCCCCGCGAATCCATGTCCCTTAGGTGACGTCAACCAGTATGAATCGAGCGTCAAGTTTCGCCAGACGCAATTGTTCGTCGCGGTCAATAGCCGGCTGAATCCTAATATCTCTTTCTCAAGCAACTACGTTCTGAGCAAGACTAACAACGATTCGGATGGTGGACTGCCGGTGAACTCATACGACATGTCAGGCGAGTATGGCCGGGCTTTATTTGACATCAGACACCGGTTTACCCTGTTCGGTACGTTCAACTATCCGCAGTTGTGGAAGCTCACTTTCAACCCGTTCATCGTGATCAACTCGGGGGGACCCTTCAATATCACGACCGGTACGGATACCAATCTTGATCGAGCGGCCAACGAGCGGCCGACGTTTGCGCAGCTCAATGCGTTTTGCAGCACTCGTCCCACTCGCTGTACCAGGTTCGATTATTCCAGCACCAGCGGCGATTTCATTCCCCGAAATTATGGCAATAGTCCGGGTTCCGTTTCAGTCAACTTCAACGTGAGCCGCACCTTTAGTTTCGGTGGCGAAGCGAATCGCCGGGCGGCGACATCGCAACCACAACAGGGCGGTGATAAGACCGCATCTGCTGACGGCAAACGAGGAAACACCGGCGGCGGCCGTGGTGGCCCATCGATTGGCGGCAACATGGGCGGCGGCGGCGGGACCAGAGTTGTTGCCCCGGGCGGCGGCGGCGGCGGCCCACAAATGATGATGATGGGTGGACCCGGACCAGCCGGAGCCGCGAAGTACAACCTGACCTTGTCACTCAGTGTTCAGAATGTTTTGAACCACGTAAATTTTGGACCGCCGGTAGGCAATATGACGTCCCCTAGTTTTGGGCAATCCACTAGTGTAGCCGGCGGGTTCGGCGGATTTGGTGGTGGTGGCGGTAATAGCGGTCCCAATCGGAAGATCTACCTCAACGCCAGGTTTTCTTTCTAAGTTAACCTGAATCAACCCTAATCCTTTCCGAAAAGGCGATCCTTGAAAAAGGATCGCCTTTTTTGGATCAGGCAACGCGAAACGGGACGCACCGGCCGCGTCGGGTAGCTGGAAATCTCAGAACCTGCACGGCTTCGCATCGTATAGGTTACAGAAGAGCGACAGTGGCAAGGTACGTTAACAATTACCGCTCGTGGCTCGTCTTACGTACGACCAGCGATTTTGGTCTCCCCCTTTTCATTCTGTAACCCCGGAGGAAGTCCCACATGAAGAGATACACTGCGAGATCCATTCCCTTTGTTCTGCTACTCATTTTCGTTTCAACTTCGTTCGCTCAAAACGCCGACCCGGGTAAATCAAATGGCGCTCCGGCTGAGGCGGCGAAACCGATTCCGGCGGCCCCTACGATCACTGCCAACAGCACCCCGAAGGAACTTGCGGCGGCCGCACTGGCGGCGCAGGGCGGCGACAAATTCAAAAATCTGAAAAGCATGTATCTGTATGGATCGGCCAATCTCTATCCGCCGAACAGTTCCCAGTCGATTCCGGGAAAATTTGTGATGGTGACGGCGGGCGACAAGGTGCGCATCGACATCGACGCGAGTCCGGCGTTCAAGTTCAAGCAGGTCTATGATGGCCAGCAATCGTACAGCTCGATGCCCGGCGTCAGCATGCCGCCGGCCAGTAAGTTCGGATTGCCGGTGCTGGCGAAATACGATCAATCAGGGTACACAGTCTCAGCCCTGCCAAACGAAAAGAAGCTGCGCGGGTTTCGCATCGTTGATTCGGAAGGGAATACAACAGACTTCTTTATCGATCCGGCCACGGCGCGGGTGACAAGATACCTGACCCCTTACAACGGCTATATGTTTGGAACTGAGAATTCAAAATATATCGAGGTTGAGGGAGTGCTGATTCCGGTTAGCTTTTCCCAGCGCCTGGAAATGCCGGGGGTAGGTGCTTTCTTTGCCGAATACAAAGTCAAAGACATAAAGCTGAACCAACCAATCGGTGACGACGTGTTCACGATGCAGTAAGACGTGGTAACCGGACCTGATGCGAAAGGCCGCGTCGGAATATCCGATCGCGGCCTTTAGTCTTGTTCGAGGGTCGCTTATCGAATGAGCGCCGTGAATCCTATGCTGCCACTGTTGTTCGGCGAGGTTTGGCTAAGGGTTCCGCTGAAGGTCCAGCGAATGTGCGTAACGGACCGATCATAACCGGAAGGCGCTCCGCCGCCGCCACTCACCGGTGTGTACAGATAGGTCGCGCCACCGTTGTTGGAATAGGCCACCACCAAAGTCAGACCGGTCGTGCCCAACGAACTGGTGTTCGCGCCAATCTTATAATCTGTGTTGGCCGGAACCGGATCTGTAATGACGAAACTTGAGGCGCCGCCTGTGCCGCTATTTGTAAACGTGATGGTGTAACCGAGATCAGCGCCGGGAATTGTTTGCGCGGCGGTAACTGATTTTTGCAGAGTTACGTTTGGCGTCGGCGGATTGAAGGCGGAAATGGTAATCGAGTTTATGCCCTGCCCATAATCGTTGTTGTAGTGGTAACTACTCCCGGAAAAATCATTGATCAAGGTCGATGCGGTGGTCGTCCCGGCAGAGAGGATCTTCACTGTGTAGGTAGTTGAGATGGTGCCACCGGCCTTCCCACCAGAATAATTCACCGGACCGATGCAACTACGATAATTGGGGCTGAGCGGGTTGTTTTCCCAGCCGCACGCGTCCGCGTAGAACTTGTCGTTCGTGCCCCCAGACGGTGAGGTATAAGTGGTCGAGATCGTCAACACCTGAAAAATAACGTTCGACAAATTCAAAAACGCCTCCAGCTGTTCGTAACCTTGTGTCGCGGTGGTGGCGTTCACGGTGTAATTATAGGTTTGTCCGACAAACACCGTCGTTGGACCGTTGATTGACTGCACCGAATTACGATTCTGGGAAATGATTTTCTCGACGTAAAGTTCGCGCGGAGTGGGCGTGCTCACACTCGAAACGCCTGTGCCGCTGACCGTAATGTGATAGCTGCGAGTAGTATTGTAAGCCGCCGACGTACGGGTGATCGTGATCGGAAAATAGAAATCAACACAGGCGCCGGCATTTAGTGAACTGACATTCACGGGATTGCTGCCGCTAAGGTTTATGAAAGCGTTTGAGCTGTCCCAGACAAAGGTGCCAACCAGGTTCGTCACAGCGGTACCGCCCGTGTTGCAGACGCGCGCGCCAATCTGATAGGTATCTGGCCCTGTCGAAGTGTTATTGCTATCCAGCCCGATGACGTTCCACGAAACGGGCGTGATCGTAATGCCTGCGTAGGCACTCTGAACCCCGACCACGCTAACAAAACAAGTCAGCAGAAATGCTCTCACAATTCGTGAGGATAATCGGGTGCGGGCTTCTTTTGAGGACATCGGTTTGCTGTTGCGCATTTTGGTAAGACATTCGCACTGGTCAACGATTTAATTGTCTTTTTGCTTCTCGTTTGGATTGTCTTTCGCGGTGTCGAGACCGGCCTTCGACGTTCCGAATAGATCGAAAAGGTTCGAGATCTTCGAAGAGACGGTGAAGTAGAATCCACGACGGCCGGGAATAACATCCGACCCGGCGGGCTCTTTCATCGAAGTCAAATTGTAACCTCCACCCAGCCGAAGATCAGGCAGCACCCAGAATCCCAGCTCGGTCGCATAGGTTGTTCGCGCGGTGCCCGACGAAGGCTGGATTAGCATGCGTGTCTCCAATGCCCAATCAAGCCGGCGCGTCAACAAATACTGAACGCGAGCCTGAGTCAGGAAAGAAAGCGTCGAGACAAATGGCAGATCCGCCTGGCCATTGGCGCCAAGTCGTAAAGCAAAACGCCCATAGAGTTCCAGCCTCCTGGTCAGCTGATGATAGCCGTCGGCTGCGAGGGAATCGCTGCGATCGCGCGTCGGAGTGATTCCGTTTATCTCCTGGGTCATCGAACGATGAGTGTAACTGAATAGCAGTCCCGAAGCGTCCGAAGCGATCGGGCGAATTGCCAGCGCCGCCATGCCTTCGGTCGTTTCATTTGATCTGCCTGCGAACGAGCCACGCGAGAACTGAAAACGTGAAAGCGCCGTGATGCCTTCCCGCAACTTGCCGGCCGCGCCCACTGCGAATAATTGTCCGAGACCACCGCGGTCACGATATTCATAGCGCGCCGAGGCACGGAAGTCTGAGTTCGGCTGCCAGCCAAAGCCAACTGTCGCACTGTTGAAACTTTCGTTGGGACCGGCCAGA
>Ga0207428_10001696_pt1 | contig 22617 bp, 26 predicted proteins | sample RhiMethybrSRZTD1_FD_187600 | JGI IMG/M metagenome (GOLD analysis project Ga0207428, IMG submission 187600) | Populus rhizosphere microbial communities from Tennessee, USA - Rhizosphere MetaG P. TD hybrid SRZTD1 (SPAdes) (version 3) | ecosystem: Host-associated > Plants > Roots > Rhizosphere >...
CGTCGATGTGTTTGCGCGTCCGGATCTCGCGCCCGTCAACGATGTCCTCGATCAGGCGGCGCGCGCCAAGATGGATTCATTCGCGCAGGAAGTCGCGCTGGTCCGCGACGGCCGCGAGCGGCACGTCGTCGCGGCGGCCACGCGGGTCACCGGCACCGACGGCATCTTCGACGGCACCGTGCTGGTCGTCGACGACGTGACGCCGTTGATTCGCGCGCAGAAGGTCGCCGCCTGGCGCGAAGTGGCCCGCCGCCTCGCGCATGAGATCAAGAATCCGCTGACGCCGATCCAGCTGTCGGCGGAGCGGCTGCGGCGCAAACTTGGCGACGTGTCGCCGCCGCTGCAGGATCTCGTGCAGGAATGCACGTCGACGATCATCGGCGAGGTGGAATCCCTGAAGGGCCTGGTCGACGAGTTCTCGCAGTTTGCGCGCATGCCCGCGCCGCGCGCCGTGGCCACGGATCTGCACGCGTTCCTGTCGGACACGCTGGCGATCTACGACGGCCTCTTCACCTCGGTCGAGTTCCAGCGCCATTTCGATCCGGACGTCTCGCAGGTGCGGCTCGATCCGGAGCAAATGAAGCGCGTGATGATCAACCTGATCGACAACGCCATCGAGGCGATGGGACGTCAGGGCACGATCGTGATCGAAACAGCGCGCGACGTCTCGAACAGCCTGGTGCGCATTGTCGTCGCCGACACCGGCCCGGGCATTCCGGCCGCCGAGCGCGACAAGTTGTTCCTGCCGTACTACTCGACGAAGGGCCGCGGCAGCGGCCTGGGCCTGGCGATCGTCCGCCGCATCGTGGCGGAGCACGGCGGCAGCATCGACGTCACCGATAACGTGCCGACCGGCACGCGCTTTATTATCGAGTTACCTGCCTGATGGCTTCCATACTTGTTGTAGACGATGAACCGGGCGTTCGATCGTCGATCAGCGGCGTGCTGAGAGACGAGGGCTTCGACGTCGACACCGCCGACACCGGCGAGGAGTGTCTCGAGAAGGCGAACGGCGCGTCGTACGACGTGATCGTGCTCGACATCTGGCTGCCCGGTCTCGATGGCCTCACCACGCTGCAGCGGTTGCGTGAGCGGCAGATCGATTCGCAGGTCGTGATCATTTCCGGCCACGGCAACATCGAGTCGGCGGTGCGCGCGATCAAGATGGGCGCGTTCGACTTCATCGAGAAGCCGCTCTCGCTGGAAAAGACCGTGCTCGTGGTCCGCAACGCCTTGCGTCAGCGCGATCTGGAGGCCGAGAACCGGGTGCTGCGCGCGAAGGTCGATCGGCAGCAGCAGCACACGATGGTGGGCGAGAGCCCGGCGATGAACAACCTTCGCCAGAACGTGTCGCTGGCGGCGCCCACGAACGGGCGCGTGCTGATCCTGGGCGAGAACGGCACCGGTAAGGAACTGGTCGCGCGCACGATCCATCACACGAGCCGCCGCAAGAGCGGGCCCTTCGTCGAGGTGAACTGCGCGGCGATTCCCGAGGAGCTGATTGAATCGGAGCTCTTCGGCCACGTGCGCGGCGCGTTCACCGGCGCGGTCGCCGACAAGCCCGGACGCTTCGAGCAGGCGGATGGCGGCACCATCTTCCTCGACGAGATCGCCGACATGAGCCTGAAGACGCAGGCCAAGGTGCTGCGCGTGCTGCAGGAGCAGGTGATGGAGCGCGTCGGCGGCACGCAGCGGATCAAGGTCGACGTGCGCGTGCTCGCGGCGACCAACAAGGATCTGCCGGGCGAAATCCGCGCGGGGCGGTTCCGCGAGGATTTGTATTTCCGGCTGAACGTCCTCCCGATCTTCGTGCCGCCGCTGCGCGAGCGCCAGCAGGACATTCCGATGCTCGCCGAGCACTTCATGGCGCTGCTCGCCGCCGAATACGGCCGGCGACCCAAGCGCCTGGCGTCGGAAGCCGCGGCGCGATTGCAGCAATACAGCTGGCCCGGCAACGTGCGCGAGCTGCGCAACGTGATCGAGCGCGTCATCATCATGGTGCAGGGCGACACCATTACCGCGCAGGACCTCGGCTTCCTGGGCCGCGACCGCGCCGACGGCGTGCCGGAGCCGGCGGGAGGCCCTGGGCCGGTACGGCCACTTTCGGAAGCCCGCGACGACTTCGAGAAGGAGTACATCCTGCAAACGCTCGCCGCGCAGCAGGGCAACATGTCGCGCACCGCCGAAGTGCTCGGCGTCGAACGATCGAATCTTTACAAGAAGCTGCGCGCGTTTGGCATCACTCCCCGGGGCGGGGCCTGAGCTTGTTCTCGAGCACCTGGTCGGCCGAGAACCCTTCGAGCTGCAGGTAGTACTCGACCGCCTGGCGGAGCGCTGCCGCCGGCACCAGTCCCACGATTTCGCTTTCAAGCACGCTCACGCCGTAACGGGCCGCTTCGCGCTTGACGAGCTCGAACACGCGGAAGATGGGGGTCTTTTCGTAGTTCGTCAGGTTGATCGAGACCTGCACCACGCCGCGGTCTTCGAGCGCGATGCCCATCGCCTTCACATAGCGCAGTCCGCCGCTGCTCATGCGAATCGCCGAGGCGATCTTCTTCGCGACGTCGAGACGATCGGTATCGAGGTTGATGTTGTAGGCGATGAGCGGCATGCGCGCGCCGATCACCGACGCTCCCGCGGTTGGATGGGGCGCGGCCGGACCGAAGTCCGGGGCCCACTCGGGCTGGGCCATCTTTGCGGCCAGACCTTCGAACTCACCGCGGCGAATGTCCTCGAGGTTCTTGCGGCCCGGCGACGTTGCCGCCTCCTCATACAAATAGATCGGCAGCGAGAAGCGCGACGACACCTCTTCCGCGATGGACTTCGCCAGCGCCACGCATTCGGCCATCGTCACGCCGGTGATTGGAATGAATGGCGTGACGTCGACCGCGCCAAGGCGCGGGTGCTCGCCGGTGTGAGTCGTCAGGTCGATCGCGGCGATCGCGCCTTCGAAGAGTTTCGGGATGCCGGCCGTCATGGCGGCCGCGTCGCCGGCGAGCGTAAACACCGACCGGTTGTGCGTCGCATCGGACTGCACGTCCAGCACGCGCATGCCGGGTATCGCCCGCAGCGAATCTGCGAGTCGCGTGATGACGTCCGGACGACGCCCTTCGCTGACATTGGGGACGCACTCGATAACGGCCATTGCGTGTCAGCTTATTGCACCTGAGGCACTCGAGGCACCTTCGGCGCCACAGGCACCCTGTAAGTGCTATAATCCGTGGCACTTAACCATGGCCGACCCGCAAAAGTCAGGCCCGCGCCGGTCCGAGGCGCTCCCGGGCGCCGACGACGAAGCGCGGATCGAGAATCTCCTGGTCACGGGTCTCGATCACTACTTCGCGGGCGAGTTCGAACAGGCCATCAACCTCTGGACACGGGTGCTGTTTCTCGATCGCAACCACGATCGGGCGCGCGCGTACATCGATCGCGCGCGCAGCGCGCAGGCCGAGCAGCAGCGCATTTCCGAGGCGCTGGTGCATGAAGGGCTCGAAGCCTTCGATCGCGGAGAAGTCGTCCGCGCCCGCGCGCTGTTGAGCGATGCGCTCGATCAGGGCGCCTCGCACGATGTGGCGCTGGGCGTACTCGGCCGCATCGATCGCCTCGATGCCGGCACCCGCGCCGCGACGCCGTCGATCCCGCCCATTCGAAAACGCGCGCTGCAAAGGCCCGCATCCGCCGATGAGAACCAGCGGCGTGGCACCATCGCGAGATGGTGGATCACCGCCGCGGCGATCGTCCTCGTCGGAGCGATTGCCTTTGTGCTGGTGGCGCCGAACGGGCTGCCGTGGTTCCCGGTCCAGGCCACCACCGGCTCGGCGCTCATCCCGCCGCCATCGCCGCTGCCGTTGCCGTCGCCAACGGAAACCTACTTGTTGCAGGCGCGTTCGCTCTTCGCCAGCGGCAAGTTGCGCGATGCGCTGCGCGCGCTGGATCGTGTCCCGGTCGCTGACGCGCTTCGACCGGACGCCGAGCGTCTTCGTGCCGACATTCAACGAGAACTGCTGGCCGTGGCCGGCGCCGAAGCGTCATCGGCATCGTCCATTGCCGCTCCCGTGTCGCCACCTCGCGAATGAAATGTCCTAAGTGCGGCTACCTCGGGTTCGAGACCACCGATCGCTGCCGGAACTGTCAGTACGATTTTTCGCTTGCCCCGTTTTCATCCGAGCCGGAACTGACGCTGCACGGCGCCGACAGCAAGATCGAATCGGCGGATTTTGATCTGCCCGCGATCAAGCGGCAAAGCGACCGGCTCAGCGCATCCGCGCTCGACCTCGATCGACTGTTTGGCGATTCGGAAACGCCCGCCTCCGCTCGCGCCGACACGAGCGAGCTCACCACGCCGCCGCCATCGCCCCCGGTCCCGGCGCGCAAACTCGAGGCGCCGACGATCACGGTCCTTGACGCCGACGAACCCGCGCCGGCGATGGCGATCGCGATGGAACCAGATGCAGCGTCGCCTGTCGCGGCCACGGCAGCGCCGGCCGATGAAGGCGCGTTGCCGTTCGATGACGGTCCGATCGTGCCCCCGCCGGCGGCGCGTCCGCCGCTTGCGGTAAGGCGATCCACGCCTGAAGTGCCGCGCAACCGGCCGCGCACGACGCGACCTGTGCGGGCCGAGCTGGATTTCGAGCCCGCCCAGGACAAATCGTCGGTGGCGTCGCAGGCGGCGAGCGAGACGGTGGCGTCGCTGATGGAGATCCCGTCGCTCGGCGCGCGCGTTGGCGCGGGTGTCATCGATTCGCTGCTGCTCGTCGGCATCGATGCCGTGGTGTTGTATCTCACGTTGCGCGTGACCGGACTGCAGAACACGCTCGACGACCTGCGCGTGTTGCCGCCGGTGCCGTTTGTCGGATTCCTCGCGACGCTGGCGTTTGGCTATGTGGCGGCCTTCACGGTGGCGGGAGGCCAGACCATCGGCAAGATGGTGCTCAGCCTCCGCGTGATTGGCGATGACGGCCGGCCGGTGGATGCGGCGGGCGGCATGCTCCGCGCGCTGGGTTGCATGCTGGTGCCGATCACGCTCGGTCTTTCGTACCTGCCCGCGCTGTTCACGAGCGATCATCGCGCCCTGCACGATCGACTCGCCGGCACTCGCGTGGTCCAGGAATGAAAGCGCTGGCGGTTTTCATAGCCAGCTTCGGCTTCGTTGGTTATTTCCCGATCGCGCCAGGCACCGCCGGATCGCTTGCCGCGCTCGCGCTGTTTGCATTTATCAGGTGGATTGGCGTTCCCGCGGTGGAGCTCTCGGCGATCGTCGCGGTGTTTGCGATCGGCGTATGGGCCGCGCATGGCACCGAGATCGCACTGGCCCGCAAGGATCCGGGAGTCGTGGTGATCGATGAAGTCCTCGGGATGTTGATCACGCTCGCCTTGTTGCCGCTGTCGCTGACCGGAATCGCGCTGGGCTTTCTGTTCTTTCGCGCGCTTGACGTGGTCAAGCCGTATCCCGCGGCGCAGCTCGAGCACCTCCATGGCGGACTCGGCATCATGGCCGACGACGCGGTGGCGGGACTCTACGCGCACCTGGCGCTGCGCGCCTGCGTGTGGATGGTGCCGGCATGGCTGACGGCCTGACCGCGGCCATCCTCGCCGTCGGCAGCGAGCTGCTCACGCCGCAGAAGACCGACACCAACTCGCTGTACATCACCGAGGTGCTCAACGATCTTGGCATCGCCGTGGCGTTCAAGGCGATCGTCGGCGACGACCGCGCCGAGCTGACGTCCCACGTTGCGCACGCGCTGGCGCGTCATCGCGTCCTGATTCTGACCGGCGGACTCGGCCCGACTGACGACGACCTCACGCGCGAGGTCGTGGCGGCGCATCTCGGACTGCCGCTCGAACAGGATGCCGCGATTGTCGATGCGATGGCGCGGCGCTTCGCCGCGCGCGGCTGGAAAATGCCGGCGGTGAATCTGCGTCAGGCCATGGTGCCGCGAGGCGCGAGCGTGCTGGCCAACCCGCACGGCACGGCGCCGGGTCTGTGGATTCAACACGGCGATCGCGTGCTGGCGCTGCTGCCAGGCCCGCCGCGCGAAATGAAACCGATGATGGACGGCGATGTGCGCCGGCGTCTCGAAGCGATCACCGGCAGCGTGCGCCTGCATCGGCGTCTCGTGCGCGTGGCGGGCAAAGGCGAGTCGATGGTCGAAGAGATCGTCCAGCCGATCTACTCGCGCTGGCTGGATCAATCGCCGCCGATCGTGACGACGATCCTTGCTGGCCTCGGCCAGGTGGAATTGCACCTCGTCATGCAATCCGAAGATGCAGTGAAAGCAGCGGCGACGCTGGACCTCGCCGTGTCCACGCTCGTGACGGCACTTGGTCCCGATCTCGTCAGCACCGATGGCCGCGTGCTCGAAGCCGTGGTCGGCGATCTGCTGCGCGCCCGCGGCTGGTGGGTGGCCTTTGCCGAGTCCTGCACCGGCGGCCTCGCGACATCGCGGATGACGGATATCCCCGGGAGCTCTGATTACGTCGAGCGGAGCATCGTCGCCTACAGCAATCGCGCCAAGGTCGAATTGCTTGATGTGCCCGAGTCTTTGATCGCGGAGCATGGCGCGGTGAGCGAACCGGTCGCTGCGGCAATGGCGGCAGGCATCCGCAAGCGCACGGGTGTGAACATCGGCGTCGGCATCACCGGCATCGCGGGCCCCGGCGGCGGCAGCGAGCAGAAGCCGGTCGGTACCGTTTGCATCGCGGTCGATGGCATCGATTCGAAAGTTCGCACCTTCAAGTTCCCAGGCGGCCGCGAAATGGTGAAAGCGATGTCGGCGAACTGGGCGATCGACATGCTGCGCCGCTACCTGATCAACGCGAAATGAGGGTGTTCGTCGCGGTGGATGTGGGCGACGCGGTGCGCCGCGAGGTGACGCGCGTGGTCAGCATGCTCACCGGCAAGCTGGAGGCGGTGAAGACACCGCCGAAAGTTGTGTGGGTGAAGCCCGCCGCGCTGCACGTCACGATCAAGTTCATCGGCGAAGTCGAGCCCGCTGAAGTCGAGCGCTTGCAGGAGCTGCTCGCGCCGCCGATGGACATCGCGCCGTTCGAGATCGTGTGGCGCGGTATCGGCACATTTCCATCCGCGAAGAATCCCCGCGCCTTGTGGCTCGGCGTGATCAACGGCGCCGCGCAGCTCGCCGAGATCGAGGCGGAAGTGTCGCGGCGGCTGGCCGGCGTCAACGCCGTCGAGCTCGACGACCGCGCGCTTCTGCCGCACCTCACGCTCGGGCGCGTGAAGATGGCGGGCGCCGGCATCGACTGGCCGAAAATCCTCAAGGCCGTCGAGGTCAGGCACGTCACGTCGGCGGTCGATCGCGTGACGCTCTACCGCAGCCAATTGTCGCAGCAGGGCCCGCACTATACTGGACTGGTCAGCGCTCCGTTGATCAGAGCCGCACGATGATTCCCGCCATCCTGATCGGTTACGCACTGGGCTCGCTGCCCATCGGTTATCTCGTCGCACTGCGCGCGGGCGGGATCGATCTGCGCCACGCCGGCAGCGGCAACGTCGGCGCGGCCAACGTGTATCGGACCGCGGGCCTCTCGAAGGCGATCGCCGTGATGCTCGCCGATATGGCGAAGGGTGCGGCGGCGGTGATGATCGCGGGCGGCGGATCGAACGCGGTGGCGGCGGGTGTCGCCGCCGTGGTCGGTCACATTTATCCGGTGTGGCTGCAGTTTCGCGGCGGCAAGGGCGTGGCGACCGCCAGCGGCGTGTTCGGGATGCTGGCGCCGTTGCCGACCCTCGTGGCGGCCGCCGCATTTACGGTCGTGGTGGCGCGCACGCGATTCGTGTCGCTTGGATCGATCGTCGCGACGATCGTGCTGCCGATCGTCGAGTGGTTGATGCCCGGACGCCGCGCCGTCGATATCGGCGCGACGCTCGTCGCGGCGTTGATTCTGTTCAGGCATCGCGGCAACGCGATGCGGCTGCTGTCCCGAACGGAGCGGGCGATCGGGACATGACACATCAGATCGGCGTGATCGGATCCGGCAGTTGGGGCACCGCCTTGGCTGCGCACCTGGCGCATACCGGACACGACGTGCGCCTCTGGGCGCGCGATTCGGCGCTGTCCCGGGAGATGGCGGCGTCACGCGAGAATCGCGTGTACTTGCCCGGAATCGAATTGCCAGCGGCGCTGGCGCCAACCTCCGACATGCGAACGGCGCTTGATGGCGCGCAGTTCGTGGTGATCGCGGTGCCGTCGCACGGTGTGCGCGATGTGGCGCGCCTCGCCAGCCCGCACCTGCCCAACGCGTGCGCGATCGTGAGTGCCACCAAAGGCCTCGAAGAGGGATCGCTGCTGCGCATGTCGCAGGTGCTGCGCCAGGAATTGCCGAATGGCGGCGAAGTGGTGGTGCTGTCCGGCCCCAGTTTCGCGAGCGAGCTCGCGCGCCAGCTGCCGACGGCTCTCGTTGCGGCGGGCGACTCGCCGGCCGTCGTCGAATCGGTGATGGCGCATTTTCGATCTCCGGCACTTCGCCTCTACGGAAGCGGCGACGTGGTTGGTGTCGAGCTTGGCGGATCGCTCAAGAACATTATTGCGATCGCGGCCGGCGTGGTCGAAGGCCTGGGCCTCGGACACAATGCGCTCGCGGCGCTCATCACGCGCGGCCTCGCCGAGCTGTCGCGGCTCGCTGTGGCTCTCGGCGCGCAGCGCGACACGCTTGCGGGATTGGCCGGCTTGGGCGATCTCGTCCTCACCTGCACCGGTGATTTGAGCCGCAACCGACGGGTCGGACTGGCGCTTGCGAAAGGGCAGTCGCTCCAGGACATTCTTGCCGGCACCAAGATGGTCGCCGAAGGCGTGCGCACGACCGAAGCCGCGCTCGCGTTGAGCGCCAGGCACGGCATCGAGCTCCCCATCGCGAGCGAAATGTCGGACGTGCTTTCGGGCCGCACCGATCCACAAACCGCGATCCGCAACCTCATGGGCCGCAAGCAGAAGCTCGAGCACGCTTGAACTGATGGGAATCTTCGACAAGCTCAAGGAAGGGCTGCAAAAGACCTCGCAGCAGCTCAAGGAACGTCTCGATCGTCTCGACCAGATGGTCGGGCTCGCCGATACGCCTGACGCGCGCTCGCGCGAGATCGACGTCGACACCGCGGAGAACCTCGAGGAGATTCTCCTGATGGCTGACGTCGGCGTTGCGGCAAGCGGCGAGATCGTCCAGGCCGTCCGCGGCCGCCAGCGGCGCGGCGAAAGCCTGCGGGAGCTGGTCAAAGAGGAAATGCTCCGCATGCTCGAGGCGTCGGTGCCGGCGAGCCAGCCGGCCGGCAAGCCGCACGTGATGCTGATCGTCGGCGTCAACGGCGTCGGCAAGACCACGACGATCGGCAAGCTCGCCAACCAGCTGCGCCAGGAGGGCAGAACGCCGCTCATCTGCGCCGCCGACACGTTCCGCGCCGCGGCCGTCGATCAGCTGCAGATTTGGGCCGATCGCGCCGGCGTCGACATCGTTCGCGCGAAGGAAGGATCGGATCCCGCGGCGGTCGTGTTCGACGCGATGACCGCCGCGAAGACTCGTCAGCGCGACGTGGTGCTCGTCGATACCGCGGGCCGCCTGCACACGCGGACGAATCTCATGAACGAGCTCGACAAGATTCGACGCGTCGCGAGCCGGGAAGTCGCGGGCGCGCCGCACGAAGTGCTGCTCGTGTTGGATGCCACCGTCGGCCAGAACGGGATCGCGCAGGCGCGTGAATTCACGAACGTTGCGGGTGTCACCGGGATCGTGCTGACGAAGCTCGATGGCACCGCGAAAGGCGGCGTCGCGGTGGCGATCGCGCACGACCTGAAGCTGCCCATCCGTTATGTCGGCGTCGGCGAAGGTGTCGATGATCTGCTGCCGTTCTCGCCGCGCGAATACGTCGACGCCATCTTCCAGGAAAAATGGTGACCGACGCCGACTTCATGCGGCGCGCGCTCTTTCACGCGGGTCGCTCTGAAGGCGTCACCACTCCAAACCCGATGGTCGGCGCCGTGATCGTGTCGCCGGACGGCATCGTCGTGGGCCAGGGCCGGCACCCGCGCGCGGGCGAGCCGCATGCGGAAGTCTTTGCCATCGAAGATGCCGGCGATCGATCGCGAGGCGCGACGATGTACGTCAACCTCGAGCCGTGCTGTCACACCGGCCGCACCCCGCCATGCACCAGGCGGATTATCGCCGCCGGCATCAGGCGCGTGGTGGGGGCGATGGTCGATCCGAATCCCGTGGTGAGCGGCAAAGGATTCGATGAGCTGCGCGCGAACGGCGTCCAGGTGGATGTCGGATTGCTGCATGACGAGTCCGCGCGGTTGAATCGCGCCTTCATCACCGTTCAGACCGAGGGCCGGCCGATGGTAATCGCGAAAGCGGCGACCAGCCTGGACTCTCGCATCGCCGCGGCGCCCGGCGTGCGCACGCAACTGACGTCCGCGGAAGCGAACCGGCGCACGCAACGCCTGCGGGCGGCGGTCGACGCCGTCGGCATCGGGTCCGGCACGCTCCTCGCCGACGATCCCGTCCTCACCGTTCGCGACTGCTATCGTCCGCGGCCGCTGGCGCGCGTCATCTTTGACCGCGAATTGCGCACTCCGGCAACCGCGAAGGTCCTTGCGACGTTGGCGCATGGGCCGGTCATAATAATGACTACGGCGGCTGCCGTCAGCCGTCACCCTGAACGAGTGCGGGAATTAAGGGCCGCGGGCGCCACCCTGGTCGAGGGCAGTGGCGATCTGCGGAGCGACCTCGGACGGCTGGTGCCGTTCGAGATCTCGACGCTGCTGCTCGAGGGGGGAGCGGTGATGCACGCCGCGGCGTGGCGGGCGCGCGTGATCGATCGCGTTCACGTGATCGTCGCGCCAACCTCGCTCGGCGAAGGCGGCGTGAAACTATTCGATGGTATCGACGTGCCGTTATCCGAGTTGATCCCGGTGAGGATCGAGATGCTCGGGCCGGATACATGGATGGAGGCAGATGTTCACGGGCATCGTTGAGGGAGTCGGCTCCCTCGCTGAAGTGAAAGGCACCGGCGGCGGCTTTCGCGTCCGTATTCACACGCCGCTCTCGGCCGAGATGAAAGTCGGCGACAGCCTCGCCGTCAACGGTGTCTGCCTGACCGTGATCCTCATCGACGGCGAGCACGTGCTGGCCGACGTCGGCCCCGAAACCTCGCGCGTCACCACGTTCGGCGCGTTGCAGCGCGGCCAGGAGGTCAACCTCGAGCGGCCGATGCGCGGCGACGGCCGGCTGGACGGGCATTTCGTGCTCGGACACGTCGACGGCGTCGGCGTCATCGAAGAGATCAGGACGGAAGGCGAGTCGCACTGGCTGACCATCGGGTTCCCGTCGGCGCTGGCGGCCTACTTCATCCGCAAGGGTTCGGTGGCCATCGACGGCGTCAGCCTGACGGTGGCCGGCCTCGGTGAGCGCCAGTTCGACGTGATGGTGATTCCGTATACCTGGGCCCATACTTCGCTCAAAGGATTGAAGAAGGGCGACAAGGTCAACCTCGAGTGCGACATGATCGGCAAGTACGTGGTGCGCATGATGGAATTGCGAAAGCAGTAGGCATGGCCAAGAAGACGCAGATCAAGATCGCAAAAGGCGCGCGCTCATCCGGTCCGTTCGCCGCGGTCGAAGACGCCGTTGCCGCGATCCGCCGCGGTCAGATGGTCATCGTCGTCGACGACGAGGATCGTGAGAACGAGGGCGATCTGACGATGGCCGCCGAGAAGGTGACGCCCGAGGCGATCAACTTCATGGCCAAGCACGGCCGCGGCCTGGTCTGCCTGCCGATGACCGGCGAGCGGCTCGACGAGCTCGACATCCCGCTGATGGTCGAGAAGAATTCGACGCGCTTCGAGACCGCGTTCTGCGTGGCAATCGAAGCCAAGCGCGGCACCAGCACCGGCATTTCCGCCGCCGATCGATCCGCAACCGTGCGCGCGGCGATCAATCCGAAGACGAAGCCGGCCGATCTCGCGCGGCCCGGTCACATTTTTCCGCTTCGCGCGCGGGACGGCGGCGTCCTCGTGCGCGCCGGCCAGACGGAAGCCGCGGTCGATCTCGCGCGCATCGCGGGCCTCACGCCCGCCGGCGTGATCTGCGAGATCATGAACGACGACGGCACGATGGCACGGGTGCCGGCGCTCACGAAATTCGCGAAGCGTCATTCGCTGCTGATGATCACGATCGCCGATCTGATCCGTTATCGCATGCGGACCGAAGGCCTCGTGACGAAGGTCGCCGAAGCGGATCTCCCGACCGAGCATGGCGCGTTCCGCATCCATGGCTTCGAAAGCATGATCGACAAGGAAACGCATCTCGCGCTGGTGTGCGGCGACATCGGCAAGGGCGACGACGTCCTCGTGCGCGTGCACTCGAAATGCCTCACCGGCGACGTGTTCCACTCGGCGCGATGCGATTGCGGCTTACAGCTCGAGGCGGCGCTTCAGCAGATTGCGCGCGCGGGCCGCGGCGTGCTGCTCTATTTGAACCAGGAAGGGCGGGGCATCGGCCTCGCCAACAAGCTGCGCGCGTATGCGCTGCAGGATCAAGGTCTTGATACGGTTGAAGCCAACGAGCGACTGGGCTTCAAGGCCGATCAGCGTGACTACGGTATCGGCGCCCAGATCCTTCGCAGCCTGGGCGTGCGCTCGATGCGCCTGCTGACAAACAATCCTCGCAAGTTTGTGGGGTTGCAGGGATACGGCTTGTCAATTGCCGAGACGATTCCGCTGGAGATTCCCGCCTCCGACAATACCCGGCGCTACTTGAAGACCAAGAAGGACAAGCTCGGTCACCAGCTCAAGTCGGTCTGAGCGCTATCGCGCGATCTTGAGGGACGTCAGGAATCGCTTGATGTCCGCCGATCGGTCCTGTTTGATCGGCGTGCCGATGGCGATCGAGTACATCCGTTTTCCCCGAAACACGCCGCGGCTGCTGAGCAGGAACGTGTCGCGCAAATTGGCCGTGAATTCAATCCCCTTCAGACCATCGTGATCGATGTCGCGGCCGGTGATGAGCTGTCCACCGCCCGCCGTTTTCAGCATGGCGTCGCGACTCGATCGCAGCGCCGCCATTCCATCGAACTGCGCCTTGGTGTCGATGTCCGTCCACTGAAGCAGAAAAAGGGAATCAGTCGTTTTGCACGCGAGCATATGCGACGTCACGACCGCCGCTTCCTCGGGAACCTCTTGCGTGGCGGTTTCCCAATCGGCCGTGCAGGGCAGCGAGACCGACATGCCGCCGGCAGTTATGGGCTTCCAGCCACCCTGGGCGGCGTGCGCCGGGCCAAAGTGAGAAAAGATCAGGGCCACCATCGCGAAACGGGTGAGTCTCTGCATGGCCGGGCAACAATGCCAGTGGTCGAGGTCCCGGTCAACCTGAATTAGCGCCAAACGCCCGCTACTTCGCAATCCGCAGCGAGGCAAAGAACCTCTGGATGCTGTCGGCCCGATTCTCATTGAGCGGCGTCATCGTCGCGAGCATGAAGGGATGGCGCCCCTGAATGACGACGCGGCTGGTGATCAGGTAAGCCCCCTTCAGATTGGCCGTGAACTCGAGCCCCGGCAGCCCCTGATAGGTGATGTCGCTGTTGGTCAGGAGCACGGCGCCGACGCCCTTGATCAGGTTGTCGCGATTTGACTTGAGCTCCGCGGCCGTCTCGACCTTGAACGACGGCTCGTACTCCGACCACGACGCGAGGTAGGTGTCGTTCCCGCTCTTGCACATGTAGATCTGGGTAATGGACCCCGGCTCCTTGGTGGTCTCCCACGCGCCGGTGCATGGCATCGACATCGACATCTGGCCGTTGGTGATGGCGTTCCAAGGCACCTGCGCGGCTGGCGTGGACGAGAAAAAATGGAGAATCAGCACCAGGGTCAGGAAACAGTGGGCTTTGAACATGGGCGGCCTCACAATGCCAGCCCATGTTGTCCCGGTCAAGCCCAACTAGCCGGAAACGCCCTATTTAACGTAAGATAAGGGTTTGCGCGGCGGAGCTTGGGCTCCGTCGTGATGACCTCATGTTCGACGCGCTCAGCAATCGCCTGCAGGACGTCTTCCAGTCACTTAAGGGAGAAACACGTCTCACGGAGGCGACCGTCGAGAGGGTGCTTGGCGAGATCCGCCTGGCGCTGCTCGAAGCCGACGTCAACTTCAAGGTCGTCAAGGCATTCGTCGATCGCGTGCGCGATCGCGCGATGGACGTTGAGGTTCAAAAGGGCCTCAACCCGTCGCAGCAGGTCATCAAGATCGTTCGTGATGAGCTGCTCGCGCTGTTCGGCGATGCGAAGGGCGGGCTGGTGGAGACCGCCGCCCGGCCGCGCGTGATTCTGATGCTCGGGCTGCAGGGCTCGGGCAAGACCACGACGAGCGGCAAGCTCGCGAAGTGGCTCGCGAAGCAGGGGCGCCACCCGATCGTCGTGTCAACCGACGTGCGGCGTCCGGCGGCGATCCAGCAGCTGGCGATCGTGGCGCAGCAGGCCGGCGTGCGGGTGCACGATCCGGCCGGCGACATGGATCCGGTCGCGCGCGCGAAAGGCGCGCTGGCCGAAGCCAGGGCCGTCGGCAACGACGTCGTCATCGTCGATACCGCGGGCCGGCTGCACATCGACGACGAGCTGATGAAGGAGCTCGTCGCGATCAAGGAAGTGTCGGGGCCGTCGGATCTGCTCTACGTCGCTGACGCGATGACGGGGCAGGACGCGATCAAGAGCGCGGGCGAGTTCAACGCGCAGGTCGGCGTCACCGGCGTGGTCCTGACGAAGATCGACGGCGACGCGCGCGGCGGCGCGGCGCTCTCGGTGGTGTCGGTCGTCGGCGTGCCGATTGCGTTTGTCGGCAGCGGCGAAAAGCTCGACGACCTCGAGCCGTTCCACGCCGACCGGTTCGTGTCGCGCATGCTCGGCATGGGCGACGTGCTGTCGCTGATCGAGAAGGCCGAAGAGGTCATCGATCAGGGCGCGGCGGAAAAACTCGAAGCGAAGATCCGCAAGGGCGGGTTCACGCTCGAAGATTTCCGGGATCAGTTGCGGATGCTCAAGCGCATGGGCCCGCTCGACAAGATCCTGGGCATGCTCCCCGGCATGGGCGGCATGAAAGAGCTCGCCGGCCAGAAGCCGGACGAGAAACAGCTCGGGCGCATCGAAGCGATCATCAATTCGATGACGCCGGACGAACGCAAGCACGCCGACATCCTCGATGGGAGCCGGCGCAAGCGCGTGGCGAGGGGCAGCGGCACGACGGTGGAAGACGTCAACCGTTTGCTGAAGCAGTTCGTCGAGATGCAGCGGATGCTGAAGATGGTGGGCCAGATGACGGGCGAGCCCGTCGCGGCAGCGCCGAAGAAGAAAAAGAAGTCGGTGTTCGGTTCGTTCAAATAACGTCAAGCGCGGCCACGGAGCGCCGCAAGAGAGAGTTGAAATGCTGTCGATTCGTATGCGTCGGACCGGTTCGAAGAAGCGCCCGTTCTTCCGGGTGGTGGTGTCGGAAGCCCGCTCGAAGAAGGAAGGCGAGTTCATCGAAGTGCTCGGCTTCTACAATCCCCGCACCAAGCCGGCGGTCGTCGAGATCAACAAGGAGCGCATCGCCCACTGGATCAAGAACGGCGCGCGCCCGTCGGATTCGGTCCGCACGCTGCTCAAGGGCCACCTCACCAAGGATCGCGCGATTGTCGACGCGCCGGTGACGGCGGAGCCGACGGCGCCCAAGGCCTAGGACGCATCAGTGGCGGCAGACCTGAAAGGACTCATCGAAACCGTGGCGCGCGCGCTCGCCGATCAGCCGGACGCGGTCAGCGTTCGCGAGTCGGAGCGGCGCGGCGGCACGGTCTACGAGCTGCAGGTCGCCTCGGGCGATCTGGGCCGCGTGATTGGCCGGCAGGGACGCACCGCGGCCGCGTTGCGCACGTTGTTGGCGAGCGTGGCGGAAGACGAGCGCCGCGTGAGCCTGGACATCAGGGATCCGCAGGGCGGCCGGTAGCGTCATGACCGAGTGGGACGACGCGATCCTGATCGGCGTCGTCGCCCGGACGCACGGGAACCGCGGCGAGGTGATCGTCAACGCCGAAACGGATTTCCCGGAGGAACGATTTCGCGCCGGCGCGCGGTTGATGACGCGCCGGAAGGACGGCGCTCCCGCGACGCTCGAAGTCGCATCGATGCGAATGCATCAGGGGCGGCCGGTGATCCTGTTCGCGGGCATTGCGTCGATGAACGACGCGGAGCTGCTGGCAGGACAGGAGCTGCGCATCGCCGACGCTGATGGCGATGCGGAGCTGCTGGGCGAGGGCGAGTATTACCACCGCGATCTGATTGGCTGCGCGGTCGTCACCGAAGGCGGCGAATCGATCGGCGAGGTCACCGCGATCGAAGGCGATCGATCGGCGACGCGGCTGGTGGTGCGAAGCCGGCGGAACGAGGTGTTGATTCCGCTCGCCGACGAGATTTGCACGGTGGATCTGAAGGGCAGGCGCATCACCGTGCGGCCGCCCGAGGGCCTGCTGGAGTTGAACGGCGAATGGCGTTAGCCATGGGCCGCCGAGCGGAGCGAGGCAAGGAAGGCAGGTGGCGATGAGGATCGACGTCATCACCATCTTCCCGAAGATGGTCGAAGCCGGCCTGACTGAAGGCGTCGTCGGGCGGGCGAGAACCGCGGGGATTCTGGACATCGTCGTCCATAACCTTCGCGACTTCACGACCGACAAGCATCACGTCGTCGACGACGTGCCGTTCGGTGGCGGACCGGGCATGGTGATGAAGCCCGAGCCGTTCTTCGCGGCGCTCGCGGCGATTCGCGAGCGGCGCGGAACGCCGGATGTCGTGGCGCTGCTGACGCCGGCCGGCGAGCGGTTCACGCAGGCCGGGGCGCGGCGGCTGGCGGCGATCAATCACGTGGTGTTCCTGTGCGGGCGCTACGAAGGGATCGACGAGCGGGTACGCGAGGCGCTCGCCACGGAAGAGATTTCGATCGGCGATTACGTGCTGTCGGGCGGCGAGGTGCCGGCGCTGGCGGTGATCGATGCGGTTGCGAGGCTCGTGCCCGGCGTGGTCGGCGACGACCAGTCGGTGGAAGCGGATTCGTTCACGCGGGGATTGCTGGACTATCCCCACTACACGCGGCCCGCGGAGTTCGAGGGATTGAAGGTGCCCGACGTACTGGTGTCGGGGCATCACGGGGAGATTCGGCGGTGGCGGCGCGAGACGGCGTTGAAGCGGACGGTCGAACGGCGGCCGGACCTGCTTGCCGGGGCGGCGCTCGATGCCGATGAACGAGAGTGGTTGAAAAGGAGCAAGTCATGACTGCGATGGAGTTGGTGGAGAAGGCGCAATTGACCGAGCGGCCGCGGATGAAGGCCGGCGACACGGTCAAGGTGCACGTGCGGGTCAAGGAAGGCGACAAGGAGCGCATCCAGATCTTCGAGGGTGTGGTGATTGGCCTCCGCCGCGGCGGCAACCGGGCGACCTTTACGGTGCGCAAGGTGTCGTTCAGCCAGGGCGTCGAGCGCATCTTCCCGCTGCATTCGCCGACGATCTCCAAGGTGGAAATCGTGCGGTCGGCGAAAGTCCGCCGCGCGAAGCTGTATTTCCTCCGCGACCTGAAGGGCAAGGCCGCGCGCATGAAAGAAGTGAAAAAGACGCAGTAAGCGGGCGCGGCGGGTGCATCATGTGCAACAGGTGCACCCGGTGCTTCGATGCGTAAGGTTTCAGCCCGCAAGAACATAGAAAACAGCCTCCACCGCTACGGGTTCGTGGCGGTGGCTGGCGTTGACGAAGTCGGCCGAGGCTGCCTGGCCGGGCCGGTGATGGCCGGCGCCGTGATCCTCCATCCGGAGCGCCGCATCGACGGTCTCGCGGATTCCAAGACTTGCACCTTGCTCCAGCGCGAGCGGCTGTTCGACGAGATTTGCCGTAAGTGTGTGTCGTGGGCGGTTGTGTCCGTTGAAACGGACGAAATCGATCGAATTAACATTCACCAGGCGACGTTGCAGGCCATGCGGCGTGCGGTTTTGTCGCTGGCGCCTCTGCCAGATGCAGTTTTGGTAGATGCCTTTCGAATTCCGTCATTGCCGATGGCGCAGCGGGGAGTGATTGGCGGCGATCGCCGGGCGTCCGCCATCGCCGCCGCGTCGATTGTGGCAAAAGTGACGAGGGATCGATTGATGCAAGCCCTCCACGACGCTGACCCGAGATACGGGTTTGACCGACATAAGGGGTATGCCACGGCGGACCATCTCTCGGCGGTTGCCCGCTTCGGCTACTCGCCACAACACCGGCGCACGTTCAGACCAGCGACCCTGTTTGATAACATTGATTAAGAGCCCTCAAAGTGCCGCCGTTTGATCGTGAAGCCGCGTTAAAGGCGGCGGAAAAAGCCCTGAAGCTCGGCAAGGTTGACGCCGCCATCGCGGAGTACGTCAAGGTGGTCGAGCATCAGCCGCGCGATTGGAACAGCGCCAACGCGCTCGGCGACTTGTACGTCCGCGCCAAGAAGATCGAGAAGGGCCTCGAGCAATACACCCGCATCGCCGATCACCTCGCGGAAGAGGGCTTTTACGGAAAGGCCCTGGCGCTCTTCAAGAAAATCCTCAAGCTCAAGCCCGATAACGAGTACGCCCTGCTGCAGTCGGGCGATCTGGCCGCCAAGCAGGGCACGTTAGCGGACGCGAAACAGTTCTTCCTGCAGGTCGCCGAGAAGCGCAAGGCGCGCGGCGACAAGAAGGGCGCCACCGAGATCGCGATTCGGCTGGGCACCCTCGATCCGGAAGATCTCGACGCGCGCATGCGCGCCGCGAAGCTCGCCGCGGAATCGGGCGACAAGGCCACCGCGCTGCGCGAATACAAGGATGTCGCGGCCAAGCTGCAGAAACAGGAGAAGCACGCCGAGGTGCTGGTGCCTCTGCAGATGGCCTACGACCTCGATCAGACCGACGAGGCCATCCGCGGCAAGCTGTTCGCCGCGTACCTGGAGTCGAATCCCACCGCGGCCCGCGGCCTCGCCAAAGGCGCGGAAGAGCTCAAGCAGATCGCGGCGGTGCTGGAGAAAGCCGGGAAGAGCGACGAGGTGCTCGACGTGCTCGCGGCGATCGCCGAAGGCGATCCGGCGGACCTCGAGGTGCGGGCCGGCCTGGCGATGTCGTATGTCGCGCGCGGCGATCTCGCCAAGGCACGCACCTATCTGTCTCCGGAGACGGCCGGCAGCAATCCCGCGCTATGGCTGACGCTCGCGGAGATGGAGCTGCGCGCGAACCACTTCACCGAAGGCAAGGCTGCGATCGTCAAGGCGCTCTCGCTCGATCGCAACCAGACCGAGGCGATTGTCGTGCTCGGCTGCAAGCTCGCCGAATCGAATCCCGAAGCCGGCTACCAGCCAATCGATGCGGTCGCCGACGCCGCGCTCGCGGAAGGCGACTATGCCGCCGCCGCCGTGGCGCTTCACGAGTTCACCACGCGCGTGCGCTCGCATCTCGTCGCGCTGATGCGCCTCGTCGAGATCTGCGTCGACGGCGGGCTCGAATCGACGATGTACGAAGCGCAGGCGGCGCTCGCCGACGCGTATCTCGATCAGGGCCGCGCCATGGAAGCGCGCATCATCAGCGAAGATCTGGTGGCCCGCGAGCCGTGGAACAAGGTCAACATCGAACGCTTCCGCCGCGCGCTCGTGATGCTCGGTGAAGGCGATCCGGACGCGATCATTTCCGAGCGCCTCAGCGGCGAGAGCCCGTTCCTGGCCACCGAGAAGATGGATCTCAACGAGGGCGTGAGCTTCGATGCGCCGCCTCCGCCGCCCGCGCGCGAAGCGGCGCCGGCTCCGCCAACGGCCGCCGCGCCGGCCAAGGACGCGAAGAAGGCCAAGGCGAAACAGCCCGAATCGACAGTCGAGATCGACCTGACCGACATGCTGAACGAGCCGGCAGAGGCCGCGCCGCAGGCGCCGGCGGCACGTTCGCTCGATCAGGTGTTCCGCGGCATGCGCGACGAGTCGAACCGCGCCTCTTCCGAGGAAGCGGCCGCGGAACAGTACCGATTGGCGCTCACGTATCACGAGATGGGGATGCCGGAAGACGCCATCAAGGCGCTCGAAGGGGCGGCGCGCTCGCCCCGGCAGCGGTTCGACGCGGCGTCGATGCTTGGCCGGCTGTATCTCGAGCGAAAAGATGCCCCGCATGCGATCGAGTGGCTGGAACGGGCCGCCGAAGCGCCCGCACCGACGCCCGATGCCGGCCACGCGCTGCTTTACGATCTGGCCAAGACGCTCGAATCGGTGGGGGAGCATTCGCGCGCCCTGGCCGTGTTCGTCGAGCTCGAGTCGGAATCGGGCGGCTACAAAGACGTCCAAAAGCAGATCGAACGCCTCTCAAAAGTGCAGGCTCGAGGCTAGTCTCTGTTCAGGCGGCTCCTTTTCGTCGCCCTGCTCCTCGAAACAGGGCTGCTCCTGGTGCTGATCCCGTGGTCGGCCTTCTGGGAGCGCAATTACTTCGTCGAAGGCTCGGCCGCGCTGGCCCGGATCTTCACCAGCAACTACACTCGCGGCGCGATCACCGGGCTCGGTCTCGTGAACGTCTGGGCGGCATTGGCTGAGCTGGCCGACCTCTTCGGTGGTCGATCGGACGATCAGCAATCTGAGATCGATCAGCAATCCGAATTCCGCAATCCCCAATGATTTTGTGCCTGGTGACCGATCGCCGGCGGCTCGGCGCGGCCATCGGCGTCCCCGAAGCGGACTGGAATGAGGCTCTCCGCCTTCAGGTGGCCGGAGCCGCTAACGCCGGCCTCGACTACGTCCAGGTACGCGAACCCGACCTGGAGGCCGGGGAACTGGCCGAACTGGTGCGATCCCTGATTGACGAAGCCCGCGGAAGCTTGACCCGGATCATGGTGAACGATCGAATTGACGTCGCCCTGGCCGTCAAGGCGGCGGGTGTTCACCTCAAAGAGCGGTCGGTCTTGCCTGATGAAGTGCGACGAATCGCGCCGCCGGGCTTCGTGATCGGCTGCTCGGTCCATGGAATTTCCGCTGTGGGTGCACGAAAGTCCGCGGACTTTCTCATCGCCGGCACCGTGCGGCCTACAGCTTCAAAGCCGGCGGTCGAATATCTGGATGAGGATGGGCTTCGGCGAATAGTCGATGCGGCCGCGGGGCAGCCGGTACTCGGAATTGGCGGACTGGATACGAATTCGGTTCCGCTACTGGCGGCGAGCGGCGCACGCGGGATGGCGGCAGTGGGTGCCTTCATACCGTCGGGTGGGGAGAGCGTCGCGGAGTTTGTGCAGAAACGTGTCAACGACCTGCGTTTCGCGCTTGAATCAGCAACGCGCCGCAACCTAAGATAATTGCCACTGCCCGTTGAAAGATAGGCAGTTCTGTCAAACAACCAAGGTAAGAAAGTCGAAGCAGTGGCTGATCACCGCACGCTCGATCCGGCTGCGCGTCTGCGACTCGCCCGCGAACAAAAGGGGCTGTCGCATCGCCAGGTAGCGGAAGCTACCAAGCTATCCGTCCGCGCGATCGAACTGCTCGAAAACGATTCGTTGTCAGGACTGCCCGAAGGCATCTATCGCCGATCGATCATCAAGTCGGTCGCGCGCGAAGTTGGACTCAATCCCGAACAGCTGCTCAACGAATTTTCGTCGCTGCATCCCGAGGATCTGCAGTCACCGCCGAGCGTGGTGATCGCGGAGCCGAAGGCCGCGACGTCGTTCAACAAGGTGCTGACGCTCGTGAGCGCGGTGCTGCCGATGTTCGCGGGCCTGTTGTATTTCGTGCTGCCGATGACGCGCGCGATGGTGTCGAATCCGCCGAAGCCGATCGCGCAGGAACGCCGCGTCGATCCGGTGCGCGCGGAGATCGTTCCGGTTGGCGGCTTCAAGGAATCGCCGGTCGCCGCATCGCGTCCGGTCCCCGTCGTCGTGACGCTGACGATCTCGTCGCGCTGCCAGTTGCGCGTCGTCGCCGACGGCAACGAGATCATCGGCCGGACGATGGAGCAGGGCGAGACGCTGCCGATCGAGCTCGGCGACGAGCTGCTGCTGCTGGGCGACAACGCCGCGGCCGTGCAGTTCAGCATCAACGGCCAGGCCGGGCGCTTGCTCGGCGAACCGGGCGACGTCCTGTCGACCCGCATCGGCCGCGACGACTACCAGGACTTCCTGATACGCTACTGACATGGCAACCGGCCTGACCACTCCGATGCTGGATTTCTTCCGGCGCGGGGAAGTTGCGCGCGACGTGAAGATGATGGCGGCCAAAGGCGCGATCGCGCCGCGGCCGATCGAGCAGCTCGGCATCCTGGTGTTGCTCACTTCCGATCACGACATCGAAGTCAGCGAGACGGCGGAGCAGACGCTGAAGCTCCTGCCGGACGCGGTGCTGGCCGGCTTCATCGCGCGGTCGGACGTCCCCACGGACATCCGCGAATTCTTCATCAAGCGCGGCATCCAGCCGGCGGCGACGCCGACGCCCGACTCGGAACAACCCCTTATCGACACCGATCAGGCCGGGCTGGACCTCGAGGGCAGCACCGAGGAAGAGAAGACGAAAACGTTCCAGCAGCGGCTCGCGAACATGACCGTGCCGGAAAAGGTCAAGTGCGCCTCGAAAGGCACGCGCGAGATGCGTGCGATCCTG
>Ga0207428_10001698_pt1 | contig 22616 bp, 19 predicted proteins | sample RhiMethybrSRZTD1_FD_187600 | JGI IMG/M metagenome (GOLD analysis project Ga0207428, IMG submission 187600) | Populus rhizosphere microbial communities from Tennessee, USA - Rhizosphere MetaG P. TD hybrid SRZTD1 (SPAdes) (version 3) | ecosystem: Host-associated > Plants > Roots > Rhizosphere >...
GGCGACGCTTCTGCGCCGGCCCTCGTGACCCAGGGCAGCATGGGCGCGATCTGGATCGAGTCCTGCGACGTGACGGGCGGCACGCAGATCGGCCCGGGGCTCGTCGCCATCTCGGTCAACTCGTGCCCGGCGGTCGTGATCCAGCGCAGCCTCATGACGGGCGGCAACGCCACGAGCGGCGGTACGCAGAGCATGGGCGGGCCCGCCCTTCACGTCGCGAACTCGAAGGTCGCCGTCGGCGACTCGCAGTGCCTCGGCGGCAACGGCGCACCCCCGGTCGCGGGAGGCGGAGGGTTCGGCGGACCCGGCCTGCGCGTCCTGACCGGATCCGTCTTCGCGTCGGGAACCTCCTTCCAAGGAGGCGCCGGTGCGGCGCCGGTGCCGCCGACGTTCCCCGGCGGCCCCGGCGGCCCGGGGATCAACACGGAGGCCCCCGTGACGACGCTGCAGTGCACGTTCGCCGGCGGCCCGGGCTTCCCCAACGGCGGTCCGACGGTGGTCATCGGCGCGGGATCGGTCACGATCCTTCCGGACGTCGCGAGGCACTTCTCGATCACCTCGCCGGTGCGCGAAGGACAGGCGCTGACGATCACGGCGGGCGGCGTGCCGGGCGAGATCGCCTGGTTCCTGTTCGCGCCGTCGCCCGCCACGCCCATCGCGCTGCTCCTCCCGTTCGAGGGCTCGCTCGCGCTCCCGGCGGGCGCCAGCTCGTTCGCGCTCGGCATGATCCCCGGAGGCGGCACGCTGTCGACGCCGCCGATCGTCGTGCCGAACCTGCCGGCCGCGCTGCAGTCGGCGACCATCTGGTGCCAGTCGCTCGACTTCGGCTCGCCGCACGCGGTGCTCGGCCCGACGTCGGCGCTGGTGCTCCTCGACGCGGCGTTGTGACGTCGAGTTCGGCTTGCTCCGTGCCGCGAGGCGAGGCGATGATCGTCGCCACGTGCGCCCGTAGCTCAGTGGATAGAGCACTGGTTTCCTAAACCGGGGGTCGCAGGTTCGACTCCTGCCGGGCGTACCACCGCTCGCGCCGCACAACACGGATTCCCATGCAGCGCTAGAATCGCGGCGTCGCCCTCTGAGCTGTGGAGGACTCACGATGCGCGCGTCGATCCGGCTGTCCGTCCTGCTGGCCTTCGGCTTCTCGTCGGTGGGCGCCGCGCGCGCCGGGGTGATCGTCGTCGACCCGGACGGCGGGCCGGGACAAGCGCTGCTGCAGGCGGCGATCGACTCGGCCGTCGACGGCGACGTGATCGTGATCAAGGCGGGCCAGTACAACTCCCTCGGCACGCCGATCACGATCGCTGGCAAGGCCGTCACGATCGCCGCCGACACGGACGTCATGCAGCAGGTGCGCGGCGCGATCGTGAGCCGGGTGCCGGCAGGGCGCACGGTCGTGCTCGAGAACCTCTACCTGGGCGAGCACGACGGGATCCCCGCGCCCGGCTTCACCAGCGGCCTGATCGCCGACCTCTCGGGCGGCGGCGACCTGCGCGTGCAGGACAGCTGGGTGACCGGCTCGAACGGCTACCTCGACGTCGCCACGGCCACCGACTCCCCGGTCTACGCCGCCGCCGCGATCAGCGGCGGAGGCACTGCGACCTTCCTCAACTGCCGCATGCTGGGCGGTGACGGGCACCACCACCAGCTCGACGCCGTCCTCGAGCACCACTGGCCGCAGCCCGGCGCGCCTGCGCTCGTCGCCGACGGGTCGCGCGTGGCGCTCTACTCCTGCCCGCTCTTCGGCGGCAACGGGGGCTCGGGGCCCGACGCGGGCTCCGACCCGCTCCCCGACGGCGCCTCGGCGGTCGTGATGCGCAACGGCGCTTTCGTGCTCGCCTACGGCAGCACTTGCACGGGCGGAGCGGAGGGCGGCAATCCCGAGCCCGGCTGCACGTCGGGCGACGGCGTGAGGGTCGAGGCCAGCGGCGGCGAGCTCTGGGTGCGCGGCACGACGCTCGTGCCCGGCACGGTCCAGGCGCCCGGCACCTCGGGTCAGCCGATCGACCTCCTGGGCGGCTCGTCGACCACCTTCACCGAGCCGGCGCAGTTCTTCTCCGACGGCGGAGCGCCCGTCTATCACGAGGGCGAGAACATGCTGTTCTTCGCGCTCGGCCATCCGGGCGACGCCGTGGTGATGTTCGTGTCGGTGCAGAGCGGCTGCGCGCCGCTGTCCAAGCTGCAGGGCGTGCTCGGCCTCGCGCCCACGCTGCTCATCGGCCCGATCCCGCTCGGCGTGGCGGGCGCGCTGGGATCCGTCCAGCTGCCGGCGATCGCCCCGCAACTCCCGGCCGCCTTCGACAGCCTGCTCGTGCTGGCGCAAACCCTCGAGATGACGCCGAGCGGGCCGACCCTGGGACCTTCGCGCTCGATCCTGCTGCTGGACGCGGCGATCCCGTGACGCGCTGATCGCAGCGGCGCGGCCACCTCACTCGCGAGCCAGGAACGCCTCGATCTTCGCCCTGGCGATCTGCGTCGCGAAGCCGCCCCAGTTCACGTCGAAGGAGTGGTCGCTCGCCGCGAGCAGGCAGGTCTCGTGCGGCACGCCGGCGCGCGCGAGGGCCTCGTCGAGCAGCCGCGCGTGGTCGGCGGACACGAGGCGGTCGCTCGCCCCGAGCAGCGTGAGCGTGGGCGGCGAATCCGCGCCGACGTGGCTCAGCGGCGAGAGCAGCTCGTAGCGCTCGGGCACCTGTTCGGGCGTGCCGCCGACGTACTGCTCGAGCAGCGGGCGCACGTAGTCGGCGCTCGCGCAGCTGCGCCAGAGCAGCGCGAGATCGACCGGCCCGTAGAGGTTGATCACCGAGCGCACCGCGACCGGCGGCACGTCCGTGGACGGCGGCAGGCGCGGATCGCCGGTCGTGTAGGCGGCGAGCAGCGCCAGGTTCGCTCCCGCCGACGCGCCCATGAGGCTGATGCGCGCGGGATCGACGTGGTACTCGGCGGCGTGCGCCGCGACCCAGCCGAGCGCGGCCTTCACGTCGCCGACCTCGTCGAGCCAGCGCACCGGCGGCGGCAGGCGGTACTCGACGTCGAAGACCTCGTAGCCGCGCGCGGCCAGCCAGCGGTCCCAGTCGGGCGTCATGCTCCGCGCGCCGTGCGTCCAGGCGCCGCCGTGCAGGACGAGCACCGCCGGGCGCAGCGGCCCCTCGGCGGGCAGGCCGGTGCGCCACGCGTCGAGCACGAGCGGCGTGCCGTCGGCCGCCGTGCCGTAGACGACGCCGAGCTCGGGCCGCGGCGAGCCGAGGTTGAGCCGCGCCGCGTTGGCCAGGTAGTCAGCCAGCGAGAGCCGCACGTCGCACGCGGCCGCCGTGCGCCAGATCGCGACGGTCGGGGCCAGCGCCATGCTGGCCGTGAGCGCGACGCCGAAGCCGCAGATCCACGCCGACAGCCGCGCGCCACCGCGCCGCGTGACCGTCGCCGTCGCGGCAGCCACGAGCATCGGCGCGAGGAAGTGCAGCGGATACGAGAGGCCGATCGCGCCCACGAAGCCCGGGCCGTCCCAGCGGACGGGCGACAGCATGCAGTGCGCGAGGTAGAGCGTGCTCAGCGCGAGCGACGCCACGATGACGAGCAGCACCCAGCCGCGCAGGCCGAGCAGGCCGCGCGGTCTCCAGCTCCGTCTCGTCTCTGCAGGCGACATCCGTGCATGCACTCCCGCCGATGCACGGCAGGATAGTCGCCGCGAGCCTCCGGCCGGCGCTTGCTCCGCGAGTGCGAGCGCGGTAAGCCGGGGCGACCTCTCGGGAGAGCGCGATGAAGCTGACGGAGCTCACCTTCTTCCTGCTGCGCGTCGTGTCGGGCCTGCTCTTCTGCCAGGCGGGGTGCGTCAAGCTCTTCGGCTGGTTCGGCGGCATGCCTCCCGGCACCGAGATGACCATGCAGCTCCACATCGGCGCCGTCCTCGAGGTCTTCGGCGGCATCGCGATCATGCTCGGGCTCTTCACGCGGCCGGTCGCCTTCATCCTGTCGGGCGAGATGGCCGTGGCCTACTTCCAGTTCCACCAGCCGAACGGCGTCTGGCCGGTGCAGAACCACGGCGGAGAGGCCGTGCTCTTCTGCTTCATCTTCCTGTACATGGCGGCGCACGGCGGCGGCGCGCTCAGCGTCGACGCGGCGAGGAAGGGCGGCCGCGTCACCTAGCCGGCGGCGCGCCCTGGGCCGCTACGGGCCCTCGTGCAGGCAGAGCACGTTGCCGTCGGGGTCCTTGAACCACGCGGCGCGGTGCTCGCCCATCGTGGCCACGCCCTCGACGGTCTTCAGCCCCGGGAGGTCGTACTCCTCGAAGCTCACGTCCTTGCGGCGGAGCTCGGCCATCTCGGCCGCCAGGTCGGCGACCTCGAAGGTCGCCGCGGTGTTGTCGGACTTCTGGTCCGACTCCGACTCGAAGAGCTGGAGGCTCGTGCCCTCGCCGGCGCCGAACGCGAGGTGGCCCTCCTTGACCGAGCCGGAGAGCAGCCGCAGCCCGAGGCGGCTCGCGTAGAAGGACTGAGCACGCTCGAGGTCGCGCACGGGGAGGGTGGCGGTGACGGGCGAAGCCGAGAGCATGGAGGCCATCCGCGGGAGCGGCGGCGGGGCTGCAACTGACGGGCCAGCCCTGCCCCACCGCGCCGGCCGACGGCCGGCTCCGGCGCGGGGGCTCGAGCGCATCCTTTCAGCGCCGGCAGAGAAGTTGTGGAAGTTTCCTGCGGCGCCTCACACAGCAACGACGGGGCTCGTGAGCCGCCGGACCTGCCGCAGGCTCGGCGGGTCGAACGCGAGGTGCCGACATGAAGCGCATCCTGGTCGTGGAGGACGAGGAGGAAGTCGCCGGGCTGCTCAAGGCGCGGCTGGAGTCGAACGGCTACGAGGTGCGCCTCGCCGACCGCGGCCGCGACGCGCTCGAGGCGGCCCGAGCGGATCGGCCCGACCTCGTCGTGCTCGACCTCATGCTCCCCGACATCGACGGCTACGCGGTGAGCGAGCAGCTCCGCGAGCGCTACAGCTCCCGCGCGCTGCCCATCCTCATGCTCACGGCCCGGTACCAGCCGCGCGACAAGCTCCTCGGATTCGGGATGGGCGCCGACGCCTTCATGACCAAGCCCTTCAACCCGCGCGAGCTGCTCAGCACGATCGCGGAGCTGCTGGCCCATGCCGAGGGCGGCTGAGGCCCATCCGGCCGCGCGGCGCGCCGCGCTCGTCGGCGTGCTCGTGGTCCTCATCGCGCTGATCGGCGTGGGTGACTACTGGACCGGCACGCAGATCGACTTCTCGATCTTCTTCGTGATCCCCATCGCGATCGGCGCCTGGTTCATCGGCGCCGGGGCGAGCTACCTCCTCGCCGCGCTGAGCGCCCTCGCCTGGCTGCTGGCCGATCTCCATGGCGGCTTCCACTACAGCAGCCCGACCATTCCCTACTGGAACGCGGTGGTCGGCGTGGCGTTCTTCGTGATCATCGCGGCCACGCTCGCGGCGCGCCGTCAGGCCGAGCGCCGCATCCTCGAGCTCATGCAGGTCAAGTCGGAGTTCACGGCGATGGTCTCGCACGAGCTGCGCACGCCGCTGACCTGCATCAAGGAGGGCATCGACATCGTCGCGGACGGGAGCAGCGGGCCGCTCAACCCGCGGCAGCGTGAGCACCTCGAGACGGCCCAGCGCAACGTCGATCGCCTCGCGCGTCTGGTCAATGCCGTCCTCGACTACCAGTCGCTCGAGTCGCGCCGGGGCGTGCTCCAGCTCCAGGGCTGCGATCTCAACCGCCTCGTGGCCCAGGCCGCCGAGGCCTTCGCGCTGCCCGCCGCCAGGCGTCACGTGCAGCTCGTGCGACGCCTGGCTCCCGGCCTGCCCGCGGTGCCCTGCGACCCGGACATGATCATGCAGGTGCTGAGCAACCTGCTCGGCAACGCGCTCAAATTCTCCGACGAGCGGAAGCAGGTCGTGCTGCGCACCGAGCTCACCGGCGAGGGCGTGCGCGTGTCGGTGCAGGACGAGGGGCCGGGCATCCCGGCCGAGCACCTGACCAAGCTCTTCCAGGGCTTCTCGCGGATCCCCCAGCCCGGCCGCCGGAAGACCGAGGGCACCGGGCTGGGCCTGGCGATCGCGTGGCACATCGTCGAGCTGCACGGAGGGCGCCTGGGCGTCGAGTCGCTGCCGGGAGCCGGCTCGACCTTCGACTTCACGCTGCCGCTCGTGGCCGACGTCACCGCGGCGTCGGCCGCGCCGCGCCCACCGGCGCACGGGGCCGCGCGCCTCGTCCGCTGACCGGCCGGGCTCAGCGCAGCGCGAGCACCATCGCGGTCGCCCCCGCGCAGCACGAGCCGGCGAACTGGCTCGAGCGCTGCACCGCGGGCGGCGCCGCGTCGCGCGGCTGAGCCACGAAGCCGAGGCGGGCGAAGAAGCGAGCGGCGTCGGTCGTGAGGAGGTGGACCTGAGCGAGGCGGCGGCTGCGGGCGCAGGCGATGCGGTCGGCGGCGAGCGCCGAGCCCAGGCCGGCCCCGCGCTCGTCGCCCGCCACCGCGACGGAGCGCAGCAGTCCCGCGTCGCCGTGCAGCTCGAGGCCGGCCGCGCCGACGATCCGCTCGCCGCGGACGGCAACGACGAAGCCCTCGAGGCCGGCCTCCGAGACGTCGTCATCCGGCAGGCCGGCCGCGGCGAGCAGCGCGCGCACCGCGGCGAGATCGTCGGCCCGCGCGGGGCGCAGCAGCGCCGGTCGTGCCGCCCGCCCCCACCCGCGCTCGTCGAGCAGCGCGACGACGCGCGCCCGGACCTCGTCGCGGATCGCGCGCACGGACTCCAGGCCCTGGTCGCGCGGATCGCGCAGCGGCCAGTCGCGGCGCTCGAGGGCGGGCACCGCTGGACACTCATCGCCGCAGCCCATGGTCACGAGCAGGACCGCTCCGCGCGCCAGCTCCGACGTGAGCCGCCGCGGCACCGCGCCCGACAGGTCGAGGCCCGCCTCGCGCATGGCCTGCACGACCACCGGGTGCACGGCCGTCGCCGGCCGTGTCCCGGCGCTCGCTGCCCGCGCGCGCCTGGGGTCGGCCTCCGCGTCGAAGAAGGCCGCCGCCATCTGCGAGCGCCCGGCGTTGTGCACGCAGGCGAAGAGCACGACGGCGGGCGCCGCGCGCTCCCCGCTCCCGGCCGAAGCGCTCACGGCCGCTCGTGCGCGACCGGCGCGCCCAGCGCCTGGCGGTCGACGAGGACGGCGGCCGCGGCTCCGGCGATCTGCGCCAGCACGAAGAGCGGCGCATTCACCGGCCGGATGCCGGCGAAGGTGTCGCTGAGCATGCGGCCCAGAGTGACGGCGGGGTTCGCGAAAGACGTCGACGACGTGAACCAGTACGCGCCGGTGATCCAGGCCGCGACGACGAGCGCCGCCGCCAGCGGGCCGCGCCCTCCGTTGCCGAGGACGACGAGGACGAGGCCGAAGGTGGCGACGCACTCCGCCAGCACCTGGCCCAGTCCGCCGCGCTCGTGCGTCGCGAGCGAGAGCAGCGGCAGCCCGAACATCGCGTGCGCCAACGCGGCGCCGAGCACGGCGCCCGCGCACTGCGCCACGACGTAAGGGACGAGCGCGCGCCACGGCAGCGCGCGACGCGACGCGAGCGCCAGGCTGACGGCGGGATTGAACTGCGCACCCGACACCGGAGCGAAGGTGAGGATCAGCGCGACGAGCGCCGCACCGGTCGCGAGCGTATTGCAGAGCAGCGCGAGCGCCGCGTTTCCGCCGGCCAGGCGTTCGGCCATGATCCCCGAGCCGACGATGGCCGTGACGAGCAGCCCGGTGCCCAGCGCCTCCGCGGCGAGCGCCGGGCGCATCAGCCCGGCTCGCAGCAGTCGGGCGCGCAGCAGGCGCCCGCTCCCGCCGCCGGCGCTGCCCGCTCGAGGTCGGCCAGCTTGCGGAAGACCTCGACCTCGCGGCCCTCGGGATCGGCGAGCCAGAACTTGTCCTGGCGCGCGTAGCAGCAGTCGACGGCGAGCTCGTCGCGCGGGGCCAGCCCGGCGGCCACGAGCCGCGCCCGCGACGCGTCGAGCGCCTCGCCCGTGAAGACCTGCAGGCCGAGGTGGTCGAGCTCGCCGGTGCGCGCGGCGGCCGTCGGCACGAAGGTCAGGTTGAGCGGCGGCTCGGCCAGGTCGAACTGGACGTAGTCGGCGAAGCGCTTGCGCGGCGCCGCGCCGAAGAGCGTGGCGTAGAACTCGGTCATCGCGTCGAGCTGCTCGGGCCGGACTCGCAGCGAAAGGTGGATGCGCGGGTGGCGCTCGGTCATGGGGACGTCTCCGGACGGGTGGATCGGCGGGCCGGCGCGGTGGCCGGCGGCGCGGAGGGCGCGGAGGGCGCGGCCGGCGGGCAGCAGTCGCCGCCGCAGGCCGCCTCGAGCGCGCCGGCGAGCAGCCCGAGGGCGCGCATCACGGCGGCCTGCTCGGCTCGCGGCAGGCGCGCCAGCACCGCGTCGACGGCCGAGCTCTCGTCGCAGCACAGGCTCTCGACGCAGGCGCGGCCCTTGGCCGTGACCAGGTTGAGCGTGTGGCGCGCATCCTCGGCGCCGTCGCGGCGGCGCACGCAGCCCTGCCGCTCGAGCACCGCGAGGTTGCGGCTGGCCGTCGAGAGGTCGATGCCCAGGCGCCGCGCCACGGCCGAGGTCGTCAGGCCGCCGGCCTCGTCGAGCGCGCGCAGCGTGTCGAACTGCTGGCGTGTCACCTCGCCGCAGCAGATCTGCTCGCGCTCGAGACGCAGCAGCGCGCGGCTGACGCGGCGCAGCAGCGCGGCCGAGCCCGGCTTCGAGGTCGTGGACAGGGGCGACATGGATGCTTGTATACTGCACGCATCGACCGGGCGCAAGCAGGCCGGCCGGCCGGCGCGCCCCTGCGCCGCGCGTGACAACCGCCGACCCCGGCCCGAGACTTGCGCTCCCCACCGGCCATGGCCCGACCCCCTCTCTTCGACGCGATCGTGCTGGGCGCCGGCGTCGCCGGCCTCGTCGCCGCCGTCGGTCTGCGGCGCGGCGGGCTCTCGGTGCTGCTTCTCGAAGCGCGCGACCGGCTCGGCGGGCGCGTCTGGTCGCAGCGCGCGCCCGGGCAGGCGGCGCCCGTCGAGCTCGGGGCCGAGTTCATCCACGGCGAGGCGCCCGCGACGGCGCGGCTGCTCGAGACCGCCGGCGTGCCGCGCCTCGAGGTGCCGCCCGCGCACTGGATGCTGCGCGCCGGCCGCCTGCAGCCGCTCGACGACGTGTTCCCGAAGCTCGAGCGTGCGATCGCCGGCAGCCGCGTGCTGCGCGGTCGCGACCTCTCCTTCGCCGAGTTCATGCGCCGCTCGCGCGGCAGCGCGCTGAAGGGGCACGTCGCGGCCTTCGCGCGCATGCTCGTCGAGGGCTTCGACGCGGCCGACCCCGAGCGCGTCAGCGCGCGCTCGGTGACCGAGGAGTGGACCGGCGGCGGCGGCGTGGACGCCCCGCAGTTCCGGCCCGCCGGCGGCTACGGGCGGCTCGTCGCGCGGCTCGCGCGCGAGGCCCGCGCGCAGGGCGTGCGCATCCGGCTGGAGTCGGTCGTGTCGGAGGTCCGCTGGCGCCGGGGCCGGGTCGAGTGCTCGGGCGTCTGCCGCGGCGCGCCCTTCGCGGCCCGCGGGCGTCGCGCGATCGTGACGCTGCCGCTCGGCGTGCTGCAGGCGCCGCCGGGCATCGACGGCGCGGTGCGCTTCCGTCCCGCTCTCGCCGGCAAGCAGCGCGCGCTCGCGCACCTCGCCGCGGGGCCGGTCATGAAGGTCATCCTGCGCTTCGACGAGCCCTTCTGGGAGGCGCGGGAGCGCGGCCGGATGCGCGACGCGTCCTTCTTCCACTCGTCGCGCGCACCCTTCCCGACGCTGTGGACCGCGCTCCCCGAACGCGCGTCGACACTCGTCGCCTGGGCCGGCGGCCCGCGGGCAGCGCGCCTCGCGGCGCTGTCGCGCGACGCGCTCGTGCAGGCGGCCGCAGACTCGGTTGCGGCGATCTTCCCGCGCGACCGCGCCGCGGACCGCCTCGAGGGCGCGCACGTCCACGACTGGTCGGCCGACCCCTTTGCGCGCGGCGCCTACAGCTCGATCCTCGTCGGCGGCGGCGGAGCGCGGCGCACGCTCGCGGCACCGCTCGACGACACGCTCTACTTCGCCGGCGAGGCCACCGACGACGAGAGTGCCGCGACGGTCGAGGGTGCGCTGCACAGCGGCGAGCGCGCGGCGCGCGAGGTGCTCGGCGCCGCTACTGCCCGACGGGCGCGCCGACGCCAATGATCTGCAAGTCGTCGATGTCGCCCGTCACGTCGACGACGCGCACGACTGCGGTCGAGTCGGGCCCGGCGCTGAAGCTCCAGTGGCCGGGCACGAGGTGCACGACGAAGCCGCCGTGCTCGTCGACGGCCGGATGGAGCACAACGTCGCCGGCCGGCGCGTCGGCGTCGGCGCAGCGCACCGTCACGGTGGTGACGATCGGCACGCCTGCCGCGTTCGTCACACGCCCACGCACCGTGACCGTCGACTGCACGGCGAGATCACCGAGGTCGAGTTGCTGCCCGGCCTGGCATTCGACGGCCAGCTCGAGCCGCTCGTAATCGCCCGTCCCGGGAGCGCTCATCATGGTGCTGTCGCCCGCGATGTGCTGCCACGCGCCGGGCGGAAAGAGCTTGAGCGTGTGCTTTCCGGGCGCAACCCGCTCGAAGAGCAACGTCCCGTCGTCGCCGAGGTCGAGAAGCGTGCTGTCGAGCTGCGCCAGGACGCCCGCGACGGGCCGGCGGTCGGCGCGATCGACGACGCGCGCGCGCACGCTGCCGAGCGCGGCGAAGAAGGTGTCGAGCGCGAAGCTGAAAGTGACCTGCGCGTTGGCCGAGGTCACTCGCTCCGACGCGAGCACCTGTCGCCCCCACACGGCGCTCACGAAGAAGGGTGCCGGCCGGTTGGGCTTGATAAGTCCCGTCCAACCCTGCCCCGCGAGCTCGCCGTCGAGGCCCTCCTGCCTCGCGGCACTGCCGAACTGGAGCCAGGCACCGAGCTGCGGGGTCGCGTCGAGAATGAGCTCGGCGCCGGGCGCCTCGAGCGTCGCGATGGCGCGCAACTTTCCGGGGATCATCGCGGCCTCGAGCTGGGGGAGCAGCGGCTGGCCATCGGGCGTGCGAAAGGCGACGGGGATGGACGGCGCCAACTCGAGCCGGAAGTCGTGCCGCTCGACCGGACGCGACGCGTCGAGCTCGAGCTCGAGCGACTGGCTCAGGAAACCCACGGCCATGCAGCTCACGTGGACCGGGCCCGGTGCGAAGCCGGCCGCCGACCAGGCGCCGCGCACGGGCCCGACGTCGGAGTCGCGATCGGAGAACTCGAGCACGACGAGCGCGTCGTCGATCGGCTCGCCGTCGGCGGCCGCGACCATGCCGCAGAGGACGATGCCGACCTCGCCGCCGGCCAGCGCGGGCGCAACGAGCGACTGCGGAGAGCCGGTCGCGGTGGCAGGCAGCGTGGCGGCGCGATCGTCGCCCGACCCGTCGTCCGGGCGCTCGCGCGCGGGCGGCAGCGGACTCGGTGCCGCGTCGCGCGCATCGGCGCGCGCCGACTCACGCACGCCGGCCGCCACGCCTTCGACTCCGGCTTCGGGCGAGGGTGGACGCAGGACGAGCAGCGCGGCGATCGCGACCGCTTCGAGCGCCGCGACGATCCCGAGCAACAACCGGCTCAAGCCTCGCACGCTACCGCCCCGTGTACCCCAGCGCCTCGAGCTGCCGGGTCTGCTCGGGCGACATCGGCACGCCGCCGCCGGTCTCGTGGAAGCGCTCGGCGAGCGCGCGCTGCTCGTCCCAGATCTGCAGCAGCCGCGTGCGGTAGCTCTCGACGAGCTCGGGGTGCTCGTCGTTCACGGCGCGCGTCGCGATGGGGTCGTACCTGAGGTCGTAGAGCAGCAGCCGCGGCGGCTCGGGGAAGAAGGGGTGCACCGCGCCCCAGCGCCCGCCGGCCGGCACGGCGTGGCGGCCGTGCTGCGGGTCGACCGCGACGCCCGGCGGCGCCGGCCCGATCTCGAGCGACGCGCCCCAGCGGCCGTCGACGAGCTCGAGATTGCCGATCATCTCGCCGCTGGCCTCGTCGACGCGGAACTCGTCGAGCACGACGGGCGGCAGCGCGCGCGCGACCTCGTCGGTGCGCTGCGCGGTGTCGGCCAGCAGCAGCGGCGCGAGCGAGACGCCCTCGGTGACCTCGGGCGCCGGCTGGCCGGTCAGCTCGAGGATCGTCGGCAGCAGGTCGATCAGCGCGACCGGGTGCTCGACGCGCCGCCCGCCCGCGATGTGGCCGGGCCACACGAAGATCAGCGGCACGTGCGTCGCGTAGGTGTCGCAGAGGGCGCCCTGCCAGGGCTCGGGCTGCGGGTCGAGCAGGCCGCGCCCGAAGCGCGCGAAGGTGCCCGCCGGGTGCCCGTGGTCGGCGGTGATGACGAGCAGCGTGCGCTCCCACTCGCCGCGGTCCTTCAGGCTCTGCACGAAGCGCTCGAGCTGGCGGTCCTGGCTGGCCATGGTCTCGTCGTAGAGGCCGCGCCGCGTGTTGAAGTAGGTCTGCCGGTCGATGCCGGCCCGCTCGAGCGCCGCGTCGTAGAAGCCCGCGACGCTCGTGGTGCCGAAGAGGTCGCCGCCCTTGTCGAACAGCTCGTTGTCCCACTCCTCGAGCTGCCGGCGCTCGGCCGGCGTCACGTAGAGGCCCGCGAAGGGCTGCTCGGGCTCGTTGGGCTCGTGCACGTCGGTCGTCTGGAAGTGGACCCAGTAGGGCTGGCCGGGATAGGCGCGCCGGAACTCGTCGAACTGCGCGTGGAGCGCCGGCGACGAGACGTGCGTGCCGCGCCCGCCCACGTCGCGCATGACGTCGACGCCGCGCTGCAGGCCGATGATGCGCGCCGCGTTGGGATTGGTCGTGAACACGCCGGTCTCCCAGCCGCCGCGGCGCAGGTGCTCGGCCATCGTCGTGGCGGCGGCCGGCACCGGCGTGCTGTGCAGGCCGCGGCGCAGCCCGCCGAGCACGCTGTGCTGCAGCCCGGTCATGAAGGAGGCCGTGCTCGGCTGCGTCCAGGTCGAGTTGCTGTGCGCGCGCTCGAAGACCACCGCCTCGGCCGCGAGGCGCTCGAGGAAGGGCGTCGTGCGGCGGTTGTAGCCGTAGACGCTCATGAAGTCGGCGCCGCCGCCGTCGATGACGTAGAGGATCACGTTCGGGCGCTCGGGCGGCGGAGCCGCGCTGCCCGAGAGGATCGGCGCGCCCCACAGCGCGACGGCGCCCGGCGGCTCGCTGTCGGCCTGCAGGACGAGCTCGACGCTCGCGCCCGCGAAGCGCCCCAGGTCGACCAAGCGCTGGGCCCAGTGCGCGCCGTCCGCGACGCTCTCGTCGAGCAGCACGGCCTCGCCCTCGGCGCCGCCCGGCCGCGCGCCGACGCGGTAGCGCACGGTCTCGCCGGGCAGGCACGAGAGCGCCAGGTCGAGCCGGCCGCCGGCGGGCACGGGCAGCGTCCAGGCCAGGCGCGCCGGCGTGTGCGCGTAGAGCGAGGTGCGCGTGACGCCGTCGCGCGTCACGGCGCGCACGTCGCGGCCCTGGTCGAACTCGGCGCCGCGCGGGACGAGCGCCATCGAGAGCAGCTCGAGGCCCGCGGCGCCAGGGCCGGGCGAGCCCGCGACGAGCGCCAGGCTGCGCAGCGCCTCGCCGCTCGTGCGCGCCTTGATCGGCAGCAGGTACTCCTGCACCGACCCGTCGTTGAAGACCGGAGAGCTGCCCTCGCCGCCCATCATGAACTGGAAGCCGCCGCCGAAGGCGGCCGGGTCGTCGAGGTTGAAGGCGACCGAGAGGCCCGAGAAGCGCTCGTGCGACCGCGCGCGGACGAGCAGCGCCGACCAGTCGTCGACGCGGCCGGCATCGAGGTCGGCCGCGATGCCGCCGCGCAGCATGCCCTGCGGCGGATCGGCGGGCGCGAGCACGAGGCGCACGCCGTCCGGCTGGCGCTCGAGCCTCACCTGTGCGAAGCCCTCGTGCTCGGCGCCGCCGACGACGTGCCACTCGGGGCGCGGCTCGGCGAAGCTCCACACGCGCGGCGGGCGCCCGCCGGCGGGCGGCGTGCCGGCGCTCACCTGCGCCGCGCCGAGCGCGTCGGCGAGGTGCACGATCGTCGTCGCGCCTCCGCCGCTGGCCGGCGAAGAGCCGCTGTCGCTGCGCGCGGGCGCGGTCGAGCCGGCCTCGCCGCAACTGGCGAGCGCGATGGAGAGCACCAACACGAGCGCAGGCGCGATCGCGGGCGCGATCGAGCGCACGGCACCGGACGGCCAGAACCCACGCTGCAGTCCGACCACGGGACGCCCTCCGAGCGGCAGGCCGCGCACTCTAGCGCGGCGCGGCGCGGGCAATCCATGGCGCGCGGTCGCGATCCGCCGGCCGCGCCTCGGCGCGCCGGCGCCTCAGCGCCTCAGCGCCTCAGCGCGCGATCCACCAGCGGCCGAGCGCCGAGCGCCGCAGCCGCCCGCGCGTCCAGCGATAGACGAGCTTGGGCAGCGAGCCGCGCCCCTCGAGGACCTGGTTGACCTCGTCGAGCAGGTTCGTGTTGTGCTGGCGCAGGTGCGTGCGCTCCTCCTCGAGGTTCGCGACGTGCTGCTCGAGCGCCGCGCGCGCCGCCTCCGAGCCCGCGAGGTGCTTGCGGGCCAGGACCATGTCCTCGGTGAGCGTGTAGTGCTGGCCGCGCAGCTTGAGCAGCTCGCGCCGGCCGTCGTCGGCCACGAACTCCTGGACCTTGCGGCGCAGCTCGGCCACGGGCACGAGCATGCGCGCCGGGCAGCGCACGCAGTCGTCGGGGATCCGGCCCGTGAGCAGGCCGCGGCGCATCTCGCGCGCCGCCTCGTTCATCAGGATCTCGCCGAAGGGCGCGTCCTTGATGTTGCCGACGGGGCGCGACCAGCAGCACAGCGAGACCGCGCCGTCGGCATGGACGAAGGACATCTTCCACGGGTCGAGGCAGTCGCGCGTCTCGCCGGGCTGCGGCTCGACGACGGTCTGGATCTTCTCGCTCACGCCGTCGCCTCCGCCCCCGACTTCGCCGGCTGCGTCTCGAGCTCTGCGACCGCCGCGACGAGCGCGTCCTCGAGATCGCCCATCGGGTAGTAGTCGATGCCGCGCGCGGCCGCGATCTCGCGGCCCTTGCGCAGCGCCGCGAGCGCGCCGACCGGGTCGGACTTGGCCGGATGGATCGGGTGCTCGACGTTGGGGATGACCGGGTACTCCTCGAGGTTGGTGAGCGCGACCGACGACACGCCCAGGTCGGCGGCCCAGTTCACGAGGTCGGGCACGCCGAGCACGTTGATGTGCGTGGCCGTGCAGTTCAGCCCGATGTGCGGCATGGGGATGCCGTCGCGCCCGCAGGCCGCGATGATGCGGCGGATGTTGTTGGCCACGCGCTCGAGGCGGCCGCCGCGGCGCAGGCGCTGGTAGGTCGCCGGGTCGTGCGTGTCGCAGCTCACCGTGATGCGCTTGAAGCGCGAGAAGGTGTCGACCTCCTCCTCGCTCAGGTTCTTGTTCATGTGGCTGATCATCGTGACCGCCAGGCCGCGCTTGAGCAGCGCCTGCGCGAGCTCGACCCAGCCGGGCACCAGCGTCGTCTCGCCGTGGCCGCTGATCTGGAACTCGGACGGCCCCAGCGACACGATCTGCTCGACGACCTCGTCGCGCGTGATCTGCAGGTCGCTGCCCTTGTAGTCGGGCTGGCTCACCGCGCAGTAGATGCAGCGCAGGTTGCAGCGCGAGGTCAGCTCGAGCAGGACCTGCTGCGGCCGGATGCCGAGCAGCGCCTCGTCGAGGCCGTCGGGGTCGGTCGTCGGGGCCACCGGATAGCTGTTTTCGCCGGTCCACATGGAGGGGTCATCCTACCTCAGGGGCCAGGGGCGGTCGGGACGGGCGGTCGCCCGCGGCCTACTCCGCCGCGAAGCGGTACCCCACGCCCTGCTCGGTGAGCAGGTAGCGCGGGCGCGCCGGATCCGCCTCCAGTTTGTGCCGGAGCTGCGACATGAAGACGCGCAGCGTGTGGACCTGGCTCTCGCTGCCCGGCCCCCAGACCTCGCGCAGGAGCTGGGCGTGGGTCAGGACGCGGCCCGGGTGCCGGGCGAGGGCGACGAGCAGCTTGTACTCGAGGTTGGTCAGGCGCAGCTCGGCGCCGGCCAGCGTGACGCGCCGCGTCCCGAGGTCGAGCAGAAGCTCGCCGACGCTGACCACCGAGCCGCGCTCGTCGCCGCCCGTGCGCGCCGCGTGGCGCAGGGCGACGCGCAGCCGCGCCAGCAGCTCGGGCACCGAGAAGGGCTTGGTGAGGTAGTCGTCCGCGCCCGCGTCGAGCGCCGCCACCTTGTCCTGCTCCTGGCCGCGCGCCGAGAGCACGATGATCGGCGCGGCCGACCACTCGCGCAGCCGCCGCGTCACGACGAGGCCGTCGATGTCCGGCAGGCCGAGGTCGAGGATCACGACGTCGGGCACGTGAGTGGTCGCGTGCACGAGACCGTCCTCGCCGCGGGCCGCCTCGACGACCCGGTATCCATGCCCCGCGAGCGACGTGCGCAGGAAGGCGCGGATGGGCGCCTCGTCCTCGATGACGAGCACGGTCGGCGGCGGGACGCCTGGCTCGCCCGGTGCCGCGCTCATGCGGACGGATCCGGCACGACGGCCGGCGGCTCGCCCATGACCGGCAGCCGGATGCGGAAGACGGCGCCTCCGCTGTCGCGGTTGTCGGCCTCGAGGCTTCCGCCGTGCGCCTCGACGACCGCGCGGGAGATCGCGAGGCCCAGGCCCGTGCCGCTCGCGCCCGGCCCGCGGAAGAACTTCTCGAAGACGCGTGGCAGCACCTCGGGCGGGATGCCCGGGCCGCGGTCGGCGACCTCGACGACGACGTCGGTCCCTCCGGCCCGCGGCTCGGCTCGCGCGGAGATCTCGATCGGCGTGTGCGCCGGCGTGTGGCGCGCGGCGTTCTCGAGCAGGTTGATCAGGACCTGCTCGATGAGCACCCCGTCCACGAGCAGCATGGGCAGATCGGCCGCCAGGCTCGTGGAGACGGGGTGGTCCACGAGTCGCGCGCCGACCGAGCGCAGCGCCGAGCCCACGATCTCCTCCAGCGGCTGCCACTCGCGACGCGGGACGAGGGCGCCCGACTCGAGGCGGGTCATGTCGAGCAGATTGCGCACGAGGCGGGCGAGGCGGTCGGCCTCGTCGTGGATGCTGGCCAGCATCGCGCGCCGCGACTCGGCGTCGAGCGCGTCGCCCTCGGCCAGCAGCGCGCCGCTGGCGCCGGAGATGACCGCGAGCGGCGTGCGCAGGTCGTGGCTCACGGACGAGAGCAGGGCCGAGCGCGTGCGCTCCGCCTCGGCCTCGACCAGCACCCGCTGCGCGGTGTGCGCGAGCTGGTCGCGCTCGAGCGCCAGCGCGATCTGGTTCGCGAGCGTCTCGACGAGCTGGCGCTGCTCGGGCGCGCGGACCGACAGCCGCTCGTGCGTCGAGAGCGCCATCACCCCGATGGGCCCGCGCGACGCGACGAGCGGGACGTAGAGCGCGTGGCTGCCGGGCAGCGTGTCGGTGCCGCGCCCGGCGGGTCGGCCGTGCTTGAAGACCCACGAGGCGACGCCCGTCCAGCGGTCCTTCTCGATGAAGGGCGCCGGCGCCCCGGGCGGCGGCGCGAGCTGGCCGTGCGCGCCGGGCATGAGGATCGAGACGTCGCTGCCGAAGACGTCGGCGAGCTGCTGCAGGGCCACGTGGAGGAGCGTGAGCGTGCCGGCGGTGCTCGAGAGGTGGCGGCTCATCCGGAACAGCGCCTCGGTGCGCCGCTCGCGCTCGCGCGCCGCAACGGCCTGCTCGCGCACGCGCACGGTGAGCGTCGCGATGAGCAGGCCGATGCCGAGCATGACCGCGAAGGTGACCAGGTACTCGGTGTCCGAGACGGCGAAGGTGAGCCGCGGCGGCACGAAGAGGAAGTCGAACAGCAGCACGCTGGCGATCGAGGCGGCCACGGCGGGCCCGCGCCCGTAGCGCGCCGCGACGAAGGCCACGCCGAGCAGGTAGACCATGACCAGGTTGGTCTCGACCAGCCCGGCCCAGGACATCCCGGCCGCGGCCAGGCTGGCGGCCGCGACGACGAGCGCGGCCCGCCGGTACGAGCGCCCGACCGGCGCGTCCTCGTCGCTGGCGCCCGCGTCGCCGCGAGCGGCGGCGGCGGCCTGCCGGCGCTCGGCGTCGTCCTCGTCGTCGTCGCCGGCCTGCACGACGTGCACGTCGATCCCGCCCGCCTGCTCCATGAGCTCGTCGCTCGTCGAGCCGACGAGCATCCGCAGCCAGCGCGGCCCCGACGGCGCGCCCACGACGATCTGCGTCACGTTGCGCGAGCGCGCGTAGGCCCAGATCTCCTCGGCCACGTCCGAGCCCGAGAGCGTGACCGTCTCGGCGCCGAGGCCTTCGGCGAGGCGCAGGTGCTCGGCCAGGGCCGCGCGGTCGCCGCCGCGCAGCCGGCGCATGAACGGCGTCTCGACCGTGACCGCGATCCAGTCGGCGCGCAGGGCGCGCGCCAGCCGGCGGCCCGCGCGGATCACCCGGCCCGCCGACGCGTTCTGCGACACGCAGACGAGCACGCGCTCGCGGGTCGGCCAGGCGCCCTGCGGGTCGCGCAGCTCGCGCTCCTGCTGCACGTCCGCGTTGACGCGGTCGGCCGTGCGGCGCAGGGCCAGCTCGCGCAGGGCGATCAGGTTCGGCTTGCGGAAGAAGTTCTCCGCGGCGCGCTCGGCCTGGCCGGCGATGTAGACCTTGCCCTCGCGCAGGCGCTCGAGCAGCTCGGGCACGGTCAGGTCGACGAGCTCGACCTCGTCGGCGCGGTCGAAGACGTCGTCGGGCAGGGTCTCGCGCACGACCACGCCGGTCACCTGGGCGACGATGTCGTTCAGGCTCTCGAGGTGCTGCACGTTGAGCGTGCTCGACACGTCGATGCCCGCCGCCAGCAGGTCTTCGACGTCCTGCCAGCGCTTGGCGTGCCGGCTGCCCGGGGCGTTCGTGTGCGCCAGCTCGTCGACGAGGAGGAGCTGCGGCCGCCGCGCCAGCGCCGCGTCCACGTCGAACTCGCGCAGCCTCATGCCGCGGTGCTCGACCTCGCGCCAGGAGATCTGCTCGAGGCCCGTGAGCAGCGCCTCCGTCTCGCGCCGACCGTGCGGCTCGACGTAGCCGACGACGACGTCGTGGCCGGCCGACGCCGCTCGGCGGGCGTCCTCGAGCATGGTGTAGGTCTTGCCCACACCGGCGGCGGCGCCGAAGAAGACCTTCAGCCGGCCGCGCCCGGCGCGCTCTTCCTCCTTGCGGATGTGCGCCAGGAGCCGGTCGGGATCCGGACGTCGTGCCTCGTCGCTCACCCGCTCCGGTCCTCCGTGGAAGCGTCCACTCGACTCGGGCGCCCGCCAGACTAGCGCTGCAACCGGTCGAGGGCGAGGTTGAGCCGCAGCACGTTCACGCGCGGCTCGCCGAGCAGCCCGAACGTGCGTTCTTCGGTGCAGCTCTCCACGAGCCGGCCGACCTGCTCCGTGGGCAACCCTCGCGCCCGCGCGACGCGCGCGAGTTGCCACCGGGCGGCCGCGGGACTGATGTGCGGGTCGAGGCCGCTGCCCGACGCCGTGACGAGGTCGACCGGGATGGGCGCGGCGTTCCCGGGATCCTCGGCGCGCAAGGCCGCGATGCGGGCGGCGACCGCCTGCTCCAGCGCCGGACTCAACGGCCCGAGGTTGCTTCCGCCCGACGCGCTCGAGTCGTACGGCACGCGGCTCGTGGCCGACGGCCGTCCGTGGAAGTAGCGCGGCGAGATCGTGGGCTGCCCGATGAGCGACGAGCCGACGGCCTGATCGTCCACGACGAGGATGCTGCCCCCGGCCTGCGACGGGAACAGCGCCTGGGCAACGGCGGTCACGAGCGCCGGATAGACGCCGCCCGTCAGCAGCGCGAGCAGCGCGAAGAGCACGAGCAGCGGGCGCAGATCGCTCATGTCACCCCCATCGCCGCGAGAGCCATGTCGATCGCCTTGATGCCGGCGAACGGGACGACGAGGCCGCCGAGCCCGTAGACGAGCAGGTTGTCGCGCAGCAGGCGCGCGGCCGGCAGCGGCCGGTAGCGCACGCCGCGCAGCGCGAGCGGGATCAGGAACACGATGACGATCGCGTTGAAGATGACCGAGGCCAGGATCGCGCTGCGTGGCGAGGCGAGGTGCATCACGTCGAGCCGCTTCAGCTCGGGATAGGTGGCCGCGAAGACCGCCGGGATGATCGCGAAGTACTTGGCCACGTCGTTGGCGATGCTGAAGGTCGTCAGCGCGCCGCGTGTCATGAGCAGCTGCTTGCCGATGTGCACGATCTCGATCAGCTTGGTCGGGTTGCTGTCGAGGTCGACCATGTTGCCGGCCTCCTTGGCGGCCTGCGTCCCGGTGTTCATGGCCACCGCGACGTCGGCCTGCGCCAGGGCCGGTGCGTCGTTGGTGCCGTCGCCCGCCATCGCGACGAGGCGCCCGCCCTGCTGGTGCTCGCGGATCAGCGCGAGCTTGGCCTCGGGCGTGGCCTGCGCGAGGAAGTCGTCCACGCCGGCCTCGGCCGCGATGGCGGCCGCCGTGTGCGGGTTGTCGCCGGTGATCATGACCGTCCGGATGCCCATGCGCCGCAGCTCGGCGAAGCGCTCGCGGATGCCGCCCTTGACGATGTCCTTCAGGTGGACGAGGCCCAGCGCGCGAGCGCCGTCGGCCACGAGCAGCGGCGTGCCGCCCTGCCGCGCGATCGTCTCGGCGCCCGCGACGAGCGACGGCGCGACCGAGCCGCCCCGGCCCTCGACGAAGCCCGAGACCGCCGCGAGGCTGCCCTTGCGGATGCAGCGGCCGTCGAGGTCGACGCCGCTCATCGCGGTCTGCGCGCTGAAGGGGATGAACCGCGCCTTCAGCTCCCGGAGGTCGCGTCCGCGCAGGCCGTAGCGCTCCTTGGCCAGCACCACGATGCTGCGGCCCTCGGGCGTCTCGTCCGCGAGCGAGGCCAGCTGCGCGGCGTCGGCCAGCCGCTCGACGCCCACGCCGTCGGCAGCCAGCAGCTCCGTGGCCTGGCGGTTGCCGAGCGTGATCGTGCCGGTCTTGTCGAGCAGCAGCACGTCGACGTCGCCCGCAGCCTCGACCGCCCGGCCCGAGAGCGCGACGACGTTGGCGCGGATCAGGCGGTCCATGCCGGCGATCCCGATGGCCGAGACGAGCGCGCCGATGGTCGTGGGCGCCAGGCACACGAGCAGCGCGACGAGGGCGGTGACCGGGATGACGTCGCCCCGCCCCGCCGCCTGCACGGCGAAGCCGGAGAAGGGCCGGAGCGTGGCCGTGGCCGCGAGGAAGACCAGCGTCAGCGCGGCGAGCAGGATCGCCAGGGCGATCTCGTTCGGCGTGCGCTGGCGGCTGGCGCCCTCGACGAGCGCGATCATCCGGTCGAGGAAGCCCTCGCCCGGGTCGGCCGTGACGCGCACGACGATCCAGTCGGAGAGCACGCGCGTGCCGCCGGTCACGGCGCTGCGGTCGCCGCCGCTCTCGCGGATCACCGGCGCGCTCTCGCCCGTGATCGCGCTCTCGTCGACCGAGGCGACTCCCTCGACGACCTCGCCGTCGGCGGGGACGAGCTCGCCCGCCGAGACGAGCACGTGATCGCCCCGGCGCAGCGAGCTCGCCGGCACCGCGGTGGCCCCGGCGTCGCGACGGGGCTCGGCCAGCCGGTTCGCCGTGATCTCGCGTCGCGTCCGGCGCAGGCTCTCGGCCTGCGCCTTCCCGCGACCCTCGGCCAGCGCTTCGGCCAGGTTGGCGAAGAGCACCGTGGCCCAGAGGAAGAGCGCGACCGCCCCGATGAAGCCGGCCGATGCCTCGCCGCGGCCCACGAGCGCCTGGATCCACAGCCCGGTGGTCAGCGCACTCCCCACGAGGACCACGAACATGACCGGGTTGCGGATCTGGTGGCGCGGGTCGAGCTTGCGCAGCGACTGCAGGGCCGCCTCGCGCAGCTGCGGGCCTCCCAGCTTCAGCGGCGGCGTCGGCTCTGGTTTCATCGCCTCTCAAGCCCCCAGCAGGTGCAGGTGTTCGACGAGCGGGCCCAGCGCCAGCGCGGGGAAGAAGGTCAGCGCGCCCACGACGAGCACGACGCTCGTGACCATCAGGACGAAGAGCGGCCCGTGCGTGGGCAGCGTGCCCGAGCTGGCCGGCGTGATGCCCTTGGCCGCGAGCGAGCCGGCGATCGCGAGGACCGCGACGATGAGCCAGTAGCGCGACGCGAGCATCACGAGGCCGAGCCCGAGGTTGTAGAAGGGCGTGTTCACGCCCAGCCCGGCGAACGCGCTGCCGTTGTTGTTGCCCGCCGACGAGAAGGCGTAGAGCACCTCCGAGAAGCCGTGCGGCCCGGGATTGAGGATCCCGGCCCGGCCCGCCGCGGTGCCGATTCCGGCGGCGGTGCCGACGAGCACGAGCAGGCAGGGCACCAGGACGGCGATGCTCGCCATCTTCATCTCGAAGGCCTCGATCTTCTTGCCGAGGTACTCGGGCGTGCGGCCGACCATGAGGCCCGCGATGAACACGGCCACGATCGCGAACACGATCAGGCCGTAGAGG
>Ga0207428_10001703_pt1 | contig 22568 bp, 20 predicted proteins | sample RhiMethybrSRZTD1_FD_187600 | JGI IMG/M metagenome (GOLD analysis project Ga0207428, IMG submission 187600) | Populus rhizosphere microbial communities from Tennessee, USA - Rhizosphere MetaG P. TD hybrid SRZTD1 (SPAdes) (version 3) | ecosystem: Host-associated > Plants > Roots > Rhizosphere >...
CTCGTGGATAGTGAGGAACAGGTTGCTGGGATCGATGACCAGGTCGTAGTGACCAGCTGCAACCGATGGGGCTGCGGCTTGAGCAGCTAGTAATTCGGGGATCTCGGCAACCTCGGCGTCGAAGTCCCAGCCGCTGCCGTTCAGATACTCCCAGCCGCGGCCGGTCGGTGGGGCCAGCGTCCGCATCGTTGTCAAACCATGATCACCAACGCTCACTGCGGTCAGATTGGCTTGAATGCGTACGCGCTGCTGGGTCGTGCTGGTGCCGGCGAGATTGGCAAAGTGCTTGTTCTCATGAACGTAGCCGAGCATCGCTTTGGCGTGATTGACGCCTGGCGCGGCGAGCAGCGTTTCGTTCAGCCCGAGGAGGCGACTGGTTTTGGTCGCTTCGTCGACCTCAAACGGGTCCACCTCATACGCCGACAGCCAGACTGCGTCGGGGTAAACCTCCTCACCGACCAGCTCGACCGAAGCGGGTGTTAGCGGACGGGAAACCTTTGCTGTGGCGACGGCACGATCAGCCAACCGAGCCGCCGCTTCGGTTGCCAGTGTGATACCCGACGCGAATCCCCACACCCCGTTGTGTACGACACGGACCGACAAACCCAGGACCTCATGGTCGGCTGTGGTCTCCAGAGCGTGATCACGGAAGCTGCGGTATGCCACACGGATCCGTTCGACGCGAACCTCGGCATAACGGCACCCCAAGTCCCTGGCCCTGGAAAGGGCGGCGTCGCTCAGCGCCTGCAAGGGAAGCGCCAGAAACCTGTCATCGAGCTGGGGCATGGTTCGCAGCGTAATGGGATGACAACCGGCTCAGGCATCAGGTGTGTCTACTCCCTCTAGAGTGTTCGTCGTGACGGTCGCCGTTCGTGTCATCCCGTGCCTAGATGTGCACGGTGGCCGAGTCGTGAAGGGAGTCAACTTCGTTGCTCTTCGGGATGCGGGTGATCCGGTGGAGCTGGCTGCCTGCTATGACGCCGAAGGGGCGGATGAGCTGACATTCCTCGACATTTCGGCGTCGGCAGAGGGCAGGGAGCCCACACTCGAGATTGTGCGGCGAACCGCCGAAACGGTGTTCATTCCGCTGACGGTTGGCGGCGGAATCACTTCCGTCGACGACGTGGACGTGCTGCTCCGCGCGGGCGCCGACAAGGTGGCGATCAACACTGGTGCGATCCGGCGGCCTGAGGTAATTGGGGAGATCACCCGCAGGTTCGGCAGCCAGGTGTTGGTGCTGTCCGTGGATGCCCGTCGCGCACCCTGGGCCAGGTCGGGCTTCGAAGTGACGACACACGGCGGCCGCAGAGCCGCAGGGCTGGATGCGGTGGAGTGGGCGCGCCGCGGGGTTGATCAGGGTGTTGGCGAGATCTTGCTGAATTCGATGGATGCCGACGGCACCACCGGCGGCTTTGACCTGGAGATGATCCGGGCCGTGCGCGCCGTGGTGGATGTCCCACTCATCGCGTCTGGCGGGGCGGGCACGGTCGCGGACTTCCCCCCGGCGATCGTCGCGGGTGCCGATGCCGTGCTGGCGGCGACCGTATTCCACTTCGGCAGGCTGCGGATCTCCGATGTCAAGTCGGCAATCGAAGCCGCCGGTTTTCCGGTACGCCGCCCCGCACTCGCCCCGACAGCGGGACACTGAACCTCGTGCCTGCAACGAGAAGGGTGGCCTGGCTGCCGTACGCCAGCGTGGAAGAGGCCGAGCAGCGACTCGGCGGAATCCCCGACGGCATCGATGTCGACGTCTACCGCGCCGATGGTGACAGCTGGCCGCAGTCGATCGCAGAAGTCGAGTTCTACGTGCTGCCCTATCTCAAGGGCGAGGAGGTGCTGGACCGCGTCGCGGAGATGAAGCAACTGAAGGTCATCCAGACGCTGACCGCGGGGGTGGAGAACTTCCTCCCGTACGTGCCTGACGGGGTGATCTTGTGCAACGCCGCCGGCGTCCATGACACGAGCACCGCCGAATTGGCCGTCGCGCTCGCACTCGCGAGCGGACGACATCTTGATCACTATGCGCGCAACCAGACCAGTGGCATCTGGGACTTTAGGCTCGGCATCTCCTTGGCCGATCAGCGCGTGTTGATCATCGGCTATGGCCACATCGGCGCCGCGATCGAGCGCCGGCTGGCTGGCTTCGAGGTCGCTTCGGTGACTCGGGTGGCGCGCCGGCCGCGTACCGAGCCGGTTCCGGTACATGCCATCGAGGACCTGCCCGAGCTGCTGCCCAACGCCGATGTCGTCTTCGTGGTGGCGCCACACACCCCACAAACAGAGGGCTTGATCGGCGGCAGCGAGCTCGCTGCGCTGCCCGATGGAGCCGTGCTGGTCAACGTCGCGCGCGGCAGGCTCGTCGACACCGAGGCGCTGCTGGCCGAAACCTCTACCGGCCGGATTCGAGCGGCCCTTGACGTTACCGATCCCGAGCCGCTGCCGCCCGAGCATCCGTTGTGGCGTACGCCGGGAGTGCTGATTTCACCACATGTCGGCGGGCCGAGCACCGCCTTCTTCCCCCGCGCCGACCGACTCATCGCGGCTCAGCTGGGTCGCTTCGCCGCTGGCACGGAACTGGAGAACATCATCAGATGACGCCTCTCGAGACGCCTGATATCGAAGCCACCGACCCCAATTGCATCTTCTGCAAGATCATTTCCGGGGAACTGCCGTCCCGGCGGATCTACGAAGACGAGCGGGCGGTGGCCTTCCTCGACATCGGTGCGTGGCATCGTGGGCATGCGTTGGTGGTTCCGAAACGACACGTGCCCGACATGCTCACCGGGCCACCTATGTTGCCCGAAATAGCTCCGGCTGTGGACGCCGTCGCACGGCTACTGATGCAGCGGCTGGCCGCGGACGGGATCAATGTGCTTTCCTCTTCGGGCCAAGCGGCCGGCCAGGAAGTGTTCCACCTGCACGTGCACGTTGTTCCGCGCTACGCCGACGAGCCTGGTCTGGGTCTGCTCGTCAACAGCGGTGTTGCGCCGGATGGTGAACTGGATTCGGTGTATCGCCAGATCCAGGCGGGCGCGTGAGCCTGCCGACTCGTTCGGTACCGGCAACGTCACTATCGATCAGCCGGCGGCTGGCCCGCGCGGCCGTGGAGTTCCTGCCGCCGTTCGCGGTCGCGCTGTTGATCTTGCCCTACATCATTCAGTACGGGAAGCTGATTCCCTGGCACCCGTCGACGATCGACCTCCAGGTCTACGTGTACGCGGTCAAGGACATGCTGGCGGGCAAGGACATCTTCGCTACCACCACACCGTTCTGGAATCTGTATTTCATCTACCCGCCGATCGCGGCGATCTTGATGACACCGCTGGCGTTCGGCCCGTACGTCTTCTGGCAAGTGGTCTGGACCGGCGGCCTGGTCTGGGCACAGCAGTCGGTCTTGAAGCGCTGCGGGGCGCCGCGTGGTTGGAGGCTCGGACTTATCGGCATCGCGGTGGTGGTCGCGGTGGAGCCGATCCGGACCACGCTCGGCTACGGCCAGGTAAACACGATCCTGATGGCACTCGTGGTTGCCGACTTGCTGCCTGATGCGCCCGGTGAGCGGAGACGAATCCCGCAGGGCACGTTGATCGGCCTGGCCGCGGCGATCAAGCTGACCCCAGCGTTGTTCGTGATCTTCGCGTTCTTGATCGGCAAAACCCGGGTGGCGATCACCGCGGTGATCAGCTTTGCGGTCTTCACCGGGATCGGCGCGATCTTGCTGTTCCGCGAGACGTTGGTGTTCTTCGGCGAGCTGTCCGGCGGGGACACGCGAACGGCCTCCCCGCTGTACGCCGGTAATCAGTCGTTGCTGGGAGTCTTTTTCCGGCTCGGTGGCTCGTCACGCACGACGACTTTGTTGGGGCTTGCGGTGTCGGGAGTCTTGGCAGTGCTGGGGTGCCTGGTGGCTGCTTACTGGTGGCGTAACGGCGAAAAGGTCTTTGCGGTTGCGCTGGTTGGGCTTACCACCTGCCTTGCGTCGCCGCTGTCATGGACCCACCACTATGTGTGGATCCTGCCCATGGCGATGGCCGTGCTGTCTCCTGGCCTGCCACGCTGGGCTCGCTACGTCGGCGGGTCGTGGGTGATCTGGGTGTGCATCTGTCTGCCGCTCGCTGTTCTCCCGTACGGAGGTGGACGAGAGCGGCAGTTCGACTTCCTGCAGCAGCTGGTTGCCAATCTCGGCCCGTTACTCGGCCTGACCTTGCTTATCGGCCTTGCTTGGCAGCTAGTCGGGAGGACTCGCGTTCAACTAGCATGACCTCCGTCCCATGTCAGGACGGGGGAGTGATGGGGACTGCCGAGTCATTGTCGATGACCAAGCCCGTATTCAACGACGAAACCGGAAGGCGGGCGGCTGTCCTGCTGTGGGTCGGCCGGGCACTGATCACGGTCTGCGCCATTCTGGGCGTAGCTATCGCGTTCACGCTGACGACGCACATTGCCCTCCCCGGATTGGATGGATTGGTTTCGCCGACGCTCAACGGAGACCAGCCCGAGGTCGCCCTTCCCACCGACCCCGGCACAGTCACCGAATCGGATGTGGCGCAGAAGTCCAGGGATGTTCCCGACCCAACCACGCGGCGACGCGCCAAGTCAGTGAGCAGTCCATCCCATCGCTCGACGGCCCTGGCGCCTGCGGCCCACCCTGTGGCGACGGGTTCGGCGACCACGAAGCCGCGCGCAACGACGGCCCCCTCCACGCCCGCAAAATCGAAGGCGACCGCGCGAAACTCCCACGCCCCGACGCCCGGCACCCAGGGCCGCAGGTTAGGGCAGACGAGCCGACCGACCCATCCCGGTCAAGCCAAGAACGCTGCTTCCTGAGCCGTGGGCGGCCGACCCCGGCGGGATAGACCGCGTGCACACTGGGCACTTCTGGGCGTACTAACGATCCTGATGCTGCTCCTCCTGCTGTTGGCTGGGCTCGTCAACGGCGAGGTCGGGGAAAGTGCACACGACCCGTCCTCCCGAGCGCAGCCCGGTCAGGTCCCGCAGGCGTTGCTGAACGGCGGTCCTGTTGTCGATCCCGCTCACCCCGCGACAGCCGGCGCCCATATCCCTGACCGGCACGTCGTGCTCACGTTCGACGACGGCCCATCGGTCTGGACCGAGGAGATCTTGGACATCCTGGCTGCGCGAGGCGTAAAAGCGACCTTCTTCGTCGTTGGCGCACGGGCGGCCGACCGGCCGGATCTGGTGAAGCGGATGTACGCCGACGGCCACGATCTGGGTGTCCACACCTTCACCCACGCAAACCTCACCAACGTCTCAACTTGGCGATTCCAGCTGGAGCTCGATCAGACGCAACTCGCCATTGCCGGCGCGATTGGCCAGACGACCAACTTGCTGAGGCTGCCGTACTCGTCTAGACCTGGCGCGATTGTGCCGTCGGACTGGCACGCCATGCAGAACGCGCAGAACTACCGCGTCGTCTACGCAGATCTGGACACCAACGGACTGGGCGAAGCCAGGCGCGTCCGCCATCATTCAAGCCGGCCTGCCGAAGGGTAAGCAGGGCGCGGTTGTCATGCTGCACGACGGCGGTGGCGATCGCTCTCAGACAGTTGCCGCGCTCGATGAGCTGATCACGCAGCTGCAGCGGCGTGGCTACACCTTCGATACGGTCAGCTCCGCGGCCAACGCGCCGCCGTGGCATCCCGCCACGATGTGGCAGCGTATTCAGGGAAGGATGCTCGACGCGGCGATCCGCGTCGTCAGCTCCTCTACATGGTTGTCATCCAGTCAGTAGCCAGCGCGTTCTACGGTCTGCGGCTCCGATGGCACCCCATGCGCCGGACTGGGCAACTGGACGCGGTCCCCACTCAGCTCGTTTCCGAGCCATATCCGGGCGTGAGGTCTCCGCGGATGCCTGCAGGGACGCGACGGTAGATTGACCGCCATGACTCAGCAGAGCCGCCCCAGTGAGCAGTCGGATCCAGCAGCTGCCAATGGCGTCGACATCAAGCCGCGATCGAGGGTGGTGACCGACGGGCTGGAGGCCACCGGGTCGCGTGGCATGCTCCGCGCGGTGGGCATGGGCGACGAGGACTGGGCCAAGCCGCAGATTGGTGTCGCCTCCAGCTGGAACGAGATCACTCCATGCAATCTGTCCCTGGACCGGCTGGCCAAGGCGGTCAAGGACGGCGTGCACGCGGCAGGCGGCTATCCGCTGGAGTTCGGCACGATCTCGGTCTCCGACGGCATCTCCATGGGCCATGAGGGCATGCACTACTCCTTGGTGAGCCGGGAGATCATCGCAGATTCGGTGGAGACAGTGATGCTGGCCGAGCGGATGGATGGCTCGGTGCTGCTCGCGGGCTGCGACAAGTCCTTGCCGGGGATGCTGATGGCCGCCGCTCGTCTTGATCTTGCCTCGGTGTTCCTCTACGCCGGATCGATTATGCCGGGCTACGTGGGCGACAAGGAGGTCACGATCATCGACGCCTTTGAGGCCGTCGGTGCCTGCGTCAGAGGGCTGATCAGTCGCGAAGATGTCACCAAGATCGAGAAGGCGATCTGCCCCGGCGAGGGTGCCTGCGGCGGTATGTATACCGCCAACACGATGGCGAGTGCCGCCGAGGCGTTGGGCATGTCGTTGCCCGGCTCCGCCGCTCCACCCGCCGTGGACCGCCGCCGTGACGGCTTCGCCCGTCGGAGCGGCATGGCCGTGGTCGAGATGTTGCGTCGGGGCATCACTGCTCGCCAGATCCTCACCAAGGAAGCATTCGAGAACGCCATCGCCGTCACCATGGCATTCGGCGGCTCGACCAACGCGGTGTTGCACCTCTTGGCGATCGCCAACGAGGCTGACGTGGACCTCAGCCTGGACGATTTCGTACGCATTGGCCAGAAGGTGCCCCACCTCGGTGACCTCAAGCCCTTCGGCCGGTACGTGATGAACGACGTGGATCGCGTCGGTGGAGTGCCTGTGGTGATGAAGGCACTGCTCGACGCAGGACTGCTCAACGGTGATTGCCTGACGGTGACCGGCAAGACCATGGCGGAGAACCTGGCGGACATCGCGCCGCCCGATGTGGACGGGACAATCGTTCGGACACTACAGAACCCGATCCACCCGACCGGCGGCATCACGATCTTGCACGGGTCGTTGGCACCGGAAGGTGCCGTGGTGAAGAGCGCCGGCTTCGATACGGAGGTGTGGAGAGGTACGGCGCGCGTCTTCGACGGCGAACGCGCGGCCATGGATGCTCTGGAGAACGGCACGATTACCGCAGGTGACGTCGTAGTGATCCGCTACGAGGGTCCCAAAGGCGGCCCCGGGATGCGCGAGATGCTGGCCATTACCGCCGCGATCAAAGGCGCTGGCCTCGGCAAGAACGTCATGTTGATCACCGACGGCCGCTTCTCCGGCGGCACTACCGGCCTGTGCGTCGGCCACATTGCCCCGGAGGCGGCAGACGGCGGGCCCATCGCGCTTCTCGAGAACGGGGACGAGATTGTCCTAGACGTCGCGAATGGTCGGCTCGACGTCACCCTCGACACCGCAGAGCTCGAGCGCCGACGTGCGACGTGGACTCCGGCGCCTAGACCGGCGCCGCGCGGTGTTTTGGCGAAATACGTCAAGCTCGTTCGCTCGGCCAATGTCGGGGCCACCTGCGGCTGACCACACGCTCCAGCAGTCCCTCAAACTTCAACGCCAGATCACCCTGCCACTCACGCTGATATCAAGCCGCTGAAGTGAGGTTTCCACGGAAGGCCTGAGGGCACAGTGTCGCCGCCGCCCGCTACCGTCAGGGCGTGAGCGTACGCATCGAGGTGGATGAGCGACGGGCCCGGCTAGCCGAGCGACATCGGCTGCTGCCACGCACCAGGACCGACGAGATCCCGAAGATCGCCGACGACCTCGTGGCTTTGCACTCCTCGGACCCAGTCACCGTATTTCTGTCCGCGATGGTGCGGATGGTTCATCCCTCGATCGAGGCGGTCGACAAGGCGCTGTACATCGATCGCAGTGTGATCCGCCACCACGGCATGCGCCGTACCCTCTGGGTCGCCACCCCGCCAGTCGTCCGGCTGATGCATGCAGCGGCGACTCGCGATCTCCTCGCCAAGGAACGGCGCCGCACCTGCCAGCTCCTGGCTGCGAGCGGAGTCGCGGATCCCGAACAATGGCTGGCCGATGCAGAGGAGCAAGTGCTGACCGATCTCCGCGAACATGGTCCGAGCACCGCTCGGGAGATCGGCCAGCGGGCGGACGCGTTGCGTCAGCAGCTCCACCTCGCACCCGGCAAGGCGTACGCCGCGGTGCAGTCGGCCCACACTCGCGTGCTCTACATCCTTGGCTTCGCCGGCCAGATGTTGCGTGGGCGGCCGAGTAACTGGATCAATGGCGCCTACCGATATGTCGACACGGAGTCGTGGTTGCCGGGCGGGCTGGGCAATTTGGATCCACGACAATCGGCGGCCGAGCTGGCTGGTCGGTGGCTCCGGCGGTTCGGCCCCGCGACGACGGCCGATCTGCAGTGGTGGATGGGCTGGACGATGAGCAGGACGAGGCAGGCGCTTGCCGACTGCGACGCCGTCGAAGCCGACCTGGACGGCGCAACCGGCTGGCTGGCGGCTGATGATCCGCCCGTTGGTCCGGTCCAGTCGTGGGTGGCGGTGCTGCCTGGACTCGATCCGACGATCATGGGCTGGAAGCAGCGCGATTGGTATCTTCCGAGCACCTCGTTGGAGGTGTTCGACAGTGCCGGCAACGGCGGGCCCAGCTTGTGGGTCGACGGACGCGTGGTCGGCGCCTGGGCGCAGACCAAGGATGGGGAAGTCCACACCCATTACTTCGAGCGCGTGGCGGCTGTGCGGCGGCGGGACATTGACCAGCGAATCAACGAGCTGAAGTCATGGATCGGTAACACCCGATTCACCGTGCGGTTCCCCGGTGACATTCACGCGCGTTTGCTCGGAACCAGGACGGTGCCTGGCACAGCAGTGCGGCGTACGGGTTGAGACGAGTCGCCGGCGCGAGACTGAGCTGCGCCTGCGTACCCACATAGTGCAGGCACCTACGCTGGCCAGATGAGGGCGCAAGCAGGATTGGCTGCCCTGGTCGTGGCGGTACTCACCGGTTGTCAGGCATCGGAGGACGCGTCACCGCGGACGCCGAACGTCGCCGCCTCTTCGCGCACGCCCAGCTCGGCCTCGGCCAGCGCCACGTCATCCGCCTCGCGTGCCCCCGCGCCGGTCTACTCGATGCCGTTGGCTCTTGTCGTCAACGCCACCCGCCAAACGGCCGATGTAGGAGTTGCCGATGCTCGCCGCGCTATCGCGTCGGGGGCGACGCGCTGGTCAGCCATCGGGCAATCCGGTGGCCGAATGCGTGTCCTCACCACCAGGGACGATCGAGTCGGCGATGTGCTGCGTGCGGTCCGGGAGAGCCCGAACGTGCTCGGGATCGTGCCGGCCGATGCTGTGGATCCCCGCGTTCGCGTCCTGACGGTCGGCGGTCGTGATCCTCTGCGAGAGCCACAGCGCTATCCGCTCCACACGCAATCCACGCGAGCGCTGCCTGAAGTCACCACCGTCGCCGCTGTCGGTGACATCATGTTGGGACGCCGGGTCGGCGCCCGGCATCGGGCCGACCCTGGGGCGCCTTTGAAGCCTCTTGCCAAACGATTGGCCGGTGCCGAGATCACAGTTGGCAACTTCGAGTCGACGCTCTCCGTGGACGGGTCGCCCACGCAGGGAGGCGACTCGTTTGCGGCGAGCCCACGGGTCACCTCAGGGCTGCGAGCCGCCGGATTCGACGTGCTTTCCCTGGCCAACAACCACGTGGGCGACTTCGGCGACCGCGCCCTGCGCCAAACGCTTGCCCGCTTCGCCCGGGCCGAGATCGACACCGTCGGAGCGGGGCGGGATCTGGCCCAGGCCCGCCGTCCGGTGATCATGAAACGTGGAAGCGTGCGCGTCGGCTTCCTGGCGGCCGACTCGATCGGCGAGACACCCGCTGCGACCCGCATCCGAGCCGGCGCGAATCGGCTGAGCATGCCGCCTCGTACCGGCCCGCTTGACCGCGCAGCGCTGCGCCGCATGACTTCTGACATTCGAGCGCTCGACAAGCGAGTTGATGTCGTGGTCGTGATGACTCATTGGGGCACCCAGTACACCCATCGTCCCGAGCCCAGCCAGCGCCAGGCTGCGAAAGCCTTTGCCGACGCAGGTGCCGATCTGGTCATTGGAGGGCACCCACATTGGGTTCAGGGCTATGAGATGGCTGGATCTGCAGTGGTGGTGCACTCACTCGGCAATTTCGTCTTCGACATGGACTTCCAAACCAAGACTCGCGAAGGCGTCTTCTTAGAAATCGTCCTTTGGGGCGACCGGGTGAAGGCAGTCGAACCTGTGCCGTACGTGATCGACAACAGTTTCGCTCCACGGCTTGTCCGCGGAGACCGCGCGAATCGCATCCTCGCTGATATTTGGCGGAGTAGTCGCGGACCGTTTGCGCTGACCTCGTAAGTCATCGCGCTAGTTGGGCGTTTGCAGCCACGCCCAGACCGTCCGGCCAACCCGATCCAGCTGCCGCTGGGCGACAACGCTTGGCACGTCGCCACGGGAGTGGTATCCGGCATACGGGATGCTGCCCAGCCGGACTGCGGCAATGCCGGCCTTTGCGTACGACCAATGATCACTGGCGTAGTTCGTGCAGGTTCGGGTGGCGATGTCGGTTCGACGCGCCGCCGCTCGCACAGCGTCGCGGACCCGATTGCCGTGGCTGTTTGCGGTGCAGACGGGCACATAGCTGGCGGGTACGCCGACGCGGTCAAGAGCAACCATCGCCTTGATCGCCCGACGCTCCGACCGGCTCAGGCCCGCCACATGTTGTCGCGAGCCGAAGTGGTGCAGAGCATCACCGCTGCCTCGCGGTTCCTCCGCACCGAAGGCAATGAACTGCACCGGAAGCGCTGCGGGCTGCTGGCTTACCATCGCGGCCAGCTGCAGCATGACTGCGATTCCTGACGCGTTGTCCTCGGCGCCCGGGGCGACCGGCACTGTGTCCAGGTGCGCGCCGATAACTACATGGGGCTTGCTCGCGTCGAAGCCGTCTGGCTCGGCGATCACATTGAGGGAGGTCCCGCGGCGCACCGGCGTACCCCACGACGTGCCGGAAGGCACCCGTACCTTGGTCCGCCTCACGTCATAGCCCAGGCGCTCGAAGCGGGTCTCGACAAAAGCTGCCGCCTCAGCGAAGTTGCGGGAGGTTGCCTCGCGAGGGCCGATGTCGGAGGCCAAGTGGCGGACGTCACGGAGCGCCGCGGGTGCGTTCATGGTGGGGCGCGGAGTTGCAGACGGCCTGGGAGTCGTGACTGCCGTCCGGCTTGGTGCCGGAGCGGTCGGCCTAGCCTTCGTCGCGGGCGGCGTATTCGCAGCCACCGGTGAAGGGATGGTGGTCGGCGGGTCCGTCGGCGTCGCAGAACAACCAAGGGTGAGGACGACGAGGGACAGCACTGCGACCGCACGACCCATTTCCCGACCCTACGTCGCCGAGAAATGCGCGTTACTAGGGCATCCGAGCGTCCTTCCGGATCGCAAGACACACCACCATGCCGGATTGGAGCCGCCCGCTCGGGCAGCTATTGTTACGGCGTGCGCATTGCAGGGACAGTTCTCCTCGTACGTCAGCGTGTCGGCTGAGCAAAAGCTCAATCACCGACGCGCTCCCTCGACTGCCATCGGCAGCGAGGGTTTTTTGTTGGCGCGGAGGCCTGTGATCGCAGGCGTAACATCCACAACGGAATCCCCCCAGGAAACGGAAATCTAATGGAGGGATCGTCAGGGCAAGGAGACCCGAGATGTCTGACAACGACAGAGCAGACGAGCTGACCGGAGCGCAATCTCTCGTCAGATCGCTCGAGCGCGTAGGGGCAGATGTCGTATTCGGGATTCCAGGTGGCGCAATCCTTCCCGCGTACGATCCGCTGTTCGATTCTGACAAAGTCCGCCACATCCTGGTGCGCCACGAGCAAGGTGCCGGCCACGCTGCCGAGGGCTATGCCATGGTCACCGGAAAGGTCGGGGTGTGCATGGCGACCTCCGGCCCCGGCGCAACGAATCTCGTCACGGCAATCGCGGACGCGCACATGGACTCGGTGCCGATCGTGGCGATCACCGGACAGGTGGCCAGTGCGGCCATCGGCACCGACGCGTTCCAGGAAGCTGACATCCGCGGCATCACCATGCCGATCACCAAGCACAGTTACTTGATCACCAAACCGGCCGACATTGCCCCGGCAATTGCGTCGGCCTTCCACATCGCTGGCACCGGCCGGCCCGGACCCGTCCTGGTCGACATCGCCAAGGATGCGCTGCAGGCCAAGACGCGATTCGAATGGCCACGCCAGCTCGATCTCCCCGGCTACCGTCCGGTGACCAGGCCGCATGGCAAGCAGGTGCGCGAGGCGGGCCGGCTGATCATAGAGTCGCGGCGGCCGGTGCTGTACGTCGGTGGCGGCGTCGTGAAGGCCCACGCCTGGTCGGAGCTCAAAGAATTCGCTGAGCTGACCGGCATTCCGGTGATCACGACTTTGATGGCCCGGGGGGTCTTCCCGGACAGCCATCCGCAGAACATGGGCATGCCAGGCATGCACGGCACGGTTGCCGCAGTCGGCGCCCTGCAGCGCAGCGACCTGTTGATCGCCCTGGGCACCCGATTCGACGACCGGGTGACGGGGAAGCTGTCCAGCTTCGCTCCGCTGGCAAAGGTGATCCACGCCGATATCGACCCAGCTGAGATCTCCAAGAATCGCGTCGCTGACATTCCCATCGTCGGCGACTGCAAGGAGGTGATCTCTCAGCTGATCAGCCTCTTCAAGCGTGAGCGGCGGCCGGTGATCGACGAATGGGTCAGCTATCTCCAAGATCTGAAGCGCCGCTATCCGACCGGCTATGACGAGCCAGACGATGGCAGCCTGTCGCCGCAGTACGTGATCAAGCGGATCGGTGAGATCACAGGGCCGGACGCCTACTACGCGGCGGGGGTTGGGCAACATCAGATGTGGGCGGCGCACTATCTGCCCTGGGAGCTGCCAGGTCGCTGGCTCAACTCAGGTGGCCTGGGAACAATGGGCTACTGCGTGCCCGCCGCCATGGGCGCCAAGGTGGGCGTGCCCGACAAGATCGTCTGGGGAATCGACGGCGACGGTTGCTTCCAGATGACCAACCAGGAGCTCGTTACCTGCGCACTGGAGGGGATTCCGATCAAGATCGCGGTGATCAACAATCAGAGTCTCGGTATGGTCCGGCAATGGCAGACCCTGTTCTACCAAGGCCGCTATTCCAACACAGACCTGAAAACCAACCGGATCCCGGACTTCGGGAAGCTTGCCGAGGCGATGGGCTGCGTCGGCCTACGGGCTGAGGAGCCCGCCGATGTCGACAGCGTGATCGAGAAGGCTAATTCGATCAATGATGTGCCCGTTGTCGTCGAGTTCGTTGTTCACAAGGACGCCATGGTCTGGCCCATGGTGGCCGCCGGCACCAGCAACGACGACATCAAGGTTGCCCGCGACATGGCGCCGAACTGGGAACAGGAGGATCTGTAATGGCCAGCAGTCCCAGTACTCACACGCTGAGCGTCCTCGTCCAGAACAAGCCCGGCGTACTGGCGCGGATTGCTGGCCTGATCTCGCGACGCGGCTACAACATCGAGTCGCTCGCGGTCGGGCCGACGGAATCACCCGAGATGTCGCGTATGACACTTCAGGTGAACGTGGAGGACGTCGTTCTCGAGCAGATCACCAAGCAGCTCAACAAGTTGATCGAGGTTCTCAAGATCGTCGAGCTGGAGGACAGCGCCGTACGTCGCGAGCTCGTTCTGGTCAAGGTCAGGGCAACCGCCGAGACTCGCAGCCAGCTCATCGAGATCATCGGCTTGTTCGGTGCCAAGGCGGTCGACCTCACAGCAGAGATCATCACTGTGGAAGCCACCGGTAGCCCGGCGAAGCTGGCTGCGCTCCTCGATCTGCTCGAGCCGTACGGAATTCGCGAGCTCGTACAGTCCGGCCTCGTTGCTCTGGGACGCGGCAATCGATCACTCACCGATCGCAACCAGCGCAGCGAGCGCCTGAAGGCAGTTGGCGCGGGATAGTGCGCTGGCGTCTCCGCCATGCGCAGATCCTGGATCTGCGCGCCGAGCCCTAGCCATGCGCCCTGAGCTTGTCGAAGGGCGGCTTCCAGCCCCCATCCCCGATGCGCTAATTTCACCAGCACCCAACTTACTCAAGGAGAACCACGAAGTGCCTGCAGAGATGTTCTACGACGGCGATGCCGATCTGTCATTGATCCAAAGCCGCAATGTCGCCGTGCTGGGATTCGGCAGCCAGGGCCACGCTCACGCGCTGTCGTTGCGCGACTCCGGTGTCGACGTACGCGTCGGCCTGCCGGAAGGCAGCAAGAGCCGCGCGAAGGCCGAAGCCCAGGGCCTTCGTGTGCTGGCTCCGTACGAGGCCTGCGAGGAGGCCGACCTGATCATGGTGCTGACGCCGGACCCGGCGCAGCGCAAGGTCTACGCTGCGGCGATCGAGCCGAACCTGGTGCCTGGCGATGCTTTGTTCTTCAGCCACGGCTTCAACATTCGCTTCGGCTACGTCAAGCCACCCGAGGGCGTTGATGTCGCCCTGGTCGCGCCCAAGGGCCCGGGTCACCTGGTCCGTCGCGAGTACTCCGAAGGTCGCGGCGTCCCGGTGCTGGTGGGAGTCGAACAGGATGCCTCCGGGAAAGCCTGGGATCTGGCCCTGTCGTACGCGAAGGCGATCGGTGGGCTGCGTGCCGGTGGCATCAAGACGACCTTCACCGAGGAGACCGAGACCGATCTGTTCGGTGAGCAGGCCGTGCTCTGTGGTGGTGTCACGGCACTGGTCACGGCGGGTTTTGAGACACTCACGAAGGCTGGCTATCAGCCGGAGGTCGCCTACTTCGAGTGCTTGCACGAGCTCAAGCTGATTGTCGACCTGATGTATGAAGGCGGCATTGCCAAGATGCGGTGGAGCGTTTCCGACACCGCCGAGTATGGGGACTACGTTTCGGGCCCGCGCATTATCGACGCCCATGTCAAAGACAGCATGCAGGGCGTGCTCGCCGACATCCAGGACGGCTCGTTCGCTGAGCGCTTCATCAAAGATCAGGACGCCGGCGCACCCGAGTTCAAGGCGTTGCGGGAGGCCGCGGAAAAGCACCCGATTGAGGCGGTGGGTCGCGAGCTTCGGCAGCTCATGTCGTGGGTCAAGAGTCACGACGACGACTACGTCGAGGGCACAGCCGCCCGCTAGCCCTGTCGGCCGCGGCGGTCAGCGGGACTTGATCACCATTCCGATCACGCGGGTACCGTCGTCGCGGACACCGGTTCCGACCATGTAGAGCCGGCTGCTCAGCTCGTTGTTCTCGTCCAGGCCGTCCTCGTTGGCAATCACGCAGGTATCGTGCATTCCCTTTGTGCTCAGGGGGGACGGACGGTCGGTGATGCACTTGCCGAACGCTTCGTTGAGGTCGGTCAGTGCTTGCTCGGCCGACACCGACGGCACCTCGACCACTGCTTCCATCTGGTAGTCGTGGGTGGCGTGGTACGTCCCAGCGACGACGGAACTGCCCTCAGGAAGCTTGACGTCGCCGAAGTGCTCAACGTCTCCGAGTGTCATCGGCGAGCAGGTATAACCGGTGAGATCGTTCTTGCAGGTCGAGCCGCGATCTGTCGTGAAGCTGAAGTACGGCACCCCCCAAGCACCGGCGTACTGGGTAAGCACCGCGAGCGCGGCCGCCACCGACCCCAGCATCAAGATCATGCCTACGAGCACCCGCAGGGGCTTGTGTCGCTCGCCATCAGGCCGAGAGTGCCGGGCCATAGCCCCAGGGTGCCTGACCCTGTAGCTGCCGTATATAACCCTGCGGCATCAATTTGATCACAATCGGCACCGGCAGCACGGGGCCTATTTCTTGACGGCGATCACCACTGATGTGTCCTCGGCAACCATCACATCCACACTGGTGAAGCGTTCGTCGGAAAGCCATTCCAGACGTAGCGTGTCGACCCGACCACCGTCGAGTGGTGGCCATGTCGGGCATGGTGTGAAATCGTCCAACACGATCATGCCCCCTTCCTGAAGCAGCCCTACGATCCGCTCCCGTGGCCAGCCTTTGGCGCTTGTGGCATCCATGAAGATCAACGAGAAGGGCGCGTGCTCGGCCAGGCTGCTCCAGTCGGCATGCATGACGTCTATGTCGTCACGGGCGAACATGTCCATGACACCATGCGCCAGCTCAGGGTCGAGTTCAGCGGTGATCACCCGAGTCGTCTTCGGTGCTCCGCTACGCAGCCAGGCGGCACCTACTCCGCATCCAGTGCCGCACTCGGCGATCGTTCCAGTTCGGGTAGCTGCCAAGGCAGCAAGCAATCTGCCGGTCTCGGTACGCGAGGCCTGCATGTAGCCGCGCTCCAGCGACATCCGCAGTGCCCTGATCACTAGCTCGGGCAGTTCGGGAGGAGCGCTCACTTCAACAGTGTGTCAGCCGGCTGTTTGCCGTTCCACGATGTGGAATAGGCAGGCTAAATAGATGGGCACAGATAGTTGGGTGTCCTACTATTTTCTCGTCTCGTTCCAACAACTCACGGGAAAAGCTCATGTACGACATGTATCCAGACGCATGGACGGTCGCAGCCGATCGTCAGCATCAGGTGTACGCCGATCAACCTCGTCGGCGGGCCCGCAAGGAACACTCGGTCGTACCTGCGATTCTCCAGGCTCGGGCGCACAAAGCCGGCGACATCAACTTAGGTTGAATCCCTCCAGCCGATCCGTGCCGAGCGAGCTTGGCGAGCGAGGCAATCAAACCGCAGCAGCGATGGCATCACCAATCTCACTGGTCGTTCGGGATTGACCGGAGGTACGGGCCGCGATGTCCGCGATGACCGCTCGTTCGATCCGCGCCGCTTCGTCGGAGAGTCCACAATGATCAAGCAGGAGTGCGACGGAGAGAATCGTCGCCGTCGGGTCGGCAATCCCTTGGCCCGCGATGTCGGGAGCCGATCCGTGCACGGGCTCGAACATCGACGGAAAACGACGGTCTGGATTGATGTTGCCGCTTGCGGCGAGGCCGATTCCTCCGGTAACCGCCGCAGCAAGATCAGTGAGTATGTCGCCGAAGAGGTTGTCTGTCACGATGACGTCGAAACGTCCAGGATCGGTTACGAGGAAGATCGTTGCGGCGTCGACATGCAGGTAGTCAGTGGCGACCTCGGGATAATCCGCGGCCACCGCCGTGAAGGTACGGTTCCACAGCCCCCCGGCGTTGACCAGCACATTGTGCTTATGAACCAACGTGATCTTGTTGCGGCGCCTGGTCGCCCGCACGAAGGCGTCCCGAATGACCCGCTCCACCCCGTACGCGGTGTTCACACTCACCTCGGTCGCGATCTCGTGAGGAGTGCCCGTCCGTACCAGACCGCCATTGCCGCAATACAAACCCTCGGTTCCCTCGCGTACCACCACGAAGTCGACGTTCTTTGCGGAGATCACGTGCGCGGCCAATGGCGTCGGTACGCCAGGGTAGAGCCGGCTTGGCCGGAGATTGACGTAATGGTCGAAGGCGAAACGCAACTTCAACAGCAGCCCACGCTCGAGCAGCCCGCTCGGTACATCGGTCGCGCCGGGAGCTGCGCCGACAGCTCCGAACAAGATCACGTCGGCGGCGGCGAGCTCGGCGAGCACGGAGTCCGGAAGGACCTCACCGGTGCGTTGCCAGCGTTCGGCTCCCAGGTCGTAGGGCGTCGGTGTGAAGACCCCGGAGCCAGCGACGGCTTCGAGCACCTTGAGCCCTTCGGCAACGACCTCGGGTCCGATGCCGTCACCGCCGATCACCGCCAAGCTGAAGGCCCGGCCGGCCTGCGGACGAAGATCTTCACCAGTTGTCGTACTTGCGTGAGTCACCGGCGCATCGTAGCTGTCGCTCGCGCCCTTCAGCGAAGAGATCTCAGAGAGGTGGCGGTAGCGTAACCGCCAGCAGCACGGTGCGGACCCAGGGTCGGCACCACGACCGAAAGCGACAATGTGAGCCTTCAATTCGAACTCAGGTCCAACCCGAAGCCGCTCAGCGAAAGCGAACGCACCGCGATCCTGGCCAACCCAGGATTTGGGATGAACTTCACCGATCACATGGCGGTAGCAACATGGACCGCTGCTGGTGGCTGGCACGACTCGGCGATCGTGCCGTACGGGCCGTTTTCACTCGACCCGGCGACCGCCGTACTGCACTATGCCCAGCAGATCTTCGAGGGACTCAAGGCCTACCGACACGATGACGGCACTATTTGGACCTTTCGCGCCGATAAGAACGCCGAACGGATGATCCGCTCAGCTCAACGGCTCGCCCTTCCGACCCTTCCTAGCGAGGACTTTCTCTGCAGCATTGAAGAGCTGGTCGCTGCGGACATTGCCTGGGTGCCAACGGCGCCTGAGCAGAGCCTGTATCTGAGGCCGTTCATGTTTGCCACCGAGGCCTTCCTCGGCGTTCGGCCGGCAAAGCGAGTGACCTACTGCTGCATCGCCAGCCCGGCTGGCCCCTACTTTGCCTCCGGCCTGAAGCCGGTGAGCATCTGGATCTCGACCATCTACGCGCGTTCGGCACCAGGCGGTACGGGCGAGGCGAAGTGCGGTGGCAACTATGCTGCCAGCCTGCTCCCACAACAGCAGGCAGCCGAGCATGGCTGCGATCAGGTGATGTTTGCAGATGCCGCGCAGCATCGGTGGTTGGAGGAGCTCGGCGGAATGAATGTCTACGTGATCACAACCGACAACGAGTTGATCACCCCTGAACTCACCGGATCCATCCTCGAGGGCGTCACCCGCGACTCGATCTTGACTCTGGCATCTGAGTTCGGGCTGACCCCGGTCGAACGCCGGATCGCCGTTGATGAGCTACTGGACGGCATCGGCTCTGGCAAGGTGACCGAGCTCTTCGCGTGTGGCACAGCGGCAGTGGCCACTCCCATCGGCACCTTGAAGAACGATGCCGGAAGCTACCAGGTCGGCTCTGGGGAGAGTGGCGAGACGACACTCGCGATTCGACAGAGGCTATTGGACATCCAGTACGGCCGCGCAGAGGACAAGTACGGCTGGCTCCGCCGCATTCTCTAGCGCACGTCGGCGCGTACTGTTCGACAGGCTCAGCTCCACATTCATGCACGCGCGCCGAGTCTGTCGAGACGGCACAACTCGGCGAGGTCCGCTGGCAATTTCCCCAGATCTAAGCAACACTGTGGGCATGCAGTTCTTGGTGGTGATTATTTGTTAGCGCGCTGAGCATCCATCGGCGCGCGCAACCTCCTGTCCGTATACGGGAGGTTTTTTCATGCCAGGACATGCCAGGACATCCAACAATCGACCTGAGGATCCGAATGTCTTCCCAGCCAAGGCCGAAACCGGCCGAGTTCCACGTCTTCGACACCACCCTGCGCGACGGCTCACAGCAAGAGGGTCTCAACCTGTCGGTGCCGGACAAGCTGGCCATTGCGGCCTTGCTCGATGAGCTCGGCGTGGGATTCATCGAAGGCGGCTGGCCGGGTGCCAATCCGAATGACACCTCCTTCTTCGCGGCCATGGCTGACGGAGCACTCAGGTTGAAGAACGCCCAACTGGTCGCCTTCGGCTTTACGCGGCGCGTTGGGATGAGGGCAGCGGACGACCCGTTGACGGCGGCTATTCGGGACTCTCGTGCGCCAATCGCCTGCATCGTGGCCAAGAGTCATGACCGGCACGTCGAACAGGCACTACGTACCACCCTGGCCGAGAACCTGGCGATGATCAGCGACACTGTGCAGCACTTGCGCGCTGAGGGGCAACGAGTCTTTGTCGACTGCGAGCATTTCTTCGACGGGTACCGGGACAATCCGGCGTACGCGACGGAGGCTGTGCGTGCCGCAGCGGAGGCCGGCGCCGAGGTCGTCGTGCTCTGCGATACCAACGGCGGCATGCTCCCGCCGTGGATCGGGGAGATCGTGACGACCACGAACGACATCGGTGTCCAACTCGGCATCCACACCCACAACGACTCGGGCTGCGCTGTCGCCAACGCCCTGGCGGCGGTGGATGCGGGCGTGATGCATGTCCAGGGAACCGTGAACGGCTACGGCGAGCGCACCGGCAATGCCGAGTTGCTTTCGGTAGTCGCCAATCTCGAACTCAAGTACGGCTGGCCGTTGCTTCCGGCCGGCTCGCTGCGCGAGGCCACCCGCCTTGCGCATGCGATCGCAGAGGTGACGAACGTGCCACCAAGCGCTCGTCAGCCTTACGTTGGTCTGTCGTCGTTCGCCCACAAGGCGGGGCTACATGCCAGCGCGATCAAAGTGGATCCCAACCTCTACCAGCACATCGACCCCGCCCTCGTTGGCAACGACATGCGCATGCTCGTTTCCGACATGGCGGGTCGGGCGAACATCCAGATCAAAGGGGAGGAGCTGGGATTCGACCTCTCCGACCGCGAGCTCGCGGCTCGGATCACCGACCGGGTGAAAGACGCCGAAGCAGCCGGGTACACCTACGAGGCAGCGGATGCCAGCTTCGAGCTGCTGCTGCGGCGGGAGCTCGGGCAGCCGCTCGAGTACTTCCAGGTGCATTCCTGGCGCGTCTTCACCCAGTCGACGCATGGCCAAGATACTGACACTGAATGCACCGTACGGCTCACGGCCAAGGGCCTGTGCCAGCGAGTAGTCGGGGAGGGCAACGGTCCGGTCAATGCCCTTGATCACGCCGTACGCAACGCGCTGCTCCGGGCGTATCCGGCAGTCGAGAAATTCGAGCTCATCGATTACAAGGTGCGAATCCTCGACCAGGGTCACGGCACCGATGCGACGGTACGCGTGCTCATCGAGACCACCGACGGCCTCAGCGCTTGGACGACCGTTGGTGTCGGCCAGAACATCATCGAGGCCTCTTGGGAGGCGCTCTGCGAGGCGTACCTCTACGGCCTCATCCACACCGATGATGAAGTCACCGTGGACGTCGGCGTTATGTCACTCGATCGAGGATGAGCGGACGGGGTGCCGGCTCATCGGCGCCAATCGTGTACGCGCCAGCAAGTGTCTCGCGCGCTCGAGCGAAGCGTTCGGGAGTGTCGCTGTGCAATGTGATCAACGGCTCGCCTGCCCGTACGCACATGCCGGGCTTGGCATGCAGCACGGCTCCGGCTCCTGCCTGCACAGCGTGCTCCTTGCGAGCGCGGCCGGCGCCGAGCCGCCAAGCTGCCTCGCCGACCGCCAGCGCGTCAAGAGACTGCAGAATGCCGTCGCAGTCTGCGGTGATCACGTCAGTCTCCTGAGCGACCGGGAGGTCGGCGTCGGGATCGCCTCCTTGCGCTTTGATCATGGAACGCCAGGTGTCCATCGCAGCGCCCGAGGCCAGCAGGTCGGCGGGATCACGATCATCGCGTCCAACGGCTGCGACCATCTCCCGAGCAAGTGCAACGGTGAGTTCGACTACGTCGGCAGGACCACCGCCGGCTAGCACGTCGATCGATTCCGCCACCTCCAAGGCGTTTCCCGCTGTCAAGCCCAGAGGAACCGACATATCGGTGAGCAGGGCCACGGTGATCACCCCCTCGGCTCGACCGAGATCGACCATGGTCCGCGCCAACTCGCCCGCCGACTCCGGCGTCTTCATGAAGGCGCCCGACCCGACCTTGACATCCAGCACGAGAGCGTCGCAGATCGTCGCAAGTTTCTTGCTCATGATCGAGGAGGCAATCAAGGGGATGGACTCGACAGTGCCCGTCACGTCTCGGAGGGCATAGAGCTTCATGTCGGCAGGCACCAGCCCGGGCCCAGCCGCGCAGATTATGGCGCCAACATCGCTCAGCTGACGCCGCATCTCCTCATAAGTCAGCGAGGCCCGCCAGCCAGGAATTGATTCAAGCTTGTCCAACGTCCCACCTGTGTGGCCGAGCCCGCGCCCAGAGACTTGCGGTACTGCCACTCCGCAGGCGGCGACCAGCGGTGCTAGCGGCAGCGTGATCTTGTCGCCCACCCCACCCGTGGAGTGCTTGTCAACCTTCGGCCTGGCGACATCAGAGAAGTCCAGCCGCTCCCCGGTGTTGATCATGGCCTGCGTCCAGCGGTTCAACTCACGTCCGTTAAGCCCGCGGAACAGCACCGCCATAGCGAGCGCGGCCATCTGCTCATCGGCGACATGGTCTGCGGTGTATGCCGTGATCAACCAGTCGATCTGGGCATCGCTCAGCTCCCCCCCGTCGCGCTTGGTGCGAATCAGGTCGACCGCGTGGAATGCCGCCGCCTCGGTCTGAATGTCCGGGGCGCTCATGCACCGAAGTATGCCCTGTTTAATTGCTTCGCTCGCCAAGCTCGCTCAGCGCGGATCGCGCGGTGAGCCCGCCTACTTCGTCGTCGCTCGCCGACGAAAAGCATGTCCGCTCACTCCTCCTTAGCACGGCGGCGCGCGATCCGGGTTCAATTGCTTCGCTCGCCAAGCTCGCTCAGCGCGGATCGCGCGGTGAGCCCGCCTACTTCGTCGTCGCTCGCCGACGAAAAGCATGTCCGCTCACTCCTCCTTAGC
>Ga0207428_10001709_pt1 | contig 22517 bp, 21 predicted proteins | sample RhiMethybrSRZTD1_FD_187600 | JGI IMG/M metagenome (GOLD analysis project Ga0207428, IMG submission 187600) | Populus rhizosphere microbial communities from Tennessee, USA - Rhizosphere MetaG P. TD hybrid SRZTD1 (SPAdes) (version 3) | ecosystem: Host-associated > Plants > Roots > Rhizosphere >...
GCGAAAGAAAGCGGCATCGTCTTCACGCACTTCAACGGTATGTCGGGCGAGCAGTACTACCCTGAGATCATGGCTCCGGGCGTCGGCCTGCTCGATTACGACAATGACGGCGATCTCGACGTCTACCCGATCCAGGGTGCGATGCTCGGGTCGAAGACGGCGTGTTGTTACACAACAACGGCGATGGGACGTTCACCGATGGGATCGCGAAAAGTCGCGTCGGCAACCCGGGTGGCTGGGGCGTGTCGGCGGCCTCGGCGTCGCTGTGGAGGTGAGTTGGAAACTCTGGGGGAAGTTCCCCAGAGTTTTCCTACCGTACCGCGCAAGGCTAAACACGGACCGTGTACTCAAAATCACCGAGGCCGTTGGTACTCACAATAACCGTTGTGGCACACGATGCATCCACCATCCGGAAAGCACAACACGGTGATCCCCGTTGGTGGCTTTGACGCGATGGCCGACGCCGCGGGGGGAACGGCGAGGCTACCGACTGCAACCGTGGCCGCAGCGAGCAATGCGATCGCGAGCCTTCTGAGTCTGGACATGACTTCACTCCCTGTTCCGGTGTCCGCGGCCCGAAATGAGTGGCGGATGCCACGTGTAAGGCAACCTCGATGCCAGGAGGGCATTGAGCGGCTCGCGACGGAATCGCGGCTTTTCGACGCAAACTCACGCGACAGTCCTCGGCAATCGGACTCGCCGCTATCAGTTGGATAGCCGCGACCATCAGCGTGATAGCGGCTGCCCCTCGGCCGTGATAAACAGAGTGTCGCTGCATGACTGCGCGTTTGATGGCCGTCGCTGGCCCCCACGAAGGCACGACCTTCACGCTTCCCGACGGCGAATTCACAATCGGCCGCGACCCCGGCAATGGTTTGTGCGTGGCGGCCGACGAACGTGTGTCGCGACGGCACGCGGCGATCGTCGAGCGCGATCGGCAGTTCACGATCTCCGACGTCACCGAGCGTGGCCGCACGTATGTCAATCAACTGCCGGTGGTCGAGCAGGTGCTCGCGCACGGCGACGAGATTCGGATTGGCCGGTCCGTGTTCCTGTTTCTCATCGATGGGCAACCCGTTCCCGCCTTGCCTGCGGCAGTCGAGCTGGACGAAGGATCTGAGGTGGGCGGCTCCAATCGTTCGGCCCGCAAAGGCGATCCGCTGTATCTCGACCGCGACACACTCCTCGAACAGGTCCCGCGCGACGATCGGACCGATTGCGTGGTCACGTCGGTGCTCGCCGCCTGCCAGGCCGTCCTCTCCGCGCGCGCGCTGCTCGATTTGCAGCGGCAGCTCATCGCCACGGTCCTCGAGGCCACGCCGGCCGAGCGTGCGGCCATCCTGCTCGTGGGTAATCAGGCCGACACGTTCGCGTCGGCTTTCCACTGGACTCGGCGCGACGGCAAGTGCTCCTCGTTCCGGATTCCTCGCGCCGTGATCCGGCATGTGCTCACCGAGAGCGCCGCGCTCTGCATCAACGATGCCTCGTACACCGTCTGGTCGTCGCAAACCGTCGTGCAGGCGCAATTGACGTCGATGATCGCGGTGCCGCTCGTCGAATCCGCCGTCGCGCGCGGCGCCATCTACGTGGATCTGAGCGATCCCATGCTGCGCTTTGCCGAGCACGATCTTCGACTGTTGACAGGGATCGCCGAGGTGTCGGCGGGACCGCTCCTCAACGCGCTCAAGATAGAGACGCTCGAGCGCGAAAACCAGCGGCTGCTCACCGAGCTGTCAGGAAAACAGCCGCTGATTGGCAACAGCGAGCGCATGCGCGAGGTGCACCGGTTCGTGATGAAGGTGTCGGCCAGCGACGCGACGGTGCTCATCACGGGCGCGACCGGCACCGGCAAGGAGCTCGTCGCCCGGGCCCTCCATCGCACCAGCGTCCGTGCGCACCGGCCGTTTGGAGCGATCAATTGCGCGGCCGTCACCGAGACGCTGCTCGAAAGCGAGTTCTTCGGGCACGAGAAGGGAGCCTTCACCGGCGCCTACGCGCAGAAGAAGGGCAAGCTCGAAGAGGCGGACGGCGGCACGGTGTTTCTCGACGAGATCGGCGAGCTCGCGCCCGCACTGCAGTCGAAGTTGCTGCGCGTGTTGCAGGAACGCGAGTTCGAGCGCGTCGGCGGCACCAAATCGATCAAGGTGAACGTGCGCATCGTCGCCGCCACCAACCGCGATCTCAAGGAGGAGATCAAGCGCGGCGCTTTCCGCGAGGATCTCTTCTACCGCCTCAACGTAGTGGCCATCGCGATGCCGGCGCTGCGCGAGCGGCGCGAGGACATCCCGCTCCTCGCGGCGCACTTTCTGCAGAAGTTCGCGAAAACATCCGCCCGGCGGATCACGGTGATCTCTTCAGAGGCGTTGTCGTGCCTGATGGCCTACGACTGGCCTGGAAACGTGCGCGAGCTGGAGAACGTGATCGAGCGGGCGATCGTGCTAGGCACCACGGAACAGATCCTGCCTGACGATCTCCCCGAGTCGATCGTCGAGAGCCGCGTCGAGCCGTCGGCGTCAGGCGCGAAGTTTCACGAAATGATCAAGGAGATCAAGAAGCAGCTCGTCGGCCGGGCGCTCAAAGACGCTGGTGGCAGCTATGGCGAGGCCGCGAAGATCCTCGGCCTGCATCCCAACAATCTGCATCGGCTGATGAAGACGTTGGGAATGAAGACGAAGGAATAGCCGTTTGCCATCAACGGGTGCAACGTTTTCCCCTACGTCCCTCGCCAAAACCGCTACAGTGCCCGATCCGTTATCGGCTTGTATCCCCGCGCGAGTCGGAGGCCGCGCCGTGAACGTGACCAAGGCGAAGCTCGAAGGCTTTTCGCAGACGAACTGGCGTTGCTTCAGCCATCACCGGGCTACATGCGGGTACTGAAGGAATCCGTTCGGCCGATCTGGAAAGCGTGGAAGGCAGCCGAAGCGTTCCTCTTCGAGCGCTCGATCAGTATCGAGACTTACGACCGCCATATTCGAACTGGCGCAACTGCACCGGCCTTCAGCTACTTGCGGGAATCGGGACTGGAAATGAAGGTTTGGTGGACCACATTTTCATCAGTTCGAACCCGTTGATAAGCTGGTGGCGCCAGATTGAAGCACTCAAGACTGCCGCGAATAGCGGCAGCGTCCCCAACGGAGCGAGCTGCGCGTACTCGGTGTCGACGTTTCGAAACGCACGGTGTCGCGCCTCCTGAACCGACCCCCACGCCTTCGCAGAGGTGGCCGACGTTCCTCACCAATCACCTCGCGTCGACCGTGTCGATCGACTTCTTCACCGTGCCGACGCTTACCGACCGGGAGCTGTTCGTCCTGGTCGTGCTCTCGCACCTCGGCCGGCGCATCGTGCACGTGAACGTCACGGATCATCCGACCGCCACGTGGTCCGCCCAGCAAGTCGTCGACCCATTTCCGGACGACATGGCGCCGCGCTGGTTGCACCGAGATCGCGACCGCATCTACGGCGACGTCTTTCAACGCCGACTCGCGGGCATGAGCATCGTCGACGTCGTCTCCGCCCGGCAGAGTCCGTGGCAGAATCCGTACGTCGAACGCCTGATCTGGCCAACGATGCCCGTTACGCCCTGACTGACCTCGGCTTCATCGTGCCGGGGATGTATCAAGCCATGATTCGCATCGCGCCGTGGCAGCAAAGTAACCGGACGCAGTATCACGCCTTCTACGCGCAGGACCAGTGGACCTTCAACCGGCTGACAGTGCAGGGCGCGCTGCGGTTCGATCGCGCCTGGAGCTGGTTCCCAGCGGAACACAACGGCGCTCCGCAGAGCTCGGTCTGGAATGCGCAGCCGATTTCGTTCCCGCGTCGGACGGCGTCACCGGTTACAACGACATCACGCCGCGGGCGGGCGTGGCCCTCGATGTGTTCGGCAACGGGAAGACGTCGCTGAAGTTCAACGCCGGCCAATACCTGCAGAGCGCCAACAACCAGGAGAACTACACGATTAGCAATCCGGCGCTCGACGGACGCAATGGCCGCCGCGGTCCGAATTTCCAGACCACGGCGTCGGCGCAACTTCATCGACTTCGACGGTGACCACGTCCCGGACTGCAACATGCTGCAGCAGGATCCGAACGGGGAGTGCATCTCGCCGCTCGGCAACTTCGCGAATCCGAACACGCTGACGTTGGTGAATCCGGACTGTTCTTGCAGCCGCTGACGATCCTGAATCCACGCTTCGTGCGCTTCAACGTCACGTTCGACTTCTGATGTTCGAAGCGAGCAGTGGAGGCCGGGCCTTCTAGGCCCGGCGTTCGCCGACTTCGGATCACGACGGCGGGCCCGTTTGGTAGGGCCCGCCTTTTCTTGTACGCTCCAGTGAAAGGATGATCACGACATACGCGCACGTCCGAAAGTGCGCCCTGATGGCGATCGCACTGCTTTCGGTCGCGTGCGGCGGCGCCTCATCCGGCAGCGACAGCACCGAGAAGCCGCGGGCAAGCGCGCCCGATTGGTTCACCGAGCGCGCGAAAGAAAGCGGCATCGTCTTCACGCACTTCAACGGTATGTCGGGCGAGCAGTACTACCCTGAGATCATGGCTCCGGGCGTCGGCCTGCTCGATTACGACAATGACGGCGATCTCGACGTCTACCTGATCCAGGGTGCGATGCTCGGGTCGAAGACGGTCAAGGACGCGGTCTACCCGCCGCAGGGCCCGCTCGGCGATCGACTGTATCGCAACGATCTCGTCGTGAACGCCGACGGCACCCGCACGCTGCGCTTCACCGACGTGACCGCGGCCAGCAAGATCGACGTCACCTCGTACGGTATGGGTGTCGCCGTCGGCGATGCCGACAACGACGGGTTCGTCGACATCTACCGGACCAGTCTCTCCGGCGCCGTGTTGCTGCACAACAACGGCGATGGGACGTTCACGGATGTGACCGCGAAAAGTCGCGTCGGCAACCCGGGTGGCTGGGGCGTGTCGGCGGCCTTCGTCGACTACGACCGTGACGGCTGGCTCGATCTCTACGTCGGAAATTACCTGCTCTACACCATCGCCGGTGACATCGATTGCCTCAACGTCACCGGACAGCACGACTACTGCCCGCCGAACAGTTATCGCGCGCAGGCTGATCGCCTGTATCACAACCGCGGCGATGGCACGTTCGACGATGTGACGTCGCGAGCGCTGATTGGGGGCCGTGACGGGCCTGCGCTTGGCGTGTCGACCGCCGACTTCGACGGCGACGGCTGGATTGACATCTACGTCGGCAACGACGGCCAGCCCAATCAGCTGTGGATCAACCAGAAGAACGGGACGTTCAAGGACACGGCGTTTCTCGCGGGGGCCGCGGTGAACGGCCAGGGCAACTCGGAAGCGAGCATGGGGATCGACGCCGGCGACTTCGACAACGACGGCGACGAGGATCTGTTCGTCACCAACTGGCTGGCGCAGATGAACATCCTCTACGTGAACATGGGCGGCGGCGTGTTCGAGGATCGCAAGGCGGCATCGGGCCTCGGTCCGCCCAGCCTCGCCAAGACCGGTTTCGGCACCGCGTGGTTCGACTACGACAACGACTCGTGGCTCGATCTGTTCACGGCCAACGGCAGCGTCTCGATCGTCGAAGCGCAGGCGCGCGCGAAAGATCCGTTTCCGTTGAAGATGTCGAATCAGCTGTATCACAACCTCGGGAACGGCCGCTTCGAGGATGTCTCGGCGCGGGCCGGTGCGGCCTTCACGCTCCTTGAGGTGAACCGCGGCGCCGCGTTCGGCGACATCGACAACGACGGCGATGTCGACGTGCTCGTGGGCACCGCGTCGGGTCCGACCCGGCTGCTGATCAACAACGTCGGCAACACCCAGCACTGGGTCGGGCTGCGGCTGGTGACTGCCCAGAAGCGCGACGCGTTGGGCGCCAAGGTCGTGGTGACGCGACAATCCGGGCCCGCCCTGATGCGGCGCGCGCGTGCCGATGGCAGCTATGCGTCCGCCAACGATCCACGTGTCCTCGTTGGCCTTGGCGCATCAGCGACGCCCGTCAACGTGCAGGTGATGTGGCCTGATGGGCGAACTGAGGAGCGGTCCAACGTGCCGATCGATCGCTGGACGACCCTGACGGAGGAAACGACGAAGTGAGTGCGGGCCGCCGAGGGGTCGCGGTGTTGGTAATGCTGATCGCGAGCGGAATCGGCGCGTGCTCGAACACCACATCGTCTTCGTCGACGCCGGCGAAACAGATTCGAGAGATTTCGCTGCCCGACCTCTCGCGGATGGATACGCCCGTCCAGGAGCAGATCCGGCAGCGCTACAACGCCGCGATCGAGGCGCGGAAGCGAGTCGCCGGCGACGTCGACGCGAGCAACGCGTACGGCCAGTACGGGATGATGCTCCAGGCCGCCGAGTACTACGATGCGGCCGAGCCGGCGTATCTCAACGCACAAACGCTCGCGCCTGGAGATCTGCGCTGGCCCTATTACCTCGGGCACCTGTACAAAAGCACGGGGCAGACCGCGAAGGCGATCGAGTCGTTCAGCCGATCGCTCGAGCTCGGTCCCAACGAGATCGCCACGCTGATCTGGCTTGGCCGGATGTATCTCGAACAGGGAGAACCGGAGAAGGCCGAGGCATTGTTCGTGCGCGCCTCCGCGCTGCCACCAAAGAACATCGCCGTGCTGTCTGGCCTCGGGCAGGCCGCGCTCGCGCGGCGCGACTATCAACGCGCCTCGACGTTGCTCGAAGAAGCGCTGGCGTTCGATCCGTCGGCGTTGAGCGTGCACTCGCCACTCGCGATGGCCTATCGCGGACTCGGCGACACGGCCAAGGCGGAAGCGCATCTCAAGGAGTGGCGCAACACCGAGGTCCTGGTGCCCGACCGGCTGCGGATGGAGCTCGATCTCTCGCTCGAGAGCGGGCTGTCATACGAGCTGCGCGGCGTGCGTGCGCTGGAGGCGCAGGACTGGAACGCGGCGGAGGGGTTCTTCCGCAAGGGGGTGGCGATGACGACGGGCGGAACCGCGCTCGGCCGCTCGCTGCGGCACAAGCTCGGAACCGCGCTGTTCCTCAGAGGTGACATCAAGGGAGCGATGGCGCGCTTCGAAGAGGTCGCGAAGCTAGCGCCGCCCGAAGGGCTCGACGAATCGTCGGCCAAGGCGTACTACAGCCTCGGCGTCGTCATGGCCTCGAGCGGCCGCAATCGTGAGGCGATCGAGCGCTTCCAGAGCTCCGTCCGCTACAACCCGACGTACGTCGAAGCCCTCATGGGGCTCGGCGACGCGCTGCGTCGCGGTGGCCGGGTGGAGGAGTCGCTGAAATCGTACGGCGAGGTCGTCAGAATCAACCCGCGCGCGGCGGAAGCGCGGTTCGGCTACGCCATCGCCCTCATTCGACTGCACCGCTACCGCGAGGCGCGAGACTGGTTGGCCGACGCGACCCGCGCGCTACCCGAATCGCGCGAGCTCTCGTTGGCGCTGGCGCGTGTGCTGGCGGCGGCGCCCGATGACGGTGTTCGGGATGGTACCCGCGCCATGGCCATTGTCGAGGAGCTGTTCAAGGGGACCAAGACGACGGCGCTCGGGGAGACGCTGGCGATGGCGCTGGCAGAGGTCGGTCAGTACTCGGAGGCCGCCAACATTCAGCGGGGCGTGCTCGACGCCGCGCGCCGAGCGGCGATGCACACGGAGGCGCGGGAAATGGCGGCGAACCTGCGGCTCTACGAGCGGGGCCAGCCGTGCCGTCGTCCCTGGGCCGACGACGACCCGATACATTCGCCGGGCCCGCCCGTGGTTCCCGGGCTGGCTGCCGCGGCCGAGCGCAGGCAGGCGCAGTAGCGGTGCCGACCGACCCGCCGGATCTACAACAATGGCGGTCTTTTCGATCGTGTCTACATAAATGTCGCCAGAGTCTGGTTCCGCCAAACGACGCGCGCACTGCGCCGGCGCGCTCGCCCGCGCCGTGTTCGAGCGAGGCAACATCGCGGAACTGCCATGAGACATTTATGTCTTCAGTAATTTGAAATCTACACAACTGTAGGACTACCCAGCCGCCGCCAGTGGCCGATGGCTGAAAAATCCAGCATTTCCCACCGGTCGCCAACCCCGTCCGTGGCATTTCACTTGCTCTGCCTCCCACGGCCTGCGGCCTCCCTGTCGAGGACTGCGCTTTCGAGGTGAGCGAATGAATCAAGCCGACACTGCGTGGATGCTGATTTCGACCGCCCTGGTCCTCCTGATGACCCCGGCGCTCGCGTTCTTCTACGGTGGCCTCGTTCGGAGCAAGAACACGCTCAACACGATGATGATGAGTTTCATCTCGATGGGCTTCGTCGGCGTGCTCTGGGCCTTGATGGGTTATTCGTTGGCGTTCACGACCGGGAACGACTGGATCGGCGACCTCTCCAACGCGTTCCTCAACGGCGTCGGCCTCGAGGCGAAAGGCACCATCCCGCACATGCTCTTCATGGCGTATCAGGCGACGTTCTGCATCATCACGGCCGCGCTGATCTCGGGCGCGATCGTCGAGCGCATGCGGTTCTCGGCGTACGTCCTGTTCATCTCGTTGTGGTCGCTGGTGGTCTACGCGCCGATCGCGCACTGGGTGTGGGGCGGCGGCTGGTTGGCGAAGATGCTGGCGCTCGACTTCGCCGGCGGCACGGTCGTCCATGTCAACGCGGGCGTCGCCGCGCTGGTGGCGGCGATCGTCGTCGGCAAGCGTCAGGAATACCCCTCGTCATCGCTACTGCCGCACAGCGTGCCGCTCGTGCTGCTCGGCTCCGGCCTCCTGTGGTTCGGCTGGTTCGGTTTCAACGCTGGAAGCGCCCTTGGGGCGGGTGAGCTCGCCTCATTGGCGTTCGTGAACACGATGCTGGCGCCGGCCGCAACGCTCGTCGTGTGGACGTTCCTGGACGCGATGCGCTCGGGCAAGCCGACTGCCGTCGGCGCGGCCACGGCGATCGTCGTCGGTCTGGTCGCGATTACGCCTGCGGCCGGCTTCATCAGCCCGATGAGCGCGATCGCGCTCGGTGCGATTGCTGCGGTGCCGAGCTACGTCGGATTGATCATCCGCGTCAAGACGAGTCTCGACGATTCGCTCGATGTCGTGGCGGCGCACGGCGTCGGCGGGACGGTTGGCGCGCTGCTGACCGGAGTATTCGCGCAGAAGAGCCTCAACTCGGCAGGCGCCGACGGGCTGCTGTTCGGGAATCCCGGTCAGCTCGCCGTACAGGCCACCGCCATTGGCGCCGCGATCGTCTACAGCGGCGTGCTCAGCTTCGTTCTGCTGAAGCTCATTGGGCTCGTGCTTCCGCTGCGTCCGACGCGCACCGACGAGACGGTTGGCCTCGACGTGGCGCTGCACGGCGAGGAAGCGTATCTCCACGCCGAAGGCTCGGGCGGCGGTTAAGAGACGCATCTCGTTCACCAGCTGCGTCGTGCGGATTGGCTGATCTGCGACCGCCGATCAAAGATCAGCCAACCAGCGATGTCCGGTCATCCGAATTTCAACGGCCTTCGCGTTCTCCTTCTCGAAAGCCGCCGCGCGCAAGAGCTGGCCTCGATCGTCACCTCGTACGGCGGGCAGCCCATCTCGGCACCATCGATGCGCGAGGTGCCAATCGACTCCAACATCGAAGCCATCGCCTTTGCCGACGCGCTCGAGCGCGGCGCATTCGGTCTGGTTGTTCTTCTCACAGGTGTCGGCACACGGGCGCTGGTGACGGTCATCGAGCGCGTCCGCGGCACGAAGGAATCGTTCGTGGACGCGTTGCGCAGGACGAGAGTGCTGGCGCGCGGCCCCAAGCCGGTTGCCGTGCTGCGCGAGCTGAACGTGCCGGTCTGGTTGACCGCGCCAGAGCCGAACACCTGGCGCGAGGTCCTGAGCTCGCTCGACGCCAAAGCCAGCGAATTGCCCCTCGGCGGTCTCGAGGTGGCGGTGCAGGAATACGGCGAGTCGAACGCCGACCTGCTCGCGGGGCTCGAAGCGCGAGGCGCCCGCGTCACCCGCGTTCCGGTGTACCAGTGGGCACTCCCCGAAGACCTCGGTCCGCTTCACGCCGCCATACGCGCGATTGCTGCCGGCGACATCGACGTGATCCTCCTGACCACCGCCACACAAGTCGTCCACTTGATGCAGGTGGCGTCGGGCATGGAGCGCACAGACGCGGTGCACGCCGGTTTGAGGCGTGCCGTCATCGCGTCGATCGGTCCGACCACCACCGAAGCGCTCCATAAACACGGCATCACGCCGGATCTCGAGCCGTCACATCCCAAGATGGGTTTCCTGGTTCGCGAAACCGCCGCACGGGCGCTCGACCTACTGAACGGAAAGCGTGCGGGGTAGCGCGCGGGCTTCCGCCTCCACTCTCGTGACGGCGGGCTGGTGGGCCTGCGGTCGGCTGTCAGCTACGACCCGCGCGAACGATGGTGCCGCCGGGTGTCTTACGGAGGAATGCCTCTTCCACCAACGCGTTGACCACATGGTTGCAGTCGGCGATCTCGAGGCCCCAGAGACGCGCCGCCTGAGGGATCGTCAGCTGCAGTCCGGGCATTTCGTTGAATTCTCCCCGGACCCGATCGGTCAACGTACGGACAGTCACGGATTCTCCCATGGCGAACCACCCACGTCGTTCGACGTAGCAAGACGTTTGCCGTGTGTCGGTTCTCCGCCCCCTGTGAAAACGGCCGATTACTGACGTAACGAACGAAGCGTGCTCCTCGAACGCTCGACATCGTTGTCGGCTTCGTACCGCGGTCGACAACATCGTCAGAAAGAGCCTTACCATTGCTGGATGCCGACTTCTGAGGAACTGCTCGAACTTGCCGATCGCTGTGCAGACAAGCTGGAGCTCGACGGCAAGATGCGCCACATCCCGTCGTTCTCCGACGCCGAGGATCAATGCGAAGAGGAGTACGAAGATCTGCTGCAGGCGATTCACGAGGACGAGCTCTTCGCGCCGGTCGACATCCAGCGTCAGGAGCAACTCGTCGAGCAGATCGCCGCGAAGCTGCCCGAGGCTGCACGCACACTCATCGTCGAATTGGCGGACAACCATGCGCGCCACGTATGGCTGCAGCAGGAGGGCGCGTATCACATGGGCCTCGCGGTCGGTCGTCGTCTTGGACGTAAGACAAGCTGACAAGCCGCGCTCCTATACTGCGGCGTATGCCGCTCGCCTATCTGCACTACGACGTCTTCACAAGTGATCCATTCGCCGGCAATCAGCTCGCGGTCTTCACCGATGCGCGCGGACTCGACGGCCCGCGCATGCAGCGACTCGCGTGCGAGATGAACTTCTCCGAGAGCACGTTCATCCTTCCATCCGAGCGGCCCGGCACCGATATCCGCATGCGCATCTTCACGCCGCATGTGGAAATGCCCATGGCCGGGCACCCCACCATCGGGAGCACGTTCGCGCTCGCGCACGCAGGCGTCATTCGTCCGGGCACCACGCGGTTCGTGTTCGGGCTCAACGTCGGGCCCACCCCCGTCGATCTCGAGTGGCAGAACGGTGCGCTGGCGTTTGCCTGGATGACGCAGCTTCCACCGAAGTTCAGTCCGCCGCTCGAGGCACGGGCGCAGGCCGCGGCGGCGCTCGGGCTGCAGCTGACCGATCTCGTTCCCGACCTTCCGGTGCAGGAGATCACCTGCGGCGTGTCGTACCTGATGGTGCCGCTGCGCGATCGCACGACGGTCGATCGAGCGGTGGCCGATCTGACGGCGCTGAAGACGCTGTTGACCGGTGACTCGGCGGTGTTCCTGTTCTCGGTCGATTCAGGTTCGTCGGGCCAATCGGTCTACAGCCGGATGTTCGCGCCAGGTCTCGGTGTCACTGAAGATCCCGCGACGGGCAGCGCCAGCGGTCCGCTCGGCTGCTACCTGGTCCACCACCGCATCGTGGTAGGCGACGCCGCCAGGAGCATCGTGAGCCAGCAAGGTGTCGCGATGGGCCGGCCGAGCCGCATCCATATCGCGATCGGCGGCGGTCCCGAGGCGATCAATGATGTGAAGGTGGGTGGTCAAGCCGTGCTCGTCGGCCGGGGGGAGATCGTCGTGTGATCGCGTTTACGCGAGTCAGCAAGCAGTACGGCCGTCAGGTCCTCTTCGTCGATACTTCCTTCCAGCTCAATCCCGGTGAAAAGGTCGGTCTCGTTGGCCCGAACGGTGCCGGCAAGACCACGCTGTTCCGCATGATCGTCGGGGAAGAAGCCCCGGACGAGGGCGACGTCTCGGTGCCGAAGAAGCTCACGATCGGCTACTTCCGCCAGGACGTCGAGGAGATGTCGGGGCGGTCGGTACTCGACGAGGCGATTGCCGGAAGCGGGCGTCTGGGCGACCTGCATCACGAGCTCGAGGATCTTCAGCACGCGATGAGCGATCCGGCACGCGCCGACGAGATGGATCGAATCCTTGCGCGCTTCGGCGAAGTGCAGGAGGAGTACGAGCACCTCGGCGGATACGGACTCGAGGCACAGGCACGCGAAGTGCTCCACGGGCTGGGTTTCGATGACGAGCGCATCGATGGCGACGTCGGGCTGTTGTCGGGCGGGTGGAAGATGCGCGTCGCGATGGCGCGCGTGCTGCTCGGCGCGCCGGACGTGCTGTTGATGGACGAGCCGACCAACCACCTCGACATCGAATCGATCATCTGGCTCGAGGGCTTTCTCAAATCGCGCAGTGGTGCGCTGCTGATGACATCGCACGACCGCGAGTTCATGAACCGCGTGGTCGGCAAGATCGCCGAGATCGATGGCGGCGAGATCACCGTCTATACGGGCAATTACGACTTCTACGAGCGTGAGCGCGCCATTCGCGAAGCCAATCGGGAGGCGGCCTACGCACGGCAGCAGGCGATGCTGGCGAAAGAGCAGCGGTTCATCGAGCGGTTTGCCGCCCACGCCGCCAAGGCGGCGCAGGTGCAGAGCCGCGTCAAGGCGCTCGAGAAGATCGAGCGCATCGAGCTGCCGAAAAAGCGCAAGGTCGTGCACTTCGACTTTCGGCAGCCGCCGCGCTCCGGCGATCAGGTGGCGGTGCTCGAGCAGGTGTCGAAGACGTACGGACGCCGCGTCGTCTACGACGGGCTGAACATGACGATCCGCCGCGGCGAGCGGTGGTGTGTGATGGGACGAAACGGCGCCGGCAAGACGACGCTGCTCAAGATGGTGGCGGGGACGCTGACGCCCGACACCGGTGAGGTCAAGCTGGGCGCGAGCCTTCGCCTGGGTTACTTCGCACAGCAGGCGCTCGATCTGCTCGACGCCGATCTCACCGTGGAGGAGCAGCTGCAGCGCGACTTCCCGGACGAATCGATCGGGGTGCTGCGCAACCTCGCCGGCGCCTTTCAGTTCTCTGGAGACGACGTCGACAAGAAGGTCCGGGCGCTCTCAGGGGGCGAGAAGACTCGTCTCGTCATCGCACGAATGCTGCTCAACCCGCCGAATTTTCTGGTGCTCGATGAGCCGACCAACCATCTCGACCTGTTCACGAAGGAAATGCTGATCGACTCGCTCAAGGACTTCGAGGGGACCATGCTGTTCGTCTCGCACGACCGCGCATTCCTGCGGGCGTTGAGCAATCGAGTGGTCGAGTTGGGAGGCGAGTCGGGCGTCGACACGGATCCGCACTTCTATCCCGGTTCGTACGTCGAATACGTCGCGCGCACCGGCCACGAAGCGCCCGGCGTTCACGGGTAGCTGTAGTGTCCGGCTTCAGCCGGACCAGTCGCTCACCGACGCAACGCGCGGATTCCAGCAAGTGAGAACTTCGTGATGTGTTCGATCAACGCCTCGATCCGTGGCGGGGTCAGCGGGAACGGCTGAAACTTCGCGGCGCGCTCGTTGATCAGCGCCAGGCACTGCACCTGCACGCTCATGACCGACAACTGCACCCGCAGGTCGTCGGCGCGGCAATGCAGCAGCTGGCCGATGACGCCGGCCAGGTATTCCATCCGGGGACGCTGAACGTTCTTGATCACGCGATCGAGCGCGGGCGTGGGATCGCTGATTTCCCGCGTCATGAGCTGGTGGATCCAGCCGTCGCGGTGCTCCATCACCCGCGAGAGAAAGATCCGGATGAAGATGGCGAGCTGTTCCTCCGGCGGCTCACCGCTGCCCGCCTTGCGGATCTCGTCGGTCGTCGTCTGCATCGTCCGGATCGCGGAGTCGACGATCTCGTCATAGAGGCCCTGCTTGCCGCCGAAGTGATAGTTCACCGCCGCCACGTTGGCGCGGGCGCGCCGGCAGATTTCCCTGACCGTCACCTTCGAGAATCCGTGTTCGGCGAAGAGCCGCGCCGAGGCCTCGATGAGTCGTTCCCGGGTCTCGAGATCGGCAGCGGCGACGGCGACGGCGGTGGAGCGGGCCTTCACAACGTGCGCCTGAACAGCAGCGTGGCTGCGGTCATCGCGACCGCGGAGAAGACGAACAGGAACAGCACGTCGCCGGCGATCGCGCCGAAGCCGGTGTTCTTGAGCAGCAGGCTCTTGAACGCGTGCACCGCGTAGGTGAATGGATCGACCGCCGCAATCACCTTCATCCAGTCGGGGAACCCGGCCTGCGGGTAGACCGCGCCGCTGGGGAAGTAGAGGACCGTGTTGAGCAGCCCGAACATCGCGCGCGGCATCAACGGATCGGTGACGCGCACCATCAGCAGGAACATCAGGCTGATCAGCGAGAACGCGGTGATCGTGACGACGAGCAGCATCCGCAGCAGCCGGATCGGATCGAGCGGGCTGGGCACGCCGGCGATCAGCGACCCGAGCACCATGATCACCGCGCCGGCGAGCACGGCCTTGATGGTGCCGGAGATGTTGAAGCCGGCGACGAGCTCGAGCTTGGTGATCGGCGTCACCAGGTAGCCCTCGTGCAGTCCGCGCGCTTTGTCGTCGATGAAGATGATGCCGCCGCCGATCATCACCATCATGAAGATCGACATGGTGATCGAGCCGGGCAGCAGGTACTGGATGTAGGGCACGTAGGGATAGACCTCGACGACGTCCAGGCCGGCCGCACCCTCGACCCGCACCGGTGTGGTCGGCGCGTTCAGGGCGGAAACGAAGCTGCTGACAGTGCCCGCCATCGTCGCCGAGACGAACGTATCGGTGTTGTCGGAAATCAGCGCGACCCGGGGCGAGCTGTTGGTGAGCGATCGCCGCGAGAAATCGGGCGGAATCGTCAGGACGCCGTTGACGCGACCGTTGCGGAGATCGGTCATCGCGATCCCCTGATCGGTGTAGTCGACCAGATCGAGCGTGCGGGCCCCCGACGAGACCGCCGCGGCGAGCTCGCGGATCTTCACGGCCGGCACGCCGCCGTCCTGGTCGACGATCGCCAGCTTCAGGTGCTTGACGTTGCCACCGAACGCGTAGCCGAGCACGATGAGCTGCATCAGCGGAAAGATCATCGACATGACGATCAGCATCGGGCTCCGCCGGAACCGCCGCAGCTCGCGTTCGATGATGGCCCACGCTCGCGACATCGTCGTCCTCGCTTATCTCCTGATCATGAACGGGCTGTCGGCGGCCGATGGCTCCTGCAGTGCGTCACGCAGGTCACGCCCGGTGTAGTGCACGAACACGTCGTCCAGGGTGACGCTGTCGGGATCGCGGCCCGGAATCGATGCTTTGAGCGCGCCCGGCGAATCGAGCGCGACGAGCTTGCCGTGATCGACGATCGCGATGCGGTCGCACAGTTTGTCGGCTTCGTCCATGTAGTGCGTCGTGATCAGCACCGTCAGGTCGCGCTGCGATTTGATCCGCTGCAGCATGCCCCACACGGCCGTTCGCGACACCGGATCGAGACCGGTGGTCGGTTCGTCGAGGAAGAACACACGCGGCTCGTGTACCAGTCCGCGCGCGATCTCGACCCGCCGCCGCATGCCGCCCGAGAGCAGTTTCACCTGCTTGGTGCGCCACTGCGTCAGCTCCACGGCCTCGAGCAGCTCGGTGATGAGCCGCGTCCGCGTCTCGCGCGGCACGCCGTACAGCTTGGCGAAGATCAGCAGGTTCTCTTCGACGCTCAGTTCGAGGTCGCTCGTCATCGCCTGTGGGATCACACCGATCGATCGCCGGACGTCATCAGCCTGACGTGCCACGTCGAAGCCGTTGATCACCGCTGTTCCCTCCGTCGGTTGCAGCAGCGTGACCATCATCCGGATCAGCGTCGACTTGCCGGCGCCGTTCGGGCCGAGCAGGCCGAAGATCTCGCCGTCCCTGACCGCGAAACTGATGTGATCGACCGCGGTGAAGTCGCCGAACTTCTTGACGATCGCCTTGACCTCGATGGCGTTGTCGCTCATTCGGACTCCACACGTACCGATACTCGCGAGCTACCGGACCGCCTCATGACAGCGGAACAATGACGTACGCCGACATGCCGACGGCGAGTCGGCGATCGCTGTTGTCGACCCGCAACCGGATCTCGAACGTCTTGATGTCGCGCTTCGTGCGGCTGACGTCGCGCTGCGTCGCGAAGCCGGCGTCGACGCCGCGATAGAACACCTTTCCCGGCCGCTCGGCCCCGGACGGGAGCCGCACCATCAGCGTGTCGCCGTTGCGGACACGGTCGATGTAGGTTTCCTCGAGATCGACGCGGACCCAGAGATCGTCGGGATTGATGATGGTGACGACCGGTTGCCCGGGGGTCACGACCTCTCCCGGCAGCGCCGCACGCACGTCGACGATGCCGTCGATCGGCGCCTTGATCTCGGTATAGGCGAGCCGCACGTCGGCTTTGGCGCGCTGCGCCGCGGCGGCGGCTTGTTGCTTGCGGTTGGAGAGCACCTGGCTGCGGCGCATCGCGATCTGCTCGGCGCTCCCTTTCGCGAGCGCCACCGCGGCCCTGGCCGCTTCGATTTGCTTCCCGACCGACTCGAGCCTCGACTTCGCGACGTCGTAGGCCGTCTTGGCCGAGTCGACCTGTTCCGGCGTCGCCACGCCTTCCTTCGACAACTTCTGATTGCGCTGATACACGATGGCGGCGTTCTCGAGCTCCGCTTTCGCGGCGGCTTCTTGCGACTGCGTCGAGGCCAGCGTCGCCTCGGCCTGGGCGATCGAGTCGACGGTCTGCCGCTCCTGCAGACGAAGCGCGGCTTCGCTCTCCTGCACCTGCGAACCGACGCCCTCCGCGCTGGCCAGGTAGAAGGCGCGCTCCTCGCGCAGTTCGTCGGGCGCGAGCACGGCGAGCATCTGGCCCGCCTTGACGACGTCGCCTTCACGCACCTGCAGCTCGGTGAGTCGTCCCGTGATCTGCGGGCTCACCGTGATGTGATTCGTGGTGACGACGCCGGTGAGCACCATTTCCGTCGGTGGCCGGCTCGTATACCAGTAGGTCGCGCCGATGGCGCCGACGATGACCAGCAGGGGAATCAGTCGAAGCAGTCGTTTCATACGAGTCAAACGATTGTATCAAACAAGTGTTTGAATTCTGAAGGGGGGCAGTGGACCGCCTTCGCCTTCGGCTTCGGCGCGACGAACGGCCCTGGCGGCCCGGCGCGAAGGCGTAAGATAAACCCCTATGTCCCGAAGCGTTGTACCCGTTGCCGTCATCTGTTTGAGCGTCGCCACCGTCGTCGCGCAGCGTCCAGCACCGGCCGCGCAGCTCGATGCGGCGATGAAGGCGTTCTGGGACGCGGAGGATCAGGGCGCGGCGGAGAAGGCGGCGAAGCAGGTTGCGGCGAGCGGTGCCTCGTTCGAGGACATTCGCGCCCGCGTGAAGGCTGGCCGCGCCTACGGCAAAGCGAAAACGGGACGCATCGATCTCCCCACCCGCGACCACGGCCTCGCGCTCGACAACGTGCTCGAAGTGCCGGCCGACTACGATCCCGCCCGCACGTGGCCGCTGCGCGTCACCTTGCATGGCGGCGTCGGCCGCGAAGCCCCAGGCCCGGGCGACCCGCCGGCGCGGCCGCTGGCCAATCGCATTCCGAGCGACGGTGAGCTGGTCTTGCATCCACGCGCATGGGCCCAGTCGCAATGGTGGAATCCCGGACAGGTCGACAACATCGCGCGGTTGCTCGCGCGGGTGAAGCACGACTACAACGTCGACGAGTCGCGCACCTACGTCACCGGTATCTCGGACGGCGGCACCGGTGTGTATTTCCTCGCGATGCGTGCGGCGACGCCGTGGGCCGCCTGCCTGCCGCTGAACGGTCACCCGTTGGTCATCGCCAACCCGGATACCGGCGCCGACGGCCAACTCTACAGCGGCAATCTGGTGAACTGCCCGCTTCACCTCGTGAATGGCGGGAAGGATCCGCTGTATCCGGCTGCGTCCGTCGAGCCGCTCGTGGCGATGTTCAAGAAGGCGAAGATCGCGCTCGAATGGGACGTCTATCCCGACGCGGGCCACGACGTCAGCTGGTGGCCGCAGGAGCGCGCGAAGTTCGAGGCTTTCCTCGCCAGGCATGCGCGGGTGCCGCATCCCGACAGCATCTCCTGGGAGACCGAACGAACCGACCGCTACAACCGTTTCCGCTGGCTGGTGATCGATCGACTCGGCAAACGCGCCGGCGACGTCGTGCTCGAGGACGTCAACGCCTACTCCCCAGTGCCGATCGTGCAGCGAACGCTGTTCGCGCGCGAGAAGCCCTCGGGCCGTGTCGACGCGCTGCGCAAGGGCAACGACTTCGAGGTGAAGTCGCGCGGCGTGCAGCAGTTCACGCTGCTCCTCTCGCCGGACGTCGTCGACTTCTCGAAGGCGGTTCGGGTCACGGTCAACGGCAAGGTCGCACACGATGCGATCGTGAAGCCCGACGCTGCCACGATGCTCACCTGGGCGGCACGAGACCAGGACCGCACGATGCTGTATGGAGCTGAGATTCGCATCGTTGTTCCGTAGAACGGCGTGTTTCGCGGCAACCCTGCGCCGGGTCTAGAAGACCCGGCCGACACGGCCCGCTCACGACACATCATGTCCGACATCGTGATTCGCCCGGCCGAGGCCTCCGACCTCCCCGTGCTGGGCCGACTGGGTGCGCTCCTCATGCGGACGCATTACGACTTCGACCCGAAGCGCTTCCTCAATCCAGGCACTCACCCCGAAGAAGGCTATGCCTGGTTTCTCGGCGAGCAGCTGAAAGACGAGGGCAACGTCATCGTTTACGTCGCCGAGCGAGAGAGCGAGGTGATCGGCTACGTCTACGCGGCGCTGGAGCCGGTGTCTTGGAAAGAGTTGCGAGATGCGTGCGGTTTCATCCATGACATCGTCGTCGACGCGCGCGGGCGTCGAACCGGCGTCGCGACCGCGCTGATGGAGGCCGCGATGGCGTGGCTGAAGGATAACGGTGCGCCCCGGGTGGTCCTGGGAACTGCCGACCAGAACGTCGCCGCACAGCGGCTGTTCGCTCGGCTCGGATTTCGGCGAACGATGGTCGAGATGACGCGAGAACTTTAGAGGAATCAGGAATCAGGAATCAGACATGGGCAAGGAAAGAGGGGCCTGGCCCAGGCCTGAATCCTGATTCCCGATTCCTGATTCCTTCAGGAGTGTAGTTCTGGGCCCTGAGGCCTCAGGGTTCACCGGCATCTTGTTGGCGACGAGCACATCCCACCAGCCGAAATGCGTCGCGAGCAGGTGATCGAGCTCGCGTGTTTCCGACGTGCACTCGGTTTGCCCGTGCAGCGGCAGGCAGTACGCCGCGTGTGGCGAGGCTTCGAGCATGTGCTGGACGCCTGCCGAGAAGCCTTTCCCGGCGTACGCGATGCAGCCGGCCATGGGCAGCGCCTGCAGATCGTCGAGCGCGTACGGCACTTTCTCGTCGACGGTGCCCTCGCTTTCCTGATACTTGCACTCGATGGCGAACGCCTTGTTGTTGGCTTCGCACACGCAAAAGACGTCGATGCGGCGATTCTTGCCGATGATCGTTTTGCCGACGCTGATCTCGCGATACACCTTCAACCCGCGGCCGGCGAATCGTCGCGCCAGATACGCAGCGACCAGATCCGCGTATGCGCCGCCGGTCACGGTTCGGTGCCCATCAAACTGAGAAGGTCGGTGGTGGTGATGTCACCGAGATCGGGCTGGCGCCCCTCGCCGAACTTCTGCAGACGCTCGCCGGTGACCCGCACGGCCGCTGCGTTCAGATCGGTTCCGAGAAAGCGCCGCCCGTTCATCAGGGCCGCCTCGCCGACGCTGCCAGAGCCCATGAAAGGATCAGCGATCACGTCGCCCGGGCTCGAGCTCTGCTTCACCAGCACGTCAGAGACCCCCACTGGTTTTTCGGCAGGATACCCGCGATGAACCCGCGGCACGTTGATGATGTCGGCGATACCGAGGTCGTTCAGCCTCCGCTTGCCCTTCTCGAAGAACAGGATGAACTCGTATCGGGCTCGGTAGTGATAGCCCATGCCGATCGTCTGCTTGTCCCACACCAGCGGCTTCCAGAACTTGAAGCCGGCGCGTTCGGCTTTCGGTTTGGCCTCGAACATCGTTTCGGCATCACAGAACAGATAGAAATGTGTGTCGTCACGAAGCACGCGATACACCTGTTCGAACAGCTCATCGAATCTTGCGTTCGGAAACACGGTGAACCAGTCGTTGCTCGACGCCTTGCTGTGCTTCAGCCGCGTCGTCGTGCCGACCGCGCGATGCTTCTCGAGCGATTCGTAGGCCGGATCGGTGATGAGCAGATCGACCGAGGCAGCCGGAAGCGCATGCAGCCACGCCACGGCGTCCTGGTTGGACAGCTCGAACAAGGGAGTGCTCACGGGTTGAGTCATTCTACGCGACCGCCACGAGGGATTGTCGCGTCGGGGCGTGACAGGGAAGGTCACGAGGTCCGCGCAGGCCGACCGATCACTCGTGGTGTCGCCCGCGTTCGAGCGTTCCCGCTCACGAGGCTCGTACCCCGAATAGGCGAGCAGCCGCATGTCGAAAGCGATCCCGATGAGGGCTCGTGACGAACGCCCATTGGAGGATCCGGACGCTGACCGGCAGGACCCGCGCTGAGGCCGGGCCGACCTGCTCCCTCGTCGAGAACCACTGCGCCAGCGCCTGTTGCGGGTGTTGACGCAGTTCGTCCACCTGGGCGACCCGGTGAACGCAGCCCACTGTACACAACGGCGCGCAGCGCTTCACTTCGTGAAACTGAAAGCGGAGATCGTCGGGGCCGTACCGCTCCAAAGGGATTCCCGGGTGGCCCCGCTGCTGCGAGCACCAGTGCACAAGCCCGTCTTCGCAGACGTAAAGGTACCGCGCCCCCGCGCCACAGTGCCATGAATTGGGCTGCCCGTTGGCGAGATTCTTCTGAAAGCGATTGTAGTTGGCGAAGTCGAAGGTCGACTTCCCGACGGCGACCACCTGCTCGAGAATCGCGTGTTGCCGGTCATCGAGCGGCATCAGCTGACCGCTGTGATCGTGGATGATTCCGACCGTGGTCGATAGTCCGAGTTCGCGGGCACGGAGGGCGATCGTGAGGGCATCATCCGGATGGCGAACACCGCTGCCCACCACCGAGTTGACCGTCACATCGAACTCGCCATCTTCGGCCAGCCATCGCAGTTTCTGGTCCAGAAGCTTCAGGCTCTTCTTCGACGCCTGATCGGGCACGACGTTATCGATGCTGATCTGCAGGTGGTCGAGTCCGGCGCGATTCAGTCGTCGGATGCGCTCGCGGCTGAGCAGGTAACCGTTGGTAATCAACGTGGCGATCACGCCATGCTGGCGGATGCGTCGAACGATCGCGTCGAGATCCGGATGGAGCAACGGCTCACCGCCGCTCAGCGTGATGATGCCGGTCCCGAGCGCCGCCAGTTGATCGATGCGGCGGAAAACGTCGTCGACCGGAACCGGCAAAGACCGGTCATCGTACTCGTTACAGTACGCGCACGCCAGGTTGCACCGCCGAATCGGAATGAGGTGCGCGGCGACCGGCTGATACGGGAATCGCAGCGCTCGAACCAGCATGCGCGCTTCACGAAATCGCTTTGCTGCTCTGCGCGCGCTCCGCCGCAATCGGGCGAATGACATTGGTGCCTGCGTGTCGTTATCGCGCTGACGTGGACGATGAGTCTAGTATGCGCCGCCACGTTGCGGTCGATACCTCATCAGATCGCGTCCGGGCAACCCAGGGTTGAAGCGACCCGAGAGATGACCTTGACATATTCCGTTATCGGAATATTATTCGGCTATGCCACGTGCCGCGGTCACATCCGACCTGTTCAATGCGATTGCCGAACCGCGGCGGCGGGACATTCTGGAGTATCTCGCGCCACGCGAACGCCCCGTCGGCGACATCGTGATCGCGCTTGGCCTCGCGCAGCCGTCCGTGTCGAAGCACCTGCGCGTGCTTCACCACGTTGATCTGGTCGTGGTGCGCCGCCATGGTCGGCAGGCGTTCTACCGCACCAACCCCGACCAGATTAAGGCGGTGCACGAATGGACCAGCCGGTTCGAACGCTACTGGGGAGGACAGCTCGCGCGAATCAAGCAACGCGCCGAAGGAAAATGACGCGCCACATTTGGAGGCCATCGTGACTGCAGTTGCGCCCGCTCTTGACCAACACACCCTTACCGTCTCCGAAGAGATCCACGTGCGCGCGGCGATCGACAAGACGTTCGCCGCGCTGCT
>Ga0207428_10001712_pt1 | contig 22501 bp, 18 predicted proteins | sample RhiMethybrSRZTD1_FD_187600 | JGI IMG/M metagenome (GOLD analysis project Ga0207428, IMG submission 187600) | Populus rhizosphere microbial communities from Tennessee, USA - Rhizosphere MetaG P. TD hybrid SRZTD1 (SPAdes) (version 3) | ecosystem: Host-associated > Plants > Roots > Rhizosphere >...
CGTGACCTTGCGGAGGAGGCTCGCCACTTCCTTCTGCGTGGGGAGGAGCTCCTGCGCCACGCTCCACTTCTGGTTCAGGAGCGCGAACTCCTTCTTCAGCTCCGGAAGGCGGTTCACGAGCTGCTGGGCCTTCGTCAGCTCGTTCGACTCCTTCGTGTAGTCCGCCTTGAGCGCACTGATCTCCTTCGAGCGCTGCTTGTAGTTGAAGGGGATGTAGTCGGCGAAGACGTAGAAGTACACGAGCACCGCCGTCCCCAGCCCGACGAGCATCAACTTCTGCGTTTTCGGATCCTTGAGGTCCATCGCTCTCCCCTGCGTCAGGCCGGCTGGAAGGTCATCTTCGCCGTGATCGTGAACTTCACCACGTTGCGCTGATCGATCTGCCCCTTCTCCGCGATCACCAGGTCGACGTCGCCGTAGAGCGGCGAGGCCTCGAGGCGGGACATGAAGTCCGCCACGAGGAGGTTCGAGAAGGTGACCCCCTCGACCTTCACCTGGTCGGGACCGATCTCCTCGTAGTTGGTGAGCCAGAGGTGATCGGGCACGCACTTGCTCAGCTCGTCGACCAGCTTCACGCGCCAGAGCCGGTTCTTGTCGAGCGCCGCGATGACGTTGAGGCGGCGCGTCAGCTCCTCGCGCTTCTGCGTCAGCTCCTGGATCGTCTGGATCTGCGGGCGCAGCTTCTCGGCCTCCTCGCGCGCATGCGCGATGTCGGCCTTGAGGCGCGCCACCTGCATCGCCTGAACGATCGAGCAGGCGACGAGGAGGCCCACGACGCCAAGGAGCGCGAACACCGGGACCATCGCACCGATGTTCGGAAGCACGATCTTGCGCCGGACCTGGCGTTCGTCACGGGGCAAGAGGTTGATGCGAATCATGGCTCCCCCTTATCGCAGCGCGAGGCCGATGGCGACGGTCAGCATGGGCGCGACCGCTTCGGGCAGGTCGCCGCCGAAGAGGCCCGGATCGAACGACATGCGCTGAACCGGATTCACGACGGACACGGGCACGTGATGACGGCCGCTCAGGAAGTCGGTGAGCCCCGTGATGCGGGCGCTGCCTCCCGAGACGAGGATCCGGTCGATGCGGTCCGCGTCTCCGGCCGACTTCAGGAAGGAGATCGCGCGATCGATCTGCACCGAGAGGTCCTCGGAGGCGGTCTGGACGATCGCCGTCACGTCGATTCCGCTCTCGTTCCGCCCGCGCAGCGCCTGGAGCGCCTCGGCCTGGCTCACGTTGTGGCGGCGCTGGATGCCCTCGACGAAGGAGTTCGACCCCACCGAGAGGTCCTTCGTGAAGTGCGGCACGCCGTCCCGGACGATGTTCAGGTTCGTGATCTCGGCCCCGATGTTCACGAGCGCCACCGTCTCGCCCGGCAGGAACTCGTAGTTCGCCTCGATCGCGTTCTGGATGGCGAAGGAGTCGACGTCGATGATCGTCGGAGTCAAACCGGCTTCTCGGATGATGTCGGCGTGGTTCTGGACCATGTCCTTCTTCGCCGCGACCAGGAGGACCTGCATCTTCTTGGCGTCCACGTTGGGATTGATGATCTGGAAGTCGAGGGACACGTCGTTGATGTCGTACGGGACGTGCTGCTCGGCCTCCCACTGGATCGCCTCCTTCGCGTCTTCCTCGTTGAGGCGGTCCATGAGGATCTTCTTCACGATCACGGCGCGGCCCGACACGGCCGTCGCCACGCTCTTGGTCCGGATCTGGCGCGACTCCATCAGATTGGTGATGGCTTCGTGCACCATCTGACGGTCCATGATCTCGCCGTCGACGATCGCCTCGGAGAGCGGCTCAGAGACGCCGTAGTTGATCAAATGGTCCCCGGAGCGTTCCCGAGCGATCTCCACCACCTTGATCGAGCTCGAGCCAATGTCGAGACCGACGGTGCTCTTCTTCTTCCCGAACATGGTTCGCTCCGAGTTGTGATGGGTTTGCCGTTCCCCCGGCACCCGACACTTTGCGGGGGAGCGTCGCGGCTGGATTGAGCAACTTCCATGCCACAACGTGCGAACCCTGCAACGTAAGTCGTACTCGCCGAACAGGTTACGCGGCGAGCGCCCCGCGTCGCGCGCTTTGCGTGCGCGGCCCTTCCACTCCGTGCATTCCGCACGGAGCGATCGATCCCGATCCGCTGCCTAGAGCGCGCTGGCTCGAGATCGATCGTCGATGAGGTCGCGTTGACCGACCTTCACCCCTCTGCTAGCTTGCCGCGCATGCCCCGCCACGCTCGCGGCGCCGCTTGGGTCGCCGCCCTGGTCGCGCTCTGGGTCTACGCGTCCACCCTGTCGCCGACCGTCGCGTGGCGTAACTTCGGCGAGGACTCCGGCGATCTCCTCGTCGCGTCCGCGACGCTCGGCATTCCACACCCCACCGGCTACCCGCTCTACGTGCTGCTCGGACGCGTGGCGAGCCTTCTGCCGATCGGCACGACCGCGTTCCGGATCAATCTCGTCTCGGCGCTCGCGGGAGCCGCCGGCGTCTTCTTCATCGCGCGCTGGGCGGCCGAGCTCGCGCCCGCCGCCGGATCTTCCGCGCTCGCGATCGCCGCGCTCCTTGCGTCGCTCCTCTACGCGTTCTCGCAGGGCGCCTGGAGCCAGAGCGTCGTGGCCGAGGTCTACACGCTGAACATCGTGTTCCTGGCCTCGATCCTCTGGGCTCTCGCGCGCGCCGAGCGGAGCGGCAAGAACCGGTACCTGGCGCTCGCCGCGTATCTCTTCGGTCTCGGTCTCGCGAACCACCTGCTCGTGCTCGCCGCGGCGCCGGCCATCGCGTGGGTGGCCGTACGTCGCCTCGTTTCGAAATCCATCGGCGTGACGGGATGCGTTCTGTTGCTCCTTCTTGTCATTTGGGGCGTTTCGCTCGATGCCTATCTCCCGATCCGGGCCTCCCTGGGACCGGAGTTCTCCTGGGGGGTCCCCAACACGCCGCAGCGCCTCTGGTGGTTGCTCACGGGGGCCCAGTACCGGGGCAACTTCTTCAGCCGCGGCGCGGTGGCCGTAAGCAGCCACCTCTTCCCCGGACGCTGGTGGATGGACTTCGGGCCGGGGCTACTCGTTTTGGCGGGAGGGGTGGTCGCGCTCCTCTTCCTGGCGCGGCGCCCGAGCCGGGACGGAATGGCGGTCGCCGCGAAGGCCGGTGCGCCGGTGGTGCCGGCGCTCCTCTCGCTCGCCGCGAGCCTCGCTCTTCTCTCCGCCTACACCATTCCCGACGACGTCGGCTACTGGATGCCGGCGGGGGCGATCCTGTGCGGCCTGGCCGGGGCGGGATGGGGGTGTGCCTGGGACCGAGCTCCCTACCTCGGCCGCGCGGCGCTCGCGATCGCCACGAGCGCGCTCGTGATCCTCATGGCGCGCGGGAACTGGCCCCGGGTCGACGCGTCGAACGACATGGCGCCGTACCTCTATGCGCGGCGCAACCTCGAGGCGGTCGAGCCGAACGCGCTCATCGTGAGCGACTACGACGGGCGGACCTTCTCGCTCTGGTTCTACAAGGCGACCGAGTTCAAGGAGAGCCACCCCAAGCTCGCGGTCGTCTACAAGAGCCTCCTCATCTGGGACTGGTACCGCTACCACATCGCGAAGCGCTATCCCGGCCTCGTGCCGCCGTCCGGGCCACAGGACCCCAATCTCATGTTGAATCGCATCGTCGCGCGCAACATCAAGAACCGGCCCGTCTATCTCGTCCGCCCCGATTCCGCCCTCGTCTCGCTCTTCACGATCGAGCCCGTGGGCTATCCACCGATGCCGATCTACCGCGTCCACCTGGTCGAGCCTTGATCGAGGGTCCTCGAGAGCTCCTCCGCCGGCACGGCAGGATCTTCCTCACGCTCCTGATCCTGGCGATCACCGCGTTCCACGTGGGGCGCATGCTCCGGACCGAGCTCACGGTCACCGGAGGCGGGCTCTCGCTCCCGCTCGATGACAGCTTCATCTACCTCCAGTACGCGCGCGCGATCGCACAGGGGCACCCCTTCGTCTACACGCCGGGCAACGCTCCCACGACCGGAGCCACGAGCCTCGGCTATCCGCTCCTCCTCCTGCCACCGCATCTCCTCGGGCTTTCGCCGTCGATCTGCATCGCGTGGGCGCTCGCGATCGGCGTGGTCGGCTTCGTCGCGAGCGCGCTCCTCGTGCTGCGCCTCGGGCGCCGTCTGGGCGGCTGCGTCGGCGGCGGCCTCGCGCTCTTCCTCTACGTCACGAGCGCGCAGCTCCTCTGGGGGTACATGAGCGGCATGGAGGTTCCGCTGTATGCGACGGTCCTCCTGGCGACGCTCCACGCGTATCTCAGGGAGCGGAAGGAGGCGCGCTTCCCCAAGCTGCGCTGGTGGCTCCTCGCGCTCGCGCTCTCGAGGCCGGAGGGAGCGGTCCTCTGCTTCGTGTTCGGCATGCTGATCCTCGCCGACCGTCACCGGGCCGCTCGCGCCGGGGCTCCTCTGCGCCTGGCCGAACCGATCTCGATCCTTCCATTCCTGTTCGGGCTGCTTCCGTTCCTCGTCAATCTCGCCGTCGCGGGATCCATCGAGTCGACCAGCTCGCAGGCCAAGTCGATCCTGGCCGAGCCCTACCGGGACGTGCGAGCGAGCTACATCGTGAACACGCCGAGAGTCTGGAGCGACATCGCCCGGAGCTACGCGGGGGCGTTCCTGCTGGATGAACGCGGGCTTCCGTTCCCCCGCATGACGATCCCCTTCGCGATCGGGGTGGCGCTCTACGTAGCATTCGCGCTCTGGCCCCGATCGCGCTCGTGGGACCGAGGCCTCGCCCTCCTCCCGCTCGTCGCGGCGGGCATCGCCGTCAACTCGATTCCCTTGATCTGGCAGGTGCACCTGTTCCGGTATCAGCAGGGGCTCTATCCGGTCGTGATCCTGCTCGCGGCCGCGGGTTTCGGACGTCTCGCGACGTGGGGATGGAATCGCCTTCCACGCGCGGCGGGGGCGCTCGTCGCTCTGGCCGCGGCGCTCGCGCCGGTCGTTGCGTGGTCCCCGCTCCTCTTCGAGGCCGACGCGGAGATCGCGCTCTTCTACGCGCACAATTGCGAGAACATCCTTCATCAGCAAGTGCGCGTCGGCCAGTGGATCGACCAGAATCTCTCCCCGAACGCGATCGTCGGGCTGAACGACGCCGGGGCGATCGCGTACTACGGGAAGCGCTCGACCCTCGACCTGGTCGGCCTCACGAGCGCCGGCTTCGCGCGCGTGTACCGCTCGGGGCTCGGCTGCCTGTTCGAGCATTTGCGCCGGCTCCCGGCGGACCGCCTCCCCACCTACTTCGCCATCTATCCGGGATGGTTCCCCTACTGGGAGGAGAGCGGGATCCTGGGGCCGGAGGCCTTCCGCGCGCACCTCGGCATCAACACGATCACGGGCGGCACGGACATGGTGGTCTACCCCGCGTCCTGGATCGACGTGAAGCCGACCGACCAGCCGGTTCTCCCGCACCCCGAGATCGAAGGCAAGCGCCAGATCGATTCGATCGACCTGGGGTGGCTCGAGGATGAAGCACGCCACGAGTGGACCGCGCATCCCGAAGCGACCGATGTTCTCCGGCGCTACGCCTACGCCGATGTCCGAAACCGCCCCATAACGGACGCGGGACGGATCGTCCGCAAGAGCGAGCGCTTCCGCGCGTCCGTCACGCCAGGACGCGATCTCACGCTCGTGATGCGGACCGACGCCTGGTATCCAACCCGCCTCGACGTCCAGGTGGACGGAGCTCCCGCGGGGACCTGGAGCATCGCGGCATCGGAGTCGGCTTGGGTCGAGCCCACCTTCATCGTCCCCGCCCGCCTCATCCAGCACCCCCGACCCGAAATCCGCCTCACGCGCGACGAACCCACGAACACCGAAGCGGGGCGCGACTACGCTCCCTTCCATTACTGGTTGTACCAATGAGGTAGCGATCGGCGAGCTTTGCGCGAGGCGCAAAGCGAAGAGCCGCGCCCGGAGGTCAGTCCGTGCGCGGCCCGGCCAAAACAATCAGCGACGGTTCGCTACCCCGCTACTGATCGATCCAGGACGTGATCTCGTACTTGGACAGCATGTTCAGGTTCTGGAGCATCTGGCTCGAGTAGAGCACCTTCACGTTACCGTTGACGTTCGAGTTGCCCGCGACCGTTCCCTGGATCAGGAGCGCCCCGACGATGTTCTTCGCGGCGCCACCACCGACCACGTCCACGTCGCCCAGGCAGATCACGACGCCTTCCCAGTTGATCGTGCCACCCATGCGGAAGTTGCCGTCGATCACGAGGACGCCGGCTCCGGTCATGTTGCCCGAGATGTCGAGGTCGCCCGCAATATGGATGATCTTGAGATCGCCGAGGTCGCCCCAGTCGGGAACGGTCGGATTCGTCTGATTCCCCGCGAGCGTGTAGTCCGCCATCAGATTGAATGCGGCGGCCATCGCCGGAATGTCCAGGTTCACGGGCGACGCCTGGACGCTCGGCGTGCCGCCCGCGCCCAGGATGTTGTCCTGGGCAGAGGCGTTGAGTCCGCTCGTGACGGTCGACGGATCGTACGTCGTGGCGATGCCGAGGAGCGGCGTCGCGCCCGGGACCGTATCCCACGGCGCCGACGCGTAGTGATCCCGGCCGTCGATGTCGAACGAAGCACCGGCGAAGCCCAGCGGCCCTTCCGTGTAGACCGAGCCCGGTACGGGCGGCAGCGGCCACTTCACCGCCTCGACCGTGACCACCTTCTGGCCCGCGCCCTTACGACCCTCGGCGGTGATGATGATCTCAGGAATCCCGCGCACGAGATTCTCCCGCGGCGGCGTGAACGGATCGTTGTCGTGGTCGCCGAAGCGGAGGATCTGATTCGCCCCGTTCAGCTTGTAGCGCACCTTCACCCACGGGTAATCGAGCCGGTCGGCGAGGGGCAGGAGCGCTTGCTTGGACCCCGTCTCGGGATAGTGCTCGCTCGACTCGTCCACCGCCGCGTCACCGTCGTTATCCACCCCATCGCTGGTGGTCGCCCCGATGTTCGGGTCGAGGCCCGAGTTGCCCGGATCCGTGACGATGTACTGTCCCCAGCCCGGGGTGAACGGCCCGGGCTCGCCCAGTCCAAAGTGGGGAGCGCCGGCCTGGTCGGTCGTCGAGGACATCCGGAGGAGCGCCTCGGAGATTCCCGCCTCCGCGTTCTGAAAGGCCGCGCTGCCGATCGCTTCGTTGCTCGCGATCTGCTTTTCGCCTTTCGTCACCGCCACGTAGGAGATGCCGAGCGACGTGAGGAGGAAGAGCACGAGGAGCACCACGACGAGGGTGTTCCCCGCCTCCGCGCGAGATTCTCCATGGAATCGATCGATGCCGTGCATCGCAATCACCCTTTCGATCCGCCGTCCCTGAGTTAGCGCTCTCGCCACCAGGAGAGCGTGTACTTGCTCATGCCAAGAGCTGACGTGATCGCCTCGGTGGACCAGAAGACGCGCGCCGACCCGCCCTGCGAGGACGCGTTGATGAGCGATCCCTGGTAGATGACGCTCCCCAGGATTCGCGCGACGTCCGCGGGGCCGCCGCCGGCGAGACGGGCGTCGCCCATCGCGATGACGATCCCCTTGAACATGCAACCGCCGCCCATGGTGAGGTTGCCGTTCACGATCAGGATGCCCGAGCCCTGCCACTGGCCCTGGATCGTGAGGTCTCCGTTGACCGCCATGATCTTGGGGTCGCTCAGCGTGCCGATCGGAGGCGTCGCGCTCGACCAGGTCGTGGCCCCTGTGAATGTCCGGTCCGCGTTGGCCGCGAGGCTGCCCCAGAGGGCGTTGAAGTCGTACGTGAACGACGACTGGGTCACGCTACCGCTTCCACCGTCGCCGATGATGTTGTCCTGCTGCTGCAAGGTGAACGGCGCATCCGACACGGCCCCCTCGGTAAGGACCGCCTTGACCGGCGGCGCGCCCGCGATGGTGTCGAACGGCGCGTCGGCGTCGTGATCGTGGCCGTCGAGGAGGAACGCGTTGCCGTTGAAGTTGAGCGGCCCGCCCGCCCAGATCGCAGCATTCACGTTGAGGAGCGGGAATCGAACCGCCTCGGCTTCGATCACCTTCCTGGCGTTCCCGTTCGTGCCGACCGCTGAGACCTTGAGCACGGGATCGCCGTAGAGGAAATTCTCCTGCGGCGGTGTGCTCGGATTCTGGTCGGAGTCGCCGAAGCGAACGAGATTGCCACCGAGCGTCTTGTATTCCACCCGCACGTACGGGTACTGGAGCTGGTTCCCGCCCGTCTGCTTGCTCGGCGTCTCGGGATAGCTCTCGTTCGCCTCGTCGATCTGGGCGTCATTGTCGTTGTCGAGCCCGTCCGAGGCCAACCCGGCGCGATTCGGATCCTGGGTACTCGCGCCGTTCGACATCACGATGTACTCGCCCCATCCCGCGACCGGAGTCGGCGGACCAATGTAGTTGAGCGAATCGTTCGGATCGGACATCCGGTAGAGACCCTCCGTGAGCCCGGCCTCGGCCGTGTAGAAGGCGCCAGTCGCGATGGCCGCGTTGCTGGAGATCTGCTTCTCCGACTTGGTCACGGCCACATACGCCACCGCCGCCGCCGACAGGATCATCAGCACGAGGAGCGCCACCACCATGGCGTTGCCGGCTTCCGGGTTTCGGGCCCGGGCCACGGAGCGTGTCGTCACGGGACGATCAAGGACGCGTACGGATTCATGTAGATCACCAGGTCGCCGGTGCTCGCGCTGGTGGCCGTGCCGGCGACGACGTCGAAGAGCTGGTCGGTATCGGGCGTATCCATCGAGCACTGGAGCTTGGCGATGGCGACCGCGTTCACCGCGCCGCCGGCGTTGGCGTCGCACCAGCTGAAGAGGTTCGGGATGATCGCGCCGCCGGTCGCGGCGGGATCGCAGAAGAAGATCTGGACAGCCGGAGGCGTCGCACCGCCCGCGCCCGACGTTCCGACCACGATGTCGTTGAACCCGTTCGGCCAGTCGATGGGGCCGACCGCCACCGAAATCGCCGGGCCCGGAGTGGCCTGCTCGTCGCGCCGGCTCAGGGCGCCGATCATGGTCGCGTTGTTGTGCCAGAACTCGACCTTGCCCGTGACGTTTCCGGTCCGGATCGCCGTGACCACGTCCGGATAGCTGTCGTTGTCCATGCGACCCACGGCGATCATGTAGACGGATCCTCCCGTGGCCACGCTGTAGGTGGTCGTGAAGCGGCGGGTCAAGAGTCCATTCGAGAAGAAAATGTCGATGTTCCCGTTCGTGTCCGCCGTGTTCGTCTTGGTGCCCGCGATGATGTCCGGGAAGCCGTCGGCGTTCATGTCGCGGATCTGGACGCTCCGAACTTCGCCGCTCGCCGCATAGACGTCGAGAGCGGCCGTGTGGGTGTAGTGCCCGCCACCGTCGCCCCACCACACTTCGATCTTGCCCGCGTTGGTCGCGGTCTTCGTTCCGATCGCGACGTCGAGGAGTCCGTCGCCGTTCAGGTCGCCGATGGCGAGCCCGCGCACTTCACCGGTGCCCGGGTTGTCGTAGTACTGGTTGTTCGGCGCGCACGGCGTGGTCGTGGTTCCAACCTTGCCATGGGTCTCGCCCGAGTATCCGAGCGCCTGGTTCTGCCAGACCTGGATGCGGCCGGTGTTGGTTCCGCTCGCGACACCGGTGATCACGTCCCGGTTCTCGACGGCCGAGCTGTCGATGTTGGCGATGGCGAGCACCGGAATGTCATAGGAAGCGTTGCCGAGGTAGCTCTCCGTCTGACGGAACCAGACGTTCCCCGAGTAGCGGTTCGGCTGCCCGTTCCACCAGACGCGGATGTTGGCGATGCCGCTCGCCCGCGTTCCGACCACGATGTCGACGTCGTGCTGGTTGTCGGTCGTCGTGGCCGAGCCTTCCTGGCCGTCGTTCTCGTCCAGGTCCCCGAGCGCGAGCGCGAGCACCTTGTCGGTCGGAATGTGGATCGGGGGCTGGCTGGGCGGCAGTCCCGTTCCTGTGCCCGTGCCGGTCGCGGTGCCCGTGCCGGTGCCGCTCGCGGTCGCGGTGCCCGTGCCGGTGCCGCTGCCCGTGCCGGAGCCGGAGCCGGTTCCCGTGCCCGTCGCGCCCGTGTTGGCCGGGGCGAGCTGGTTCGCCTGCGCGAGGTACGGGAAGTTTCGGGGCTCGACCGAGGTCGAGATCGCGACCCGGTCGTACGAGCCGGTCTGGACGTTCTTCTGCTTCGTCTCGGTGACCATGTTGACCACGATCGACTTCACCTGGCTCACCGAGGTCGGTCCGGGAGGCTTGCCCAGGTCCGCGTCGGAGACCGTCTTGCCATAGAACGCGCCGGCCGCGTCGTTCGCGGTGCCCGACTTGAGCTCGAGTGAAGTGCCTCCCGCGTTCCGGTACGAGAAGAGCGGGACGTTCTTCGCCGTGATGTTGTCAGCCGTCCGCTGGGTCAGACCGTACGCCACGATCTCGCCATGGCCCGCTTGAGGAACGGGGATCGAGTCTCCGGCCGTCCCCACGACGCGGCGGAGCACGAAGTCGTACGGGTTCGAGCTGTTCGCGATCAGAGGATCGCTCGTGTTCGGATCGAGGAAGTAGGTGATGACCTCCCCCATGTCGATCTGGCGGTTCCCGTTCATGTCGAGCGCGAACGTCACGCGGTACTGGGACCCGATCACGATCGAGGGCTGAGTCGCGGGATTCACGCCGTAGCCCGCGGACCGAAGCTCGCGGGCGATCAGGTCCACGCCGCTGCGCGCGTTCTGGTTCGCCTCGGCGAGCTCGATCCCGATCTGCTGGGATTTCTCGCCTCGGACGTAGATCTCGTAGATCGAACCGATCACGAGCGCGAAGAGAACCAGCGCGATCGTGACCTCGACCAGGGTGAAGCCTGCGCTTCGCTGCGTTCGATGGGCCATCACGGGACTCACCTCGTGGCTGCGGCCGTCCGTGCCGTGGTTATCGCGAGACATAGCTCGTCAATACCGTCGATTGGTTGCCGTGCGAGTCGATCCATTGGCTCGTGACGGTGACTTTCTTGCACCCCACCATCGGGACCGAGTCGGTCACGGTCCACGTGCGGGTGAACACCGACGTCGTGTCGGTGAACGTTCCGGAATTCAGGGACTGGAAGGGCGTGCCTTTCAGCTCCTCCATCTTCACCTGGGCGGCCATGAGGCCGGTCGTCAGGACGCGGCTCTGGCTCACCCCGCGCGTGCCGGCCGGGATCATCGATGCCACGGCCATGATTCCGACCGCGAGGAAGGTCAGGGCGAAGAGGACCTCGAGAAGGCTGAAGCCCCGGTCCTCGCCGTCCGTCCGCCGCCTCACGCCATTCGCTCGCTTCGTCATTGGACCGTCACCATCCCCGTCGGGCGTACCACCGAGAGCGACCTCGTGTAGCCGTCCGGATTCGAGAAGATCACGCTGCCCGACTGACTCGCGCTCCCGTTCGGCTGGAACGTGAGCGTGTCCGACGCGAACGGGTTCGTGGACGAGTTCGTCACCGTGATCCAGCCCGGCAAGGGCACCACGGCCTGGTAGTGCTCGGGCCCGTCCTTCACGCCGTCGTTGTCGTCGTCGTCCCACCAGCCCCAGCCCTTGTTCGTCGAGTCGTAGTAGATCACCCAGTTGTTGTTCTCCGTGATCGCGCGCTGGCGCACGACGCGGATGTTCGTGGCGAGGATCTGCATCTGGTTGTTGAGATCCATCGCGCGCATGAACTTGTTGAAGCCAGGAAGCGCGATCGCGCTGACGATGCCGAACAGCACGAGCACGACCATGAGCTCCATCAAGCTGAACCCGGCATCCCGGCCACGGCGGCCATGGCGCACAGCGGTTTCCACACGCGTCATCCTCGCTCTCCTTCCACGTGGTACGAGCATCGGGACGTAGGAACGCAAGGGACATGCCACGGTCGAACCCACGCAGGGAACGGCGCCTGCGCGCGTCGCGATGCCCGAATCCAAGGGACTTCCCGCAGTGCGTGGCGCGATCGAGCCACTCGCCCGCGAGCCGGGCCGCGTTCCGGCCGTGCATCGTGCACGCGTCACGGCACGAGAGACCGGTACCACCCGTAGAGCGAGTCTCCGTACAGAAGGAGCGCGATGGCCGCCGGCGCGAGGAAGGTGCCGAACGGGATCGCGGTGCGCCGCGAGCCCTTGCCGCGCGCGATCAGGACCACCCCGAAGAGCGTGCCGAAGAGGGACGCGAGGAAGATCGTGCCGAACACGCCGCCCATTCCGAGGAACGCTCCCATCATCGCCGCGAGCTTCACGTCGCCTCCTCCCATGCCGGGAACCCCCGTCGCGCGCTCGTACGCGTAGCCCACGAGCCAGAGACTGGCGCCGCCCACGAAGGCGCCCAGGAGCGCGGCGACGAGGCCCGGCGGGCCGAAGAGGCTCGCCGCGAGGCCCACGCCCACGCCCGGGATCGTGAGGGCGTCGGGGATGGTCTGCGTGTCGAAGTCGATCCAGGTCACCGCGAGGAGCGCGAGAAGGAACGCCGCGTGCGGCACGAGGAGCGCCGGATGCTCGACGCGCTGGACGAGCGCCGCGAGCAGCAGGCCCGATGAAAGCTCGACGAGCGGGTAGCGCCAGGAGATCCGCGCGCGGCAATCGCGGCATCGGCCGCCGAGGAGAACGTAGGACAGCACCGGGATGTTGTCCCACGGCCGGATCGGCGTCTTGCACTTCGGACAGCGCGACGGTGGCGAGACGATCGACTGCCGCTTGGGCAGCCTCGCGATCACGACGTTGAGGAAGCTGCCGAGCACGAGACCGAGCAGGAAGGCCGCGATCGTGACGAACGTCTGATTCGACATCACAGGGTCCCTCCGAGCCGCTCGATTTCGCGGCGCGCCACGTCCTGCATGTACTTGTTGCCGGTGGCGAGCACCCGCCGCCAGAGCAGGACCGCGAGCTCGTCCTGGCCCGCCTTCTGGCTCGCGAACGCCGCGAAGCGGTCCACGTACTCGGGATGGCCCGGCGCCCGCGCGGCGAGCATGAAGTAGTGCGCGGCCGCGACATAGTCGTGGCGGCACACGTAATGGAGGAATCCGGTCTCGAACGCGAGGCGCCAGCTCTCGGGATTCTTCTCGAGCCCGGCGCGGATGAGCTTGAGCCCGCGGTCGGGCTGCTTCATCTCCTGCGCGAGCACGAACGATCCGAAGACGTACGGCTCCTCGAACCTCGGATCGAGCTCTCCGACGATCCGCATGACGTGGTCGATGCGGTCGAACCGTTGATCGGTGAGGCGGTGCTCTCCGTAGTACTGCACGCTCCGAAGCCAGGCCAGGTCGGCCGCGGCGGTCTCGTAGCCAAGGGCGGCCTGCCGGACGAACGTTCCCGAGGGGTAGTAGAGGAGCTCGTCCAGCTCACCGGCGCGGGGCGGCCTCGACGACGCGTCCACAAACCCCGCGAGGGCGCCGAGCGCCACCGCGGCCGCGAGGGAGATCCAGAGCCTCAACGGAGCTCCCGCCGATCCCAGATCGCGCACGCGGCGACGAGGAGGCCGCCCATGTAGAGAAGGCCGTAGGACGCGGCGAACAGGATCCGCTCGGGCGGGACCGGCTCGCCGTGGCTGACGAGGCCGCGTGCATTGAAGACGGTCAGATGCGGCAGGACCCAGTACACGACGGTGGTCGCCACCTCGAGCACCGCCGAGCCTCCCTGCTTTCCGAAGTAGAGGAGGTCGTCGGCGAAGTGCCCGGCGAGCACCGACGCCGCCGCGAAGAAGGCGGTGAGCCCGGGCGTGGTGAACGAAGAGAACAGGACGACGAGCGCGGTCACGATGCCCAGCTCGACCAGCGTGAGGAGGATCGATCCGGTGAGGATCCAGGGCGCTTCGCGATAACCGAGGCCGACGAGCGCCATGACCATCACGCTCATGAGAAGGAGGAGTCCGGCGCTCGTGGCCCAGAGGCCGCCGAACTTGCCGAGGAGGAACTCGGCCCGGCGGATCGGCTTCGCCATGATCGCGTACACGGTCCGGCGCTCCAGCTCCTTGTGGAGGAGGGTCGAGCCGAGCGTGATCGCGAGCAGCGTCGCGAGGAGCGAGGATCCCGCGAGGCCGAAGTCCGTGACGATCTTCGGGCCGACGCCGAGCGCGAGCGGCGAGAGCACTTGCGACGCGGCCACGAGAGCCGCGCCGAACGCGACCGCCACGAGGGCGATCCGCTCCCGCACGGCCTCCCGAACCGTGTTCCGCGCGATGGCGATGATCGGGATCATGCGCCCTCCTTGGCGGCCTTGGCAGAACCCTCGAGCGCTTTCAGGAAGTGCTCCTCGAGGGTCTCGCGGCGCGGCTCGACCGCGTGCACGAACGCGCCCGACCGCACGAGATATCCGAGCAATTCCTGGAGCGCGTTCCCTTCCGAGACGCGAATCACCTGGTGCGTCCCGACGCCCACCGGCCGGAAGCCCAGCGTTTCGAGCTCCGCCATGCCACCGGGCTTGATCCCGTCCACCACGACCTCCCACTCGCGCACGCCTCCCGCGAGGAGACCGGTGACCGGCCCGGACTCGAGGAGCCGGCCCCCGCTCAGGATTCCGACGCGGTCGCAGATCGCCTCGGTCTCGGCGAGCACGTGGCTCGACAGGAGCACCGCGGCGCCCCGGGACCGTTCGTCGCGCAGGATCTGCTTCACCTCCGCGCGCCCGATGGGATCGAGACCCGACATCGGCTCGTCGAGAATGAGGAGCGCCGGCTCGTTCAAGAGCGCCTGGGCGAGCCCGAGCCGCTGCGTCATTCCCTTGGAGTATTTCCGGAGCGGCTTCCGCGCGTGCCCGGAGAGGCCGAGGCGCTCGAGCAGTGCCGCTGCGCGCCGGCGGACGACGGCAGGATCGATCTGGAAGAGGTCCCCCACGAGGCCCAGGTACTCGCTTGCGGTCAGGTGGTCGTAGAAGCAGGGGCTCTCCGGGAGATAGCCGAGCTTCTTGCGCGCCTTCGGATCGTGGGGATCGCGGCCGTCCAGACGGATCGTGCCGCGCGTCGGACGGACCAGACCGAGGATCATCTTGATCGTCGTCGTCTTGCCCGCGCCGTTCGGGCCCAGGAGTCCGAAGATCTCGCCTCGCTCGAGCGTGAAGCCGACGCCTTCCACGGCGGTCACGGGGCGCAGGGTCATCGGGTCCCGATAGGTCTTGGTGACGCCCTCGAGGGTGAGGAGCGACAGTGGCTCGACCTCGTGGATCGTCCGGTTGAAGGTGTGGCGGGCCGGCGCGGGACGCGCGGGCCCTGAAGTCGGACTCATGGCGTTCTCGGTCTCCTCGTTTGGGAAAAGGGTCCGCGATCCGAAACGGCAAGAGACATGCCACGGGCTGGGATGCGGTCCGTGGCCATAACCCCATGAAACAAATACGGGCGGCAGGCCCGGTGGACCGGGAACTGCCGCCCGCGAAACTGCCGCTGCTTAACCGTTGGTCAGAACCAGGGTCAGCGCAGCCGCCTTGCCATAGCCCGTGATCGAGTAGCTGGTCGTCGTGGAGTTCGTCGCCCAACGACCCTGCGCGCTCGCCGCGGCCGCCCACGACTGCGGAGCCTCGTCAGCCACGCCCGTGAACGGGTTCGTCGGATACGTGCCCGACGGGAAGTTCGCATGCACCGCCGCCGCGTTGGCAGCCACCGGATACACGCCCGTGTTCTTCACGGCAAAGTCTTCCACCGCCAGCTGGAAGCTGTGCATGTTGGCCTTCACGCTCGCTTCGCGGGCACGGTCCTGCATGGCCACGAAGTTCGGGATGGCGATCGCGGCGAGAATACCGATGATGACGACCACGATCATGAGCTCGATGAGGGTGAAGCCCTTTTCGTTCCGGATCATTGCGTGTCTCCTCGTTTGGGGTGACTGCCGTCCGTGGCGGAACCGTCCCTCGATGCGCGGGGTAGACTGCAACGTCCGTGCCATGGCTCCCCCTGCACGGAAGTCCGCTGATACCAACCGCAACTGACGCGATTACGTCCCGCGAGACCTCTCGATCACGCGCGCTTCGCGCCCGCTGCATCGCGCAGTTCGCACGACGCAGACCTCCTTCGCCGCACCTTGCACGATCCACTCAGGCACGCCGCGAACGCGTCGAGCCGCGGCTCAACCTTCGAGCTCGATCGGCTCCCGCTCGTGCTCGTGCTCCAGACCGTAGGAGAGCAGCTTGCGATAGAGCGTCGACGGATTGATCCCGAGAATCTCCGACGCGCGCTTCTTCTGTCCCCCGGTGTGATGGAGCACCTTCATGATGTATTCCTTCTCCAGCTCGTCGAGCGTGAGCGTCGGGTTATCGATGACCAGGCTCCCGCGCCCCTTCCCGCCCTGGAGCACCCGCTCCGGCAGATCCTTCGGCTCGATCACGCCATCGTCGGTGAGAATCACCGCACGCTCGATCACGTTCTCCAGCTCCCGGACGTTTCCTGGCCAGTCGTAGGCGAGGAGTGAATCCTTGGCGGCCCCGCTCAGCGTCTTGGGCTCCTTGCCCGCGGTGAGCTTCCTCAGGAAGTGTTCCACCATCTCCTCGATGTCCTCCTTCCGCTCGCGGAGGGCCGGCAGGCGGATCTGGATGACGTTGAGGCGGTAGAAGAGGTCGGGACGGAAGCGGTTCTCGGCGACCGCCTTCTCGAGATCCGCGTTCGTGGCCGCGATCAGTCGCACGTCGATCTTCCGCGGCTTGGTGCCGCCGACCGGGATGATCTCGCGCTCCTGGAGCGCACGGAGGAGCTTCACCTGGGTCGCGGGCAACGTCTCCCCCACCTCGTCGAGGAAGAACGAGCCGCCTCCCGCCACGGCGAGGAGCCCTTCCTGGTCCCGCACCGCGCCGGTGAACGATCCCTTCACGTGGCCGAACAGGTTCGACTCGAGGAGGTCCTTGGGCAGAGCGCCGCAGTTGATGGAGACGAACGGGCCCTCGGCACGCCGGCTGAGGTAGTGGACGCGCTTCGCGATCAGCTCCTTGCCCGTGCCGCTCTCTCCCACGATCAGGATCGTGGAGTCGGAGTCGGCCACGCGCTCGACCAGCTTGAGGACCCGCTGGATCTGCTCCGAGTGGCCGATGATCTCCTTCGCGTCGTCGGTCTTCTTGAGCTGGCGCTTCAGGAGCACGTTCTCCGACTGCACCCGCCGCATGGCCAGCGCGTTCTTGATGACGAGGCGGATCTCGTCGTTCTTCGCCGTCTTCTCGAGGTACTGGTAGGCGCCACGGTTGAGCGCCTCGATCGCGGACTTCTGCGACGCGAAGGCGGTCCGGATGACGACCGGCACGCTGGGATCGATCTTCTTCACACCCGACAGGACACCCAGGCCGTCGATGTCCCCCGGCATCTTGATGTCGGTGACCACGACGTCGAATCCGTCCTCTTCCGCTCGCTGGAGCGCCTCGCGACCGGAGCGCGCGACCTGCACCTCGTAACCCTCCTTCGTCAGGAGGATCGAGAGGAACTGGATCATGCTTTCTTCGTCATCGACGATCAGGATTTTCTCGCCGGCCACTGGACCATCCTCACCGCTGGGGTTACGCCGCGTGCGCGACGGTGCGTGCCGGGCGCTCGGCCTGGGGCAGCCACAAGCGCATCGTGGTGCCCACTCCGACCCGACTCTCGACTTCCAGGTGTCCGCCATGGCGTTCCACGATCCGACTGGCGATGGCCAGGCCGAGACCGGTGCCGCCCTGCTTCGTGGAAAAGAACGGATCGAATACGTGCTCGAGGTCCTCGGGCTGGATGCCCGCGCCGGTGTCGACGATCTCGAGCACCGCGCGCGGCGCGGTCTGGGGCCTTCCCCAGCCGTTTGACGCTCTCCGGTCCTGGCGCACCGCGACCGAGACCGTCCCCTCCTCTTCGATCGCCTCGAGGGCGTTGATCAGGAGATTCGTCAGGACCTGCTTCATCTGGTCCAGGTCCGCCTGGATCCAGACCTTCGCTCCGGACGGCTCGAACGCGACGCGCTTGGCGCTCGTCGCGCTCGGATGGCGCCGGGCCAGCTCCACCGACTCGCCCGCGAGGGTCGTGGCGTCGACGGCCTCCGTGCGAAGCGGACGCTCCCGCGCGTAATCGAGGAGCTCCTTGATGAACCGGTCGAGCCGCTCCGACTCGCGCACGATGAGATCGAGGAGCCGCGCGTTCTCCCCTTCCACCTGGAGCTCGCGCTGGAGAACCTCGACCGATCCCGCGATCGGGTTCAGGCAGTTCCGGATCTCGTGCGCGATGCCGGCGGAGAGCTGCCCGATCGCCACCAGGGTCTCGCCGCGGCGGACCTTCTCCTCCAGCGCCTTCACCTCGGAGAGGTCCTGGAAGAGCGCGATCATTCCGCGCCGCTCCCCCGAGCTTCCGAGGAGGAGGCTCGTCGACATCCCGAGCGCGACCGCGCGCCCATCCGCCGTGCGCACGGTCACTTCGTAGCGCGTCCCCTCCACTCCCTGCTCGAGCGTCTCCCTGAGGCGCGATGCGAACGCTTCGAAGCCCTCCCGGAACACCTCGACGTAGTGGCGCCCCCGCACCGCGCCCGCCGGGATCCCGAGGATCTCGCTCGCCGAACGGTTCCAGTGACGCACCAATCCCCCCGCGTCGATGGTGGCGAGTCCGCTCGAGAGGTTCTCCAAGATCGTCTCCGTGTCGAACAGCGCGCGATTCAGCTGCGCGCGGGCCTCGTTCAGCGCCTGGTCCCCCTCGCGGAGCGACCGACCGATCGCTCCGCCGATCGCCCCCACGATGAAGAAGAGCGGCACGTACAGGATGAGCCGAAGCTTGAGCGCCACATCGCTCAGGCGCTCCGTCAGCCCGTAGGCCATCGGCGGAATCATCCCGGCGCGCTCCGACGCGTAGAACGCCGTGTACGCGAGCGCCGCCGCGCCCGCGAAGAGGAGTCCTCCCCGCACGTGCAGGAAGATGCCCCCCATCAAAGGCGCCAGCAGGAACAGAGGCGCGAACTGGCTCGACGTGCCCCCGGTGAAGAGGAGCAGGTACGAGATCATCGCCACGTCGACCAGGAACTGCGTCGTGAGTAGCGCGTTCACGTCGGCGCCGCTCCGGACTGCGCGGGTGTACGCGAAGCCGAGTCCGCCGCTGAGCAAGATCAGAAACCCGAACGGGTAGTGCCTCGTCAGGCTGAGCCCTGTATCCGAGAACGCGACCGCCATGGTCGCGACCAGCGTGATCAGCGCGACGCGGCCGAAAATGACCGCGTTCACAGCCTCCCGCTGCCGCCGCTCGCGCTCCGGCAGAGCTGGCACGGGCGGCACCCGGCGCGGCTTAGTGCCCGCCGGCGACCACATTGATCAGCTTGAACATCGGCAGGTACATGGCGATGACCATGCCGCCCACGACCGCGCCCATGAAGACGATCATGACCGGCTCGATAAGCGACGTCAGCGCGTCGACGGCCGTGTCCACTTCGGAGTCGTAGAAGTCGGCGATGCGCGTGAGCATGTCGTCGAGCGCGCCCGTTTCCTCACCGACGGAGATCATCTGGACGACCATCGGCGGGAACACATTCGACTGCTTGAGCGGCGCGGAGATCGTCTCGCCCTCGCGGATCGAAGCCCGCGCGGCCATGATCGCCTCCTGCACCACCCGGTTGCCCGCGGTCCGGGCCGTGATCTCGAGTCCGGTCAGAATCGGCACGCCCGAGGAGATCAGGGTTCCGAGCGTGCGCGTGAAGCGCGCGACGGCGCCCTTCCGGATGACGTCGCCGAGAACCGGCACGCGGAGCAGGAGCTTGTCGATCTGCATATGCCCCTGCTCGGTGGTGTAATAGCGGCGGATCATCACGATGCTGCCCACGATTCCGCCGAGCATCACCCACCAGTAGGAGCGCAGGAACGACGAGAGTCCCATGACGATCTTGGTCGGAAGCGGCAGGTCGCCGCCGAAGGCGGTGAACATGCGCGCAAAGGTCGGAATGATGAAGATGAGCATGAAGGCGGTCGCGAGACATGCGACCGTCATGACCACGGCCGGGTAGACCATGGCCCCCTGGATCTTCCGCTTCAGGGCCTCGGCCTTTTCGATGAACGTCGCGAGCCGCTGGAGGATGTCGTCCAGGATACCGCCCGCTTCGCCGGCCTCGACCATGTTCACGAAGAGCTCGTCGAAGACCTTGTTGTTCTCCTTCTTCGCGAGGGCCTCGGCGAGCGTGGTGCCTGCCTCCACGTCGCGCATCGTCTGCGCGATGACGGCGCGGAAGTCCTCCTTCTCCGTCTGCTTGGAGAGGATGTCCAGACACTGCACGAGCGGGAGGCCCGCGTTGATCATCGTCGCGAACTGGCGCGTGAAGATCGCCAGGTCGCGGGTGCTCACGCCGCTCCCGATCTTGGGGAGCGTGAACTTGAGGTCGCGGGGCTTCTCCCGGACCGAAGTGATGATGATCCGCTTCTTCCGGAGGGCGGCCAGAACCTCGTCCTGGGAGTCGAACGTCAGCTCCCCGGTCTGGATCTCCCCGGCGGTGGTTCGGCCTTTCCAGAGATACACAGGCACGATGCGACCCCCTGCTTAGTAGGCGGCGCTGATGTGGACGCCGACCTTCTCGAGCATCCCCTCGAGCTCCTTGACGTCCGAGCTCCGGCCCAAGGCCTCATCGAGGGCGATATGCTTGTTCACGAAGGCCTGGAACAGGCCCTGATTCATGGTCTGCATGCCGTGCTTGGAGCCGGCCTGCATCAAGCTGTAGATCTGGTGCGTCTTCCGCTCGCGGATGACGGCCCGCACGGCGGCCGTGCAGAGGAGCGTCTCCGCCACCATCACGCGGCCCGGACCGCGGGACCGCGGGATGAGCTGCTGCGTGACCACGGCCTCGAGCACGAACGCGAGCTGGGCCAGGACCTGGGGCTGCTGGGTCGACGGAAACGCGTCCACGATTCGGTTGACCGACTCGTAGGCGGAGTTCGTGTGGAGCGTCGCGAGCACCAGGTGCCCCGTCTCAGCGATGGTGAGCGCCGCCGCGATCGTCTCGAGATCCCGCATTTCACCGATCAGGATCACGTCCGGGTCCTGGCGCAGCACGTACTTGAGCGCCGTCGCGAACGTGGTGGTGTCGGAGTTGATCTCGCGCTGGTGGACGATGCACTTCTTGTGGTGGTGCACGTACTCGATCGGGTCCTCGATCGTGATGATGTGGCCGGCGCGCGAGGTGTTGATGAGGTCGATCATGGCGGCGAGCGTCGTCGACTTGCCGCTCCCGGTCGGGCCCGTGATGAGAATCATCCCCTTCTGCTTCTGCGTCAGGTCCCGGATCGTCTTGGGGAGCCCGAGCTGCTCGCAGCTGAAGATCTCGTAGGGGATCTGCCGGATCGCCATGGACGTGACGCCGCGCTGCAGGAAGACGTTGGCACGGAAGCGCGAGAGTCCCGGGACGCCGAAGGAGAGATCGAGCTCCTTGGTCGTCTCGAAGCGCTTCCGCTGCTCCTCGGTCAGCACGCTGTACGCGAGCTGCTGGGTCATCTGCGGCGTGAGCGGCGGGTGGCCCATGGGCGTGATCGAGCCGTCGATCCGAGCCTGGGGCGGCACGCCGGCCGAGATGTGAAGATCGGACGCGCGCATCTTGATCATCTCGTCCAGCAGTTGGCGAAGCGAGATCATGGTTCCCCCGTTGCCTAGAACCGGTCTGCGGCCGTCTCCTTCAGAACCTCTTCGGCGGTCGTAACTCCGTTCTTGAGCTTGATCAAGCCGTCCATCCGCAGCGTGAGCATCCCTTCGGCCACCGCCTGCTTCTTGATCTGGCTCGTGGGAGCCCGATCGAGAATCATGTCGCGAACCTTGGGGGTGATCGTCATGACCTCGTAGACCCCGAGCCGGCCGCGATATCCGGTGTTGTTGCAGTCCACGCACCCCTTGCCTTCCTTGAAGTTGCTCTTCTTCGCATCCTCGTCGCTGATCCCGAGCTCCCGCAGCACTTCGGGGTGGAGCTGCACGTCCCCCTTGCACTGCTTGCAGATACGGCGGACGAGGCGCTGGGCCATGATCAGGTTCGTGGACGAGGCGACGAGGAACGGCTCGATCCCCATGTCGACCATTCGGTTGATCGTGCTCGGGGCGTCGTTGGTGTGGAGCGTGGAGAGGACCAGGTGCCCGGTGAGCGCCGCCTTGACGGCGATCGACGCGGTCTCCAGGTCGCGGATCTCACCCACCATCACGATGTTGGGGTCCTGCCGCAGGAACGCGCGGAGCGCCGCCGCGAACGTGAGCCCGACCCCCTCGTTGACGAGGACCTGGTTGATTCCCTCGAGGTTGTACTCGACCGGGTCCTCCGCGGTCATGATGTTGACGTCCGGCACGTTGATCTTGGAGAGCGCGGAGTAGAGCGAGGTCGTCTTGCCGCTTCCCGTCGGCCCCGTCACGAGCACCATCCCGTACGGCATGGTGATCGCCTTCGTGAAGTCGTTGAACGCCTGGTCCTGGAAGCCGAGTTTGCTCAAGTCGATGTTGAGGTTGCCCTTGTCCAGGATTCGCATCACGACCTTCTCGCCGAAGATGGTCGGGAGGGTCGAGACGCGAAGGTCGATGTTCCGGCCCAGGAGGCGGAGCTTGATGCGGCCGTCCTGCGGCACGCGGCGCTCCGCGATGTCGAGATCGGCCATGATCTTGAGG
>Ga0207428_10001714_pt1 | contig 22478 bp, 23 predicted proteins | sample RhiMethybrSRZTD1_FD_187600 | JGI IMG/M metagenome (GOLD analysis project Ga0207428, IMG submission 187600) | Populus rhizosphere microbial communities from Tennessee, USA - Rhizosphere MetaG P. TD hybrid SRZTD1 (SPAdes) (version 3) | ecosystem: Host-associated > Plants > Roots > Rhizosphere >...
CAAAGACAGGTATTCCTTCAAATGACTGACCGCCCTTATTGGGAGTTACACCAGCCACAATGTTTGTTCCGTATTCTCTCATCAACCTAGTGTGAACAGAGCCAAAATTCCCTGTTATTCCCTGTATTATCACGGGTTTATTACCATAGTCAGGATCTTCGGGTTTACCTACTAGAATATCAAAAATATCAAATTTTTTATACATCTATTTGCTCAACCCTATAAACTGGACTAATGATGAAATAGCTTCTTCTACCGTATCATATAATTTAGCATTACTGCTAGATAGCATTTGTTTAGCTTTGTCTGATTCTGCACCTGAAATTCTAGCGTAAATTGGTACACTAATCATACCATCTTTGTACGCATCAAGGATAGCTTGAGCCACCAAATCAGTTCTAACAATACCACCGAACAAATTTACCAAAATCGCCTTGACTTTTTTTAATTTGCTTATGACCTCTAACGCCTTGTAAATAGTTTCTGTAGTAGCCCTTCCACCAAAATCCAAAAAGGCACCCGGTTTTCCACCAGCGTCATTAACGATGTCCAATGTTGACATGACAAGACCTGCTCCATTACCTATTATTGCGATGTTTCCATCTAATTCTACGAAGGAAAAGCCGCTTTTTTCCGCTTGTTCCTGCAATTCAGAAATTTGAATATATTTTCTTAATTCAGGATGTCTAAATATTGAATTGTCATCAATAATTATTTTTGCATCCAGTGCCAGACATGTTCCATCTCTTAGTATGGCTACAGGATTTATTTCTGCCAACTCAGCCTCCTTTTCTCTAACTAATTTCGCCAGCTTTATGACTATATTTGAAAATGATTCAGCAGTTATCCCGCTTATGCCTAGATTTTTTCCGATGCTTTCTGCAATTGCTTGAGTTAATCCGGTAATAGAAATGTCTTGGATTACTTTATTTTCAACACTTTCAATATCCATTCCTCCCTCTGCAGAAGAAATTAATGAATAAGTCCTTTTTCCTCTATTCAGGAACAGTGAAAGATAAAGTTCCTTATCTATGTCTACGGCCTCTTCAATTAAGATTACACTTGGATATTCCCCCTTTACTTCTTTGTTTAATAATTCTGTAAACTTTGGTTCAAGCTCTTCCTTTTTCATGCATTTTAATATAGCGCCAGCTTTACCTCTACCGCCAACAGTTAACTGTGATTTAAGTACAACAGGGAACTTGAGTTTATCTGCAACTTGACTTAACTCCGAATGGTTTTTGGCAAGATATGATTGTGGAATAGCAATATCGTACTCAGTAAATAATTCTTTGCCCTGGTATTCTAATAGTTTCATTCAGCAAGAATGTGAAGCCTATGTGGTGACTTATAATCCTATTTAAGCGAATGAATACATTTTGAAAATTTATATATCTACTCCTAATTCCATATTCTATGGCTGAAAAAATGACAGCAGTCTGGCTTATCATATTGACGATAATTGCATGTGCTACAATACCTGCTGTCATGATATGGTTGACAACAACGCCCGCTCCATCCAAGCCTCATTTAATACTGGGTATAATTGAATTTCTGCCATCTGGAAATAGTTTGATTAACTATTAAATCAGCCTCTCTTCCATGAGGTGACATATTGTTTCAAAGTATTTCTGACACCTTTTTTTTATAATTTGTATCTGACAGATTAAGAACAAAATTTATGAGAATAGAAAAAGTATAAGCGAGTAATAGATAAAGGTGAGAGATTAAAACATAGTAATCATGACAGTTGCTTTAAAGGTGCATCCTTCATTCTTTAGAGAATTTGCTACAAAGACTTGGGTTTCTCCTGCTGACGTAATTAAGGAACTGATTGAAAATGCCTTTGATGAAGACGCAACAAGAGTTCTGATAACTATTCTAAATGATTATTCCGTATCCATCGAGGATAATGCAGGAATGGATGAAAGCGAAATTCAAAAGTTCTTGTTACTTGGCTCACCCCATAAGAAAGTTGATTCTATCTCGCCCAAATTAAAAAGGGTTAGGACAGGTAGGTATGGGACAGGCAGACTTTCATTTCTTACGTCATTTGAAAAGATGAAAATTAGAACTCGAAAGGGTAACTACAACAAATCATTTTTAATCGATACAAAATCTCTTGATGGACTATTTACAGGTAAATCAAATTTACATGAGATTAGGGAACCACGCTTATCCAGAGATGGAACTGAGATAATAGTCAGTGATGCCAAATCGCCTGTAGATGTATTAAGATTGATAAAGGAAATTAGAAAATTGGCAGTACTCAGACACCCTCTTTTTGAGGTATATATTAAAAAGTCAGCCGAATTTAAAGAATGGAACTTTTCTGATGCTGAACTGATAAAGGTCCCTGAGATACAGGGGCACAAAATACCGTTAAGTCTCGATAAGGGGAACATAGTTGGTGAAATAACTGTGGCTCGTAGACCTTTAACTGAGGATGAGAGAGGAATTGCAGTTATGGTAGGTGGCCATATAGTTATGAGGACTTTATTTGGTTTTGACACCAAGATACCCAGGGTGACAGGATTTGTAAGATGTGATTTACTGACATCAAGATTCGCTGATAAATCTGCAATAATAGAAGATAATGAGTTTGAGAGATTTTCAAGCCAGATGAAAAAGTTCATAATTGATACTGTCATACCTAGTTTAACACTCTACGAAGATGTTCTTGTTACTAGGGAAGAATCAAAAATTTACAAACAAATAGATAAAGTTCTTGGTCAGGCAGTAATTGACACCCTTGAGCCATATGAAGAGGTAGAAGGGTACGAGATAGTAGAAACCAAGAAAATAGTATCAAAACCTAGTAATAAAACGTCAGCTATACCTGCGGAAGAAAATTTGTTTGATAAATCAATAGAAGATGAATACAAAGACATCACTAGAGATGAAATCAAAAGATCTAGAGATACTACAAGCGATAAACGTGGAAATCTGCAGACTGCGGGAATTGAAGATAATACCTTACCTAATTACCTGGCTAGTGGAGAAAATATAGATAATAGAAATTACGAAAATGTAACAGTTACAACTCAGATAAGAAAGCCAGTGATTAAGAAAACATTTGCATTAAAAAAAATCGGATACAAGATCATTCCTTATGAAGATGAAAGTGATTCCAGATATAGCTTCATAAATGAAAATGTAGTATTTGTAAACAAGGCAAATCCAACGTATAAGGCGGAATCATCAAGGGGTGATGAGTTCCTTTTAAGACATATTATGAATATTGTAGCACAAGCTGTGGCTGAGTCAAGACATCCTGAAGGAAAGGAGGCATTAGAATTGCAGAACAGGCTAGTTTCAGAGGCAATTAGGATTCATGACACATTCTTATCTAAAACGCCCTGATTTATGCAGTACACTGTTTAACCAACCGACGAAACGACTAAATCTAACTACATTCACTACTATCCAATCATATGGCTTTTCAATTCATGCCTGGTGCTACCGCTATAGGTTTAACTTATCAAGATGGAATTATTCTTGCAGCTGACAAGCGTATCTCGTATGGAAATTTTGTTGTAAATAAAAATACGAGGAAAATATTCTCGATAACAGATCAAATTGCTACCGCGTGTGCAGGAATGGTTGCCGATATGCATGTTTTGACAAGACAGGTAGAGGCACTCGCGAAAATTAGAAAATTGGAAACAAGGAGAGAGATGGCTACAAATTCCGTTGCCAAATTAATGTCAGTCATTATGTTTGAAAGAAGGTACTTCCCTTTGCTGACGCAAGTAATTGTTGGAGGAATACATACTGCGCCTGAGATTTATACCCTAGACCCGTTAGGTTCGCTTCTACCTGACAATTATGCAGCAGTGGGCACTGGTGCAGAATTGGCGTTGGGACTAATAGATTCTGAGTATAACAAGAATATGACAGAAGATGCATCCAAGAAGCTCGCTATTAAGGCAATTAAATCGTCAGTACAAAGAGATTCAGCAACTGGCGATGGTATTGATATACTGGCGATAACCAATAAGGGAACTAAAGAGGAATCTATTAATCTCTAACTAAAGACTTCGATTCTTAAAATTACCACTTCTTCGATATCGTCAAAATCGTCAGGTCCGGATAGTTTTTTTCATTTCCCAATAGATATCCCCAATATGATGTATATTGTTCATGACAACGCCTTTCTCCATTTTTCTTGCATTCACATCATCAACCAGTGATAGACACACGGCAAGTTCCTTTTTGTGAGTTTGATCTTTTACCAATACTATTTCAGATTCATTAAATGGAGTAAAATCAGTGATGCCAGGCCTCATGATATTGGCGCCATTGCATACAAATTTCACTGCATTCATATCGACTTCTACTGATGGAAAGTGATTCAATAATTCATGGTGCGTCAAATGTGGAATGATGAGATGAGGTGCCAATTGTATTGCTATTAAGTTGTTTCCCACAAGAAGCCGTTTATTCACATCTATGACATAGGCCTGCAGATTCTTAACGGCACCGATGGAATTTGTTGGCCAAGTTTTATTTATTTGGTCTTTGATGTCATGTATTTCCCTCTTTGATAAAGAATGTACCTTCAATTATTTTGTTTTCGTTTTTCAGTTATTTATCAATATCCGTATTTTTGATTTCCTTACCTTCGATAATAACTGATTCAAAAAATTTGTTATGCCTCTAGAGTTTCAGATTTTATGATGATGCGATAGATTTGATATTTTTTTCACACGTTCTACTCCATTAATTCCTTTGATAACCTTCAACGTCTGTTCAGTAACAAGATGCACCCACTTAATATCTTTCACCATTCTCCTCCGAATTTCGGTTCCTGAAAGATCATTTCGATTTAGTAGTTTTGGTTCTTTTACAGCGATATTTCTTTGACTAAAAAGGTAACCCGTGAATGCATTATTTGTAAACACAGCATCATATTGTGGTACTAAGATATCAACACTATGAGTCCATGTCGAATGGACATTTGTATCAGGAATAGGAATTATCAAGGTCTTTTTGCAATCTATTTTGGGATCAACATTCAGCGAATCTTTTATCATAGAAATTCTTTCTCCAGCAGTAAATGGATTGTCGGCTTCATAACTTGCCTGAGAACTACCAATAACGATTACTAGTTCGTCTACATATGAGAAGGCAAATTTGATTGCTGCAATATGACCCAAATGGAAGGGTTGAAACCTGCCTATAAACAAGCCCCTTGTCAAATTGTTATAAAGTATAACAAGAATGATTTAAATTTTGAACAAAGTGACTCAATATTTATATTATGTTTGAAAAGCAAAGGAATTGTGGTTTTTTTAGAGGTACATAATCTGTCGGCTAACATAAATGGCAAAGAGATACTTAATGATCTTTGCTTTGGAATAGACAGAGGTCAGGTTCATGCTATAATGGGTCCGAACGGCTCTGGTAAAAGCACTTTAGCAAATGTAATAATGGGTCATCCAAAGTATTCTGTTACATCCGGAAGTATTCTGGTAGACGGCGAAAAAATACTTGATTTGAGTACCGAGGAGAGAGCTAAAAGGGGCTTATTCTTAGGTTTTCAATATCCCACAGAAATTCCGGGAGTTGGATATAGTCATTTTTTGAGGAACGCATACAATATACTGAATAAAAGTCTGAGTGGAAAACAGGAAAATAGAGAGGTATTTTTGACTGTAAAGGAATTTCACGAGTATCTGAAAAAGAATCTAGATAATGTTGGTCTTCAAACAACATTTTTAAGCAGATATTTGAATGAAGGTTTTTCTGGAGGAGAGAAAAAAAGATCTGAAGTTATGCAGATGCTTGTACTGAAACCATTAATTGCAATACTTGACGAACCAGATTCTGGATTGGATATTGATGCAATACAAGCAGTCGCAGAGGCCATAAACATACTAATATCGACTGGTGCAGGAATATTGATTATCACACACTATGCAAGAATTTTAAGGTATTTGTCAAAACTTGATAAGGTTCACGTCATGTCAAAAGGACAGATTATAAAATCTGGAGGAAAGGAGTTATCCGAAGAACTTGAAGTTAAGGGATACGGATGGATAGGTTTGTCTGACGACACGGGAAGCCAACAAAGTTCGAAATTATAGACTGGGCTTGTTTGTTGTTTGAGATTTAATTTTCATGACGTAAGGTCTTGATAATATCGGCGCCATGATTGTTGTAATCCAGCCAATTGTTACTGTAATGGAGAATATAGTCGAATCAATAATACCGGTAGAAAACCCTATAGATGCTATGACTAATTCAACCATTCCTCTTCCGTTCATAATAAAAGCAATGGCTAAACTTTCTTCCTTTGAGAATTTAATTAACCTTGAACCAATATAACCTCCACCAACTTTAGTGAGGACAGCTACAATTCCAAGAACAATAAAAAACGGAAGGTTGTGGACGATCGAATCCATGTTGATATTGATTCCTATTACGGCAAAGAATATGGGCGCGAAAAATCCGAATGTTATTGCAGAAATTATTCCGTAAACTCTCTCAAAATTTTCTTTCCTTATAATTTCCTTGTATACTATCAGTCCTGAAAAAAAAGTACCTATTATAAAATGTAAACCAATTACTACCTGGGCGATAACAGATACTAGGATAGTGGAAATTAATAATATGCCAAAGGCTGCTTCCTTTGTTTGCAGTTTTTCAAAAAAGTAAGCACCCCTACGTTGAAACCAGACTCTTGCTTTTCTAAATAATATATCGACAAGAAATATTGCGCCGATAAATAACGACACCTTAATTATAGTATTTATGGTCTGCTCCCAAATATTCACAGGTACACCACTGGTTTCGTTCAGGGATAACACAATTGATAAGAGTACAAGCGAAAAAATATCGTTGATTACAGCTGCAGTAATAATAGTATTACCTAATCTAGTTTCCAATAGTCCGAATTGCATTAGAACTATTGTAGTGACGGGGACAGCAGTTATTGATAATAACAATCCAACGAACATAGATTGGATTAATCCAAGGCTAAAGAGAAAGGCTATTCCAAAGCCACATACGTAAGGTATTGAAAATGCAATGGCAGACAAAATTCCTGCACGGAATCCCGCTTTTCTTATTTCTCTAGGGTCCATCTGTAACCCTGCTAATAGCATGAGAAAGAAAACGGCCAAGTCTGAGATAACATTCAGGCTGTCACTGGGAGTTACTAATTTCAAAACATAAGGACCAATTATTATTCCTGCAGCTAGTTCGCCAACCAGTGGAGGCATACGAAGTCTTTGGGAAAACTCACCTAGTAATCGTGTAGCTACCAAAATGATAACCACACTGATGAATAGTTCCTCCGTAGCCATGATTTAACAAACTTACTCTAACTAGATTTATCCTTTTGGAAAATTACAACTTAATTCATACTAAATTATCTATATATCTAATTTAATAACATTTTATTAATAAATATCTTAACAATGATGGATTAGGGAGACAGCCAAATCCATTTATGATATAGAGATGAACCAGACGGCACTAGAATTTTAATTTCTGGAATTTATCCTCGCTTTATTAAGAAGCAGCATTTTGATGAAAGGATGCTAGTGTTATCTCCAGATCGTGATAGATTGCGTAAATGGAAACATAGTTAAAGGACTGGGGAGGATTGGAAAACATTTGAAGAAAAATTCCTTCACCAGATGAAAGATCTAGCTGCAATGGAATCAGTCACAGAATTATGTAGAAGATCATCTTCTGGAGAGACGATCACACTTCTCTGCTTCTGTAAGAAAGGAGAGCATTGTCACGTTATATTATAAAATCATTAACTGAAGATGGACATAAATGAAACGCAACTCTATATTCTTGAAATCTGTAAATAGGAGTGGGCATTCAATGAAAGAATTGATCAAATATATAGATGAAAGTAAAATATTAAGAGCTCTTTTTTATAGTATAAAGGCCTAGTTGTTATTAATGTATCAAAAAATAGGAATTCTAGCTGTTCTAGCAAGCGTACTCTTATCAGCAGCGCTCCTTGCAACTCCCAATTTTAAGGTGGTAAATGCTCAAGAGAACCAGACTGGGGGAAACCAGACTATGGGGAGCCAGGCTCAGGGATTAGACGTCGATAAATGGATTGTGGTCTTGAAAAAAAGTAATCCAACTTTGAACAATATAGAACAAAGTCCAGACGTGAAGGAAGCCATTGGAAAGATCAAAGCAATGCAAGACCCAAAGGAAGCTGTTAAGACCCTAGACGCATTGTATACTTTGCAACAGTTGATGAACTTAAAGTCTCTGAAGGAAGCGCAATAATTACTTCAAGTCTCCTACCCTCTTTTTTAGCAGATAATACCATTATTAGTAACGATAATATTTATTTGATTAAAACGTTCAATTAGTATATGCCCAAGTCCACTACTACAGAAAGACGTCTGGTTAAAAATATTGTAGCAATATTATCGATCGAAAGAATACCTGAACAGTATATTATGATGCAATTTATAATCAAGCTAAGAAAACGATTGATTCCTTATTGTCCAAGTCAATCAAGATTTTGACTTGTATATGAAAGGCGACTAGACCAAGGACATAGGAATACAAACGTTTATTTCAATAATATTTGACTTAGAAGGGCATTCAAGGAAAGAATTGATGAAAAACATGGATGAAAGGTAAAATTCTACATATGGACATTAAAGATTAAAAAAGTTTCAAGGTCCACACCTTAGATTAGAATGCAATTAATCAGTTCAAAATTGATTAAGGAGAAAACAAAAATTTTACGATTTTTTATTTATACCTAATTGATAAGCATCCAATTCGTCACTTACTCTTTTGTATAGAATATTCATCGTGATAGGTTTTTCAATAGTTGAGTTAATCACTGCTTCTTTCATATATTGCTGGTACAATTCTTCTTCCTCAAAATTATAAGCGCTCATCAATATCGTTCTTACTTTTGGATTCGAAGTCTTTACTTTTTTGAGTAATTCTAAGCCATTTAGTCCTGGCATTCTTAGATCAGAAATTACTAAGGCGAAGTCATCTTTGTTCACTGTAAAATGCTTGAATGCAGCGATAGGATCGTTGAAAGAGAACACTGAAATTCCGTCAATATTTTCGCGTAAAGCCTCATGAAAGAGTCTAGCAGTATGGATTTCATCATCTACTACGCTAACAATCCTCTTGTTGTTATACAAGTATTACACTCCAATACAATCTAGACCGCGTATCATTCCACCTATGCCTTTAATTGATAGGACCGCCGTATAGTTAAGTTTTTAGTGAGATTGGGAAAAAGAGAAAATATTGTAAACATACAAGATGCGTTTGATTAGTGAATACTAATCGGTCCATTTCAGCTGGAAACCCTGCATATTGAATCCATGAGTTTGTGTTTAAGCGCATTACGGCTAATTTACAAATTATTAACGATTCTGCACTCCAATACTAGAACTGGTGGACGCTTGAAATTTAAATCCATGAGATTGGTGAAGAACAGGCCCACTAGTGTGTTTGGAATCCGATCTTGTCAATATTATGTCCAACAAATAATAAGAGTTTAAAGCATGATGGGAGGTCAAAGAAAAGGACCAGACTATGCCAAGTAGGCAGAAACTTATCCTCCCATCAGTGTGTACACTGACAATCCCTTCTGAAAAATACCATAAAAAATTTGCTATTCACTTTTTTGTCAGTTTTTTAATTGTAAGACTGAAAATAGAAAACCACATTGTCAAGAAGGTTAAAGGTTGGAAGTCGGTTCAGTTTGCGCGGAGGTAAAGTGGTGAAATAAAAAAAAGTTCCCTAACACAACGTGGAATTCGAAAAGTTATGTTATTACTAAATAGTGTATATTATTTTAGGTTTATCTATTTAGTAATCCCCTGTTCCACATGCAAGGACTTCGTAGCCTACTAAACCGTCCTGTCCGTTACCTTCTTTATGCGCCTGTGTCAGACACTTCTGCTCGTCGTCTTCACTCAGTGTAAAGGCAGGAGAGTTCTTAAATTTTTGCCAGTTAACTGCGTCGTGGTTTGTGCATTCCTCCATATCCACGCACTTTGAAATCTCACACAGAGAACCCTTCTCAGCCAGCATCTTAAATTCCTTCGATGACGGATTGTTAGAGCCGTGGTCTTTTCCATCCCACTTCATGTGGGCATAGTCATCCTCGCACTTGGCACCTTTTGCAAATGAGGTGTGCGTTGATAAAAATAACGTTAAGACCAGTGTAGCCAATAATACAACAGTAGCGTACCTAAACACAAAAGTTGTTGAAACTTATACTAAATAAATCTTTATTTCTCTAGAATTTAGACTATTTTTATAAATCTATAAAAAAATTTGGGATCTCTAGGCAGATCACCTCTGTAAGTGGTATCATCAAATGGTCCTTCAGGGAATCCATTGTATTCTTCAATTTTCTCTTAGTAATGTCGTTGTGTGCTGAAACAGAGCTAGAGCTACGAGAATCTAATTTATTAATTCCCTTACAAGGACCGATACTTAACTAATCTATTCGATCCTTATTGTAACAGGAACTGCTATTACATCTAGCTTCTGTTATGTATACACTTTTTTTGGTATTAAAGCAGATATCACCATCACAAACTTGGTCGTAACAATAATCTATCCCAATCAGTCGTTTTAATACCCTTGGCTTCCGGTTTGACTAGGAGATGTCGAGTTTGATGCAGTTGAGGATTGATTACTTGTTTGATTCGATTGTTGCGACGAATTTCCTTGATCGAACGGCCATATTGCCTCTGCTATCATAATTCCACTGCCTATTGTCCAAACTGCCACTGCAAACATAATAAAAAACAGTCTCGTCATATTTTGGGCTAACATCAAAAAATACAGGATTTCATAGTTTAAATGGGTTATGGGAATAACAATATCGAGTCTACTACTGCAAGAAGATCGAGTCATTCAAAGATATCGTGGGAAGGAGGTCTTACTCTCTTTAACCATTGATTTAATTTAAAATTACACTCAAGATAAGAATTAATTCTCCCTCATTCATTCCGGCGTCTTAGCATTTCAGTTTATCAACTTTTTCAAAAGAAACTATAAAAAACGTTACTTTAAACCCTACTTTGGTAAAAATTTTTGATGAAATTGTCTGATAATTTCAATCCTCTGAACGCTCCGTATATTAATCAATGTGATTATGGAATTGATAAACTTTACACAATTAAATTCTATCTAATTAGCATGAATAATGTTCTATTCATAAATTCAGACTTAACGTAGTGGCTAAGACTCTGTTCTTTTTTTAGTAATTGTTCTTACCCAATCTACTTATACTTTGTTTAGTATCATTTTCCGGCAACAAATGTTGAACACAAAATACGTGTTGACGCTTGTAGTTCTGTCTGCAGGAATGTTGACAGCACTAACAGGAACAGGGCTGTTACAGGTTCAATCAGCAGCCGCTTCATCTGACGAAGAGAGAGTGTGTGAAGACAATAACAACAACAACTGTAATGACGTAAAGCAGAAAATATACCAGGAAAATAAGTGTAAGATACAGAATGAGAATTCAAATGAGAGACATAGCGATGATAATGACAATCACATCGACACTGGTGATCAGGAAGTTAACTGCTGGAACTACGCTCAAAATGCGGGACAAGATGCAACTGCCCGAGATGATGCATTCAGCGGTCCGAGTGATTAAAGACAGCATTTGGACGTAACTGGTAACAATCTGTGACTACCCCCAACACTTTTTTTTCTTTAGTTATATTACAGATAGATACGTGACTAATTAATTCATTTTATACATCTTGCAACTTAGCATAAGAGTCTCCAGTAAGTCATCATAAGAAGTCTGTTCTTTGTTTAAGGAATATTCATTTGCTTCTGCTTTTCTAAATAACTTGACATGTTTTTTATATTTTTCTGGAATTGCTACAACTCCTTCATATATCGATACACTAAAAATCTGCTGTAACAGACAGCCATGGACTTTCATCTATTGTTACCTACTATTTGACAGTCAAATAATAATTCAAGGTGATCAGGATTTACACACATTCTTATTTAGTGACACAGTGTGACACTAATGGTTGGTTATATTTACTGCAATTAATTGCAACATTACCATTGTAATTAATCATACTTCAACTCGCATTTACGACATAAGACATATACTACTGGTTAGTAACTATATACCAAAGTCTGTAAATTGGCAAAATTATGCTACAAAGTGTCAAAGTGCCACAAAGTGAAAAAGATTAGAAAAAGAAACATCTATCTAAAAAGGTCATAAAAGAACAAAAGTTTTTGGTTCAATGCAGTAACTGCGGTTCCATATATTGGATGCAGGTTATTTAGTCATTATAGCATAAAATCTAGTAGGATTTCCTTGACTTCCCATACCTGACGTGGTGACATCAACTAAAGAGTAACCATAATGCTTCATAGAATCTATTGCTTCCCAGAAAGGTGCGGTTGTGCCGTTTATCGAAATTAAGATATCTTCTTCCCCTTTCAGAACAATAGTAGATTCACTCTGATATTCCACCTTAATCAGCGGCATTAAGGATTGTAGTTTTTGCTTTACCTCAAAAGCACGAAGTTCAGTAGGGGAGGTTGTATTGAATTGAGCACTCAAATGTGTCGGATTCGTTATTATGAACAATAATGTCATGAAAAAACCACAAATAACGATAATTTTCATATGAACTGAACAATCTCACTGATCCTTTTTAGTTTTTCCATCAAAAAGTAAATTAATTCAGTAATTGTGTCGGATTATTACTTGTGGATAGAGTTCGCACGACAACCAACTAATTTTTTAATAATGAATACAGGCCGTTTGAACAGTAGAAGGAATGTGTACATAGCTTTTTATCATTATATAATAATGTCTTCCTTACTCCAGACATAAATGATGATCGCAATGGATAATTAGAACCCTCTGGCACCAGTTGATAGTAAATGAGTGAGTATGTTGATAAGAACTTGCGCTATCTCAGTTTACTCACTACTAGTGGCATTTGTCCCAAACATAAAACTCTTAACCATCAATTCAAAGTCTGGTAAATATTTTTCAAAATCATTCATGTTAGCGATATATCTAATAATGTACGGTTCATTTTTGTGAAATATCAGATATTCCAATTGTCTGATATTGCCAGAAGTGTCATTTTTGATACCTTCAATTTTGACAGCCTTTTCCTTACCTACCATAGTATCTTGTCGTGATGTAATGTTGAGCGAGTCATCCTTATTCATTCTAAATTTTACATACAGATCCGGAGGAGCATTCTTTACAGTGTAATCGGAATCCTCTGCAAATACTATTGCCGCAGTTCCGTTACCCATTCCAATATCGCCTTCATCCTGAATAAGTAATTCGGCAAACTTGGCAGGGACCAATACCACGGAAGAATAAGAACTAACCCCTAATAGATTTTCGATAGGATGTTCTGGAGTTTCTGTATAAGTCCAACTGTCAGGTACTTCGATAGAAAAAGGAAGACCCCTGAACTTTTCTACGCTGTATGCACTTTGGATGAGGAATAATAATAATAATATCGTAGTTGTTGCGATAAGAATTAAGTACATGTTCTTAGTTAGCAAATCTAAAACTTTTAACCATTTCTTCGATTAATGAGGATTTAAAACACAAAAGCCGCTGTAGGAGATAGACTGAAATCCTAATCTGTAACATATAACATATTATCTAAACAAATATTATTGATTGAGTTACTCTAGCTCATAAAATTTTCATAAATTATTCTAGGAGGAATCTGTCTAGGCGTATTCATGTATAATGAATTCTTCTTACTAAGACAACCTGAAACTCAACTATTTCAGGAACTTGCTATTGCCGGAATTATTTTAGCATCTATCATAGTCATATATTTCATGTGATTTCATATCTGGTAGAACGGACTCTGGTGGAAGAGCAATAGTCTTGTTACCAACAGACAAAAAGTTCTAATCTTCCTAACTGGCTACTTATCATTAGGAGGAATTTTGATAGTCCTATTCCTTGCACCTTCGAAGTTATTATTCCTTAATGGTTTTAAGTTTCAATAGGTGCAACTTTTAAAGAATTAGTAACTTATTATTTTTCAACTTCTGTTTGCGAAAAATAACTACATAAACTAATAGATAGTAACTATACTACAAGTCCGCAAAGTGACAAAAATATACCGGTGATGTTCCAATTTCATTAAATCCGATCGTAACTTTTTATTTTACTTGTTCTGTGTATGAGGAACAACCAATACTACATCCATACTAGGGATATCGGATCTAATTACCCTTTCAGTGCTGAGTAAATACATTTCTACCTCATTCAACGGTTTATTGCCATCCATTTCGAGATGAATTTCTGCTCGCGAGATGATACCAGTCTGACGCAGTTTGATTGATCTCACTCTCACTTCAGCTTCAAATTTTTGCTCTATCAGTCTCTTGATATAATCTGCACTGACAGGATTGTGCCATGCATCAACCAATATCAGTGATGATTGTTTTAGAGAAACATAAGCTACAGAAAATATGAAGCCTGCAATTACCAGTCCTCCTATGGCGTCAGCCTGTAAGAATCCAAATTGAGTCGCAATGAGTACACTCAAGAAACCTAAGACAGAGGCTGACCCATCCTTTATTGAATTCTTGGCATCAGTTTTTAATGAAAGTAAATTGTATTTGTTTGCTATACTCCGCATCTGAAATGCTCTGTGTAACGATATACCACCAGCGATGGCAAGTACTACCATGGTGAGTAATGGTTGCTTAATTTCTTCTGGATGGATGAGTCCCTCATAAGAATGGTAAACTATGAAGGAGCCAATAATAATCATAACTATTGCAGCTATCATTGTTGCAAAGCTTTCTACTTTATGGTAACCGAATTGAAACTTTCTGTCTGCAGGTCTGCGTGCAAATCTTAAACCAATCAAAACTATAAAAGATATCATAGCATCAGACATCGAATCTACCCCATCGGCTGTAGCCACGACACTTCCACTGATATGACCCATAAGCAACTCTACAACTCCTATGCTGATTAAAGTTACAACAGAGATCTTGGCTATTCTTTGACCAGCGACAATTCCTTCGTTTACGATATGCTTGTAAGAGCCATTGTCCTTAGAAACTGAGTCTGGTTTCAGTGAATTCGGAGTAGTTATCTCCTCTGATCTTCTTTTATCCAAATTGTAAGTTAACTAAGTACTTATCGGCTCAATTGTTATTAAAGATTGAGATTATAAAATAGCCATCTTGGCAAATTTGTAATAATTACAAGAATTGGGCAGAATATTTGGATAAAGTAGATGGCACTGACAATCTAGCGTCTTCAAATGTACTCTAATTAAAAAGTGTCCACCTTCAAAGACGGAGAGATTAGAGGACAAATTAAGATGCGCTGATAACGTTACAAGTGTCGACACTTTGGATGCAGATGACATGGTTGGAATGGAAGAAGGACAACATAATAACCAGTAAGTTACTGAAATTAGTCCCCATTTTTTGCATAAAATAGATTCAATTCGTCTTTCTTTTTCTGTACTTATTACTAAAAAGATAGTTTCTATTTGAAATATCAATATGAATTAACTAATTTGGTATCAATCCCGTCATATCGTCAGGATATTCATCGTTGTGAATATGACGCATTAAAATCATTAGTATTAATTTTCACGCCACAATGCCTTTACTTTGGCTAAAAAGACAAAACCTACCAGATATATTATCAGAACCAAGAATCCTAATTCAATTGACCACCCTTTTGGTGTGGCTATTCCCATTGTACTTTGTATTATTAGAGATGCATGAGTAGTTGGGACCATATAAGAAACATATTGAAACAGGACTGGCAATCTTTCAATACTGTAAAAAACTGGGGGTAAGATTGAGAGTATCACGTTAACAAACGATATAATCTGCGAGACATTCCTCATGTGTAACATATGAGATGATAGAAAAAAACCCATAGATGACATCGAAGCCCAAACAAGGAATGTCGTGACTAGCAGTAGTGGAATGTAAATTGCTGATGTGAGAAACAAAGTTGCTAATGAGATCAACACTAGTAATGCAGGCAATCCGAATAGTATCTGAGAAAGTGCCAATCCGACCATGTAAGTAATGGGCGAAACAGGAGAAGCAACAAAGACATCCTGAATCTTGTATTCATTCTTGTAAAAAGAGATATCTTGACCCAGCGATAATCCATATCCAACTAATGCCATTACCAAACTTCCTGTGATAGAGAGTGGCAAATATTTACCCTCACTGACAATAAACAAAATAAATAACAGAGAGAATGGACTTATCGCAGAAAAAATCAAGGACAAGGGATTTCGTCTTAACCAAAGAACACCCGTCAAGTATGCAATGAGAAAAATTTGCATTAATGCGGTCTTGCTTTTAGCAATTAACATGCCTTGCAAAACATGTCCTCCAGATATATAGGATTTTGCATATATTAATGAAAGATGCTCAAAAAAGAGAGCAGGAGTAGAAAAAGATCTAATATAGACACCGCATTATCTGCTAGAACAAAAAAATAAATTGATTCCTTACCTGAATTTGCTCAGCATATTTTCAAGAAGGTACATCCCAATGCCGTAAAACATTACCAAGATCCGGCTAAAAGACGACGAGGAAAAAGTCAAAGCGCTGAAGAAGTTGATGTCGAATTGTCCAAGTCATTTCTGAAGGTAATTGCAAAACCACAATATTGCTCATAAGAGTTATTAGAGCTTTTTATGATACTAGGCTCGTTGAAGTGTACCGAATGCGGTTGTAGTCATGATGACTGCAAAGCAAGCTGCTCTCCTCTTGAATGTTCTGAATGTTTATTAAAAGAATGCTGTTGTTGGTTAACTGTACAATATGACAATTGAGTATATGTCATGATCACCCAACCAAAAAACACTAGTTAATAGATAAAGCAACTGAGAAAGGAAACACTTTCATGCCTAATAACTACGAAGTCGTTTGCTCACAGTTTTACATATTCGCATGAAATTGCTCAAAACTATGGGAATAGATTTCAATTATATTTCCAAACGGATCCGAGCAAAAAACCAGCTTGTAGGGTTTAGTCGGATTGAGTTTCCAAATCTTAGTAAGTTGTCTACCACCAGTTTCAGTCACTTTTTTAACAAATCCCTCGATATCTCTTTCGGTAACAGCTATATGAATTACTCCGCCGCTCCAGTATTCAATTTGTCTATTTTCGGCGACTTGTTTGGGTTCAATAAACTGAAATATCTCAAATCCTACATTATTAGCTGAAGACATCCATACAATTCGTAATTTCTTAAATTTTGATCCAAAAATATTCTGGAGTGCGTTACCAATTTGTTTATCATCTGTAGCAAGTTCAGTAGGGCCTCTTAATACTGTGAAACCCATCACCTTTTGATACCATTTCAGGGCTCTCTCTACATCTGGGACACTAATTGCAATATGATTAATTGTCTTGGGAGAATGAATTGGATCCATGGATAAAAACTACTCTAGTTTCACGTCGAGCTCAAAGTTGGACACTGCCAATGAGGACCGAAAAGGTACGACGACACTATTGACAAAGTCAGAAGCATCTCTATCTGTGGACAAATATACGTATAAAGCTGATCCATTAGTAGCTTTTAAATTCTTCAATCTTAGAAGAGTTTTACCATCCTCAAGGTCGAGAACTTTAGCAAATCCCTCAACTTTAAGAGAGAACTAGTGCTCGAACCTTTAAAGTTTCTAATTAATGATTTTGAATCACATGTGCTCATAGGGTGAGATATTTTCATAAATGGCAGTATTAAGTTTCGAAAAATGGTTCATTAAAAACTATTTATACTATTGAGATATTTTTTTGGCAACCTGAACTCTTTTACCCTCAGTCATATTCATGAAATTCTAAAATTTAAATGGATCAGGTGAGGTTATTGGTGCCATATTAGTAATTAGAATGACAGAATGACAGAGAGGATGCGCTCCACATAGTCACCAAACCAACCCGTGTTCTAGCGAGATTTTTCAAGTTTATTTTCATTCAAATGAACATGCATTTCTTTTAAAAGGATTAATCCAAATTATATCCAATTTTAATCCAAGAATCAGAAGGAGGAATTTTTTTTTTCCTTTCAATTGAATGATATCTAGCAGGGGTTAAACAACGTTTATCAGAGTTTTTGATGGCTTACACAACAGGCTCAATTAACGCTATATCATACTTTCTCTTGCTTGCAGTATTGATATCGCATCTTTTTTATTTTATTAGTACTTATTGTGATTTTGCAATGAGGTTAATTATTCTAGCATACTTCCTTTTAATAGGTACTATGCTCATTTTTTCAAACAACAATCTATATGCACACAATTTTTACCAAAATCAAGACTCGAAATTCTTTACATTAATAAAACAATTTGAAGTTGAAAACAATCTATCATCGTCCGATCTTAGTACAAACAAATCAAATGCGTTCACACATTCCAAAAATGCAGACATGCTATTCAACCGGATTGTCCCTTTCAAAAGTGACATAAATAAAAATTCTAATACTATTGATAAATACACTGCCACTTTCACTAATCTTAACTTAACTACAAAGGCACTAATTGCGGCCAACCTTGCAGATGAAAGTCTTAGGGAATATGGACTATCACATGGGCTTGACTCCAAACAGGCTTCTAATCTGTTAAATATGAGCATTGGCATGATTATGAAAATGAACAAATTACCCATAATGAACATGACAGACGATACTGCTAGACCTGGTGTTGATAAGATTCCTTCAATCCCCGCTAACCATTCGTTTAATGATTTGTTATCTCGAAACTATAAAGACGTTAAAAATAAAGTCAATTACGAAACTTCGACAATGCTTGCAAAATCATTAAAAATGTTATTCTCAAGGGAGCTGCAAAATGCCAACTTGCAGAATTCCTCTGGTTTAATGCCAATTCCAACAAGTATGAAAATTAATGCTTTGAAGGATTTGGGAGAAGGGATAGATAAGCTCAATTTGGCTGTAAATAGGAATTCATCGCTGGAAGAAGTATACAACATTGTTCATGGGCAAATTCATCCTAATCTATTTTTAGCGTTTAATTTGAAACTTAAGGCAGAATGAATTTAGATGTACCAGAAGTGTCCTGAAGTATTATTCTGGTTTGAGATGAATCGCATTGTTACGAATTGTCGTATCGAATCATAAAATCCTTGTACTTTCCAGTATATTGTCCGTAGTCCATTTTTACTTCGTAAACTCTCGCATTCTCAGGACCGATCTTACTCCACTGTACGACCTGATTAACATCCTCTTTTTTTCCTTCAAGCAACGCTTCCACGTTTCCATCTGGCAAATTTCTTACCCATCCTACAACAGAATTTTTCATTGCAACTTGCTGCATATTAAATCTAAAATATACCCCTTGAACCTTCCCCCTAACCAGCAATCGAACAGATATTGATTGTTTGTCATCTGGTACTGAATTTTTAGAGCGTCTGAAAATCACATTATTTTTCTGTATAGCGCTATATTATATATATTCAATTAATAATTGTGCCAAAAGAATGCGCAGGTATTATAAGATTTGAGATTAAGCTATTGCCCCATATCATCCAAACCTTATATATCTATATGATATGCATAATCCCAGTACAATATGAGGACCAAATTTGGCTTTACCCAAGGATTAAATATCGCAAGGCTAGGTCTTGATGAAATACAAATAATGACAGCTTGTCAAATTGCGGATAGGATTGATTTTGATTCAATCTGGTCAATGGATCATTCAAACGTGCCACAATGGAAAAATGCAGTTGTTAATGATGCATGGTTATTACTTGCGGCAATTGGCGCAGTTACCAGAAATGTTGAATTAGGTACGTGCGTGACTGATGCAATAAGAAGACATCCTTCAACTATTGCACTTTCATCAATAACCTTGGATAGGCTAACTAATGGTAGAGCAATATTAGGCATCGGTGCAGGAGAAGCTCAAAATGTAGTGGATTTTGGAATAGAATTCAAAAAGCCGGTAACTAAATTTAGAGAGCAATTGGAAGTTATAGAAACTCTCTTTGATTCCGATCCTGATAATAGGGTAAACTATAATGGAGAGTACTATAAACTCGTTAATGCATGTTTGCAGGCAAAGAGCATTAGAAAGCCAAGGCCACCAGTATATATAGCAGCAGGAGCACCAAAAACCTTAGAGCTCTGCGCTATCTACGGAGATGGTTGGATACCAATAGGATATACTCCTGCATTGTTTAAACATCATGCAGATATTATTAAAGATCATGCAAAAAGAATTGCAAGGGACATTAGCAATTTTCAATTCGCAAACGATGTAGATGTTTATTTTACTGATGATGGCGAAGAAGCATGGAACAAGATGAAGAACGCAGTGAAGGTCAGTTTATACAAGCCAGAATTATTGAAAGTTCACAATATCCAACAGGATTCAGAATTTGACTTCCGAAGATATTTTACAGAATATGCAATGAATAAACCAGAATTGATGGAACAAATGAAAAGGGCAGCTATGCAAATCCCCGATGATGTGGCAAGGAGTGCAATAGGGGTTGGTAGGCCTGATGACGTGATAGAAATGTTAGAGCGATTTATTGAAGCAGGAACAAACCACTTTATAATTAGGTTTTGGGGAGACGGATATTTCAAAAACATAGAGTTATTTGGCAAAAAAGTAATTCCATATTTTAGAGAACAGGAAAAATAATTACGGATGATATTAGTAAAGCCGAACTGAAGACTTGTCTCCTGAAATTAGTATATTCAAGAATTTGATTTATTAAAAAAGGTGTCAAGATTCAGGTATGCTTTATTTTTATTTCCTTTCGCATTAACTAGTGGATTTGCATCAAAGCCCAGTAAGCGCAAGGAATCCGCAAAACTTTCAGCAAACCCATGAAAAGTATAGATTCTCTCAGGGTCGCATTTCTTGACTACTGTTATTAAATCATCATAATCACAGTGGTCGCTTAGAGGAAAACAATAATCTAGGCCCAATGCATATTTGTAATATGGCTTCACGGCCCACCCACTGAACCCTATAGATAAAGCGCCATACTTTTTCTTGATGTAATTGAGAAATCCATTCTTGCATGAGGCCAGCGGAGCGATCAATAACCATGGCTGGTGAGAAGACAGGATATTGTTATTCTCTGCTTCTGTGAAAGTAACATAACTATCCATACTGATTCCAAACTCAGAATAAAGTTTGTTCATCTCGTCTATTGAATCGTGTATGATCAATGGTTTCCAATGTCTAAAAACATTTGTAAGAATTTGTGCCTTCCCTAGAGTGTAGCCTAACAAAATAACTGGTATACCTTGATGATACATTTCTGAAATTATTAAATTTGCTTTGTGTATAGTGGTTTCAAATTTTGGAAAAATGTAGTCAGGATCGCCAAATGTAGATTCTATTATGAGAATTCTTGCCTTGGGTATAATTGCCGGATTCATAAACGCCCTCTTTCTTATTGAAATGTCACCAGTGTAATACAATTCATCTTCTATAAGGAGTCCATTTGAACCAAGAATATGTCCTGAATCCAGTAATCTGAAATCGTGTTCTTGATACATATTACCATATTTGTACCCACGATGCATCGCAATTTTATGTGTTATTTTTGAAGTGATAATCTTATTCCCGTTCTCTTTAACACACCTGTATAAATGATCACTATGTGCATGTGAAACAAAAATGAAATCAGAATTAGGTTGTTTCTTTGGATCAAGGGATATTTTTATACTTTTGTTCTCCACTGTTATGCCGCAATTGTCTACCGAAACATGAAGCATCAGTTTCTTTGATTTTCGGACAGTATATTAATATTAGTATAACGATTTTTGTCAAGAACAAATTTTGAATTCTACTGATAATCACGACTCCTCATTGACCCAGGGGTTTGAAGTAAAATTTAATTTATGTTAGTGTGTAGTTATATAGTCTTTAATAAATACTTGTCACATATCGTGTTTAGGTAATGCGTTAGGATGTCAATATTAAATCAAAGTCAGAACCAAACGGGAAATGAAGAGGATGTATACTTTAACTTTATCAATTTACTCAAATCAGAAGTTACTAAAAAAGAATATGAACAAAAGTAAAATCTTGATGTGGTTGGGCTATGGTGCTCATATCATTTGCAATATGGTTTGTAACAGGCCTTGTTCTGGACTATTTTTCCCATATAGGAGTAGATATACTGTTATTATCTGATTTTTAATTAATATTATAACCCTTCAAACTTAAACTTAATGCATCTAACAAATCATCATAACTAGTTTGTTCTCTTTCTTTTTGCTTTTGCTTTTGCTTTTGCTTTTGCTTTTGCTTTTGCTTTTGTTTTTGTTTTTGTTTTTGTTTTTTAGTCTTCTTTATGCTGGCACTTACCTTATCTTTTACGTCCACATTTCGTGTCTGTTTTGCTGCTTTTTGCTTATGACCACAAATAGCGCATTCGTAGTCTCCAATGGGCCCAGTTTCCCGTCCTGGGCTAGTGCTAGCCGTTA
>Ga0207428_10001718_pt1 | contig 22435 bp, 17 predicted proteins | sample RhiMethybrSRZTD1_FD_187600 | JGI IMG/M metagenome (GOLD analysis project Ga0207428, IMG submission 187600) | Populus rhizosphere microbial communities from Tennessee, USA - Rhizosphere MetaG P. TD hybrid SRZTD1 (SPAdes) (version 3) | ecosystem: Host-associated > Plants > Roots > Rhizosphere >...
AGCGCTCGGTGCGCGAGGTACTGCGCGACGTGATCCGGGATGTGGCGGCGGCCCTGGCCGGCGCCCTTCTGCTCCTGCATTGGGCTCCCTTCCGGTCGACGCGGCGGAATATCCAGGGAGCCCGCGCCGCTTGTCAAGGCACAGCCGCGCGCGCCCGTGCGAGCGAGACGAGGTTCCCTTTGCGTTCGAAACGCTCGGCCGCGACCTTCGCCGCTGCACTCGCCTCGTCCTTCCGGCCCGAGCGCTCGAGCACCTCCGCGAGGTCCAGCAGCGCGTCCGCCTGTGTGTTCAGGAGGTCGGTCCGCTCCGCGATCTCCACGGCCTCGCGGGCCGCCGCCTCGGCCGCCTCGGCGTCCCCTCGGCGCGCGAGCACCTTCGCCCGCGCGCTCCGCCAGAGCACCTGCGAAAAGGCGTCTTCCGGAGCAGCGGCGTCCTCGCAGGCCCGGCTGAAGCGCTCCGCCTCGTCGTCCTCGCCGAGCGCGCAGAGCGCATGTGCGAGCAGCCCTGCGATCGTCGAGCGGAAGCCGCGCTCGCCCATCTCCGCCAGCGCCTCGTAGCTCCGCCGCAGCGTCGCGACGGCTGCGGCCGGGTCGCCCGCGAGCATCTCGACGTAGAACGCCTCCTGCCCGATCACCGCGACCCACACCGGCAGCCCGAGATCTTCGAGAGCGCGCCTCCCGTCGGCCAGGAGCTCCCGCGCGAGCCCGAAGTCGCCGCGCATCGCCTCGAGCACCGCGCGCTCGGAATTGCAGAACGCCTGCGTCGCGGGCTCGCCGCCTGCGGCGTCGTAGAACTGCTTGCAGCGGGCGATGCCCTCGTCGACAGGGAGCGGGCCGAAGACGGCGCTGATCAGGAGCCAGCTGACGCTCTCGGCTTGCTCGGGGGCGAAGCCTCCGCGCTCGGCCAGACGGAGAGCCTCCCGCCAGTCCCGCTCGCCGGCGCCGAGGTGGCCGAGCACGCTGCCCTCGAGCCTGCCGTGCAAGTTCAGGGCCTGGGTGATGCTGTAGTCGTCGCCGAGCTCCTCGCACTCGCGCAGAGCCTCGCGGATGTCGTCCTCGATGCTCTCTCCCTCTCCACGCAGCATGCGCAGCGTGCAGAGCCCGAGCAGCGCCCGCGCCGGTCGGCTGCCCGCGAGCGCGATGGCCTCCTCGAGCATCCGCGTCCCTTCGGCGATCTGTCCGCGCGTGGCCCAGAAGCCCCAGAGCGCGGTCGCGAGGCGCAGCATCAGCTCGCCGTCCCGCCTCTCCTCGGCCCACTCGAGCGCGGTTCGGAAGTTCGCGTTGTCGGCGTCGAGCTGGTCGAACCAGGCGGCCTGGTCGCCGGCGCGCGACTCGACGTCGGCCTGCTCCGCGAGCGCGAGGAACAACTCGGCGTGCCGCTGCCGCGCGTCGGCCAGTGCTCCCGCCTCGTCGAGGAGCTCGAGTGCGTACTCGCGGATGGTCTCGAGCATCCAGAAGCGCGGCTCGCCGTCGGCGTCCGGGCGCTGTCGCAGCAGGCTCTTCTCCACCAGCGACTGCAGGCCGTCGAGGACGTCGATGCCGACGCAGTCGCAGAGGGCCTCCGCCGCGTCGAGTCGCGAGCCGCCGACGAAGACGCCGAGCTGCGCGAACAGCTCGCGCTCGGCCTGCGGGAGCAGCTCGTAGCTCCACTCGATCGTCGCCCGTAGCGTGCGCTGGCGCTCGTCGAGGTCCTGCGCGCCGCCGGTCAGGAGCTTCAGCCGCTGGTCGAGCCGGCGCAGGAGCGCTGGAGGCGGCAGGCTGCGGATGCGCGGTGCCGCGAGCTCGATCGCCAGCGGCAGGCCGTCGAGCCGGCGGCAGATCTCCGCGACGGCGTCCTCGTTCTCGTCCGTGACGTCGAACTCCAGCGCGGCCGCGTGCGCCCGCTCCGCGAACAGCCGCACCGACTCCGGCAGCTCGAGCGGCGGGACCGGGAACGTGCGCTCGCCCGAGAGGCGGAGCGGCGTCCGGCTCGTAACGAGCAGCTTCAGCCCGGGCGAGCTGGCGCAGAGACCCGCCACGGCGGGCGCGGCCGCCAGCACCTGCTCGAAGTTGTCGAGCACGAGCAGCAGCTCCTTGTCGGCGAGGTAGCCGTCCAGCGTCTCGACCACCGTCTCCCCCGCCTGCTCGCGCAGCCCGAGCGTCCGCGCGATCGTCGGGGCGACGAGCTCCCAGTCCCCCACCGGTGCGAGGGAGACGAAGAAGACGCCGTTCCGGAACGCCTCCACCACCTCGGCGGCGAGCTGCAGCGCGAGGCGAGTCTTCCCCGTCCCGCCAGTGCCCGTCAGCGTGAGGACGCGTAGCCCGTTCGTGAGTAGCTGGGCGGCCTCCTCGAGCTCCCGCTCACGGCCGATCAGCTCGTTCGGCTGGACGGGAAGGTTCGTCGGCCGGTTGTCGAGCGTCTTCAGTGCCGGAAACTCCGACGGCAGCCCGTCGAGCTCCAGCTGGTAGAGCCGCTGCGGACGCGAGAGGTCCTTCAGCCGGTGCTCGCCGAGGTCGCGCAGGTGGGTGCCGTCGTCGAGCAGCACTCGCGTCGCCTCGGAGACGAGCACCTGGCCGCCGTGGCCCGCCGCCATCACACGCGCCGCATGATGCACGTCGAGGCCGACGTAGCGCCGCCCCTCCACCACGCGCGGCTCGCCCGTGTGCAGCCCGATGCGCACGCGGATCTCGTGCCCGTCGCGCCACTCGTGAGCTGCGAGCGCCTGCTGCGCGTCCGACGCGCCCGCCACCGCGTCCTTCGCCGATGCGAACGCGACGAAGAATGCGTCACCCTCGCTGTCGACGATGACCCCGCCGTGCCGCCGGAACGCCTCGTCGAGCAGGCGCCGGTGCTCGTCGAGCAGGGCCGCATACGCGTCGCCGGAGCGCTGGAGCAGGCGCGTCGAGCCCTCGATGTCCGTGAAGAGCAGGGTGATCGTGCCGGTCGGGAGCTCCGCCATTCCCTGCGAACTATGGCGCTACGAGGTGAGGTCGGCCGCCATCTCGTCGAAGGCGGCGACAAACGCGTCGCAGTCCTCCTCCGAGTGCGCAACGGTCAGCGTCCACTCCTCCTCGCGGCCCGGCGTCATGTAGATGCGGCGGTTCATGTTGTAGAGCCAGGCGAGGTCGGCCAGCTCACCGTCCTGATTCGCCTTGAAGGACTCGTAGTCGACCACGGGCTCCGGCGAGAACGTGACGCAGCCCTTGGCGCCGAGCCCGACGGCGTAGCCGGGGAGGTTGTGGCGCTCGATCACGGCCTGGCAGCCGCGCAGGAGCCGCTCCTTGCGCGCCTCGAGCAGCTCGTACGCCTCGGGCGTCAGCACCTCGGTGAGACTCGCGCGCGCGGCCGCCATCGCGAGCGGATTCCCGTTGAAGGTGCCGACCTGGTAGACGTCGCCGGCCTCGACGGTTCGGAACGCCTCCTCGGTCCCGCCGATCGCGCCGGTCGGCAGTCCGCCGCCGAGCGCCTTCGCCAGCGTCACCAGGTCGGGCGTGACGCCGAAGCGCTCGACTGCCCCGCCCGCAGCGATGCAGAGGCCGGTCTTGACCTCGTCGAAGATCAGCATCACGCCGAGCCGCTGCGTCAGCTCGCGCACAGCCTCGAGGTAGCCGGGCTCGGGGAGCACGACCCCGAGGTTCATCATCGCCGGCTCCATGATCACGCATGCGGGCGGCCGCCCTTCGTCGAAGAGCCGCTCGATCCGCCGCTCCATCGCGCCGGCGTCGTTGAACGGCACCGGGATGGTCAGGTCCGCAACCGACTGCGGGATGCCACCGCCGTAAGGGAGCGACTCGTAGCTGTCGCGGATCCCGATCCGGTGGTACGGGACGCCGATCGAGACCATCACGTAGTCGTGGTGGCCGTGGTAGGAGCCGAAGATCTTCACGATCGTGTCGCGCCTGGTGTGGGCGCGGGCGATCCGGATCGCGTCCATTGTCGCCTCGGAGCCCGAGTTGACGAACCGCCAGCGCGACAGGCCCCAGCGGCGCTGGAGCTCCTCGGCGACGATCACCGCGTCCTCGGTCGGCGCGGCGAAGTGCGTGCCCAGCTCCATGCGCTCGGTCACAGCGCGCGTGATCGCCGGGTGGGCGTGGCCCTGCGGCATCGAGCCGAAGCCGTTGTGGAAGTCGATCCGCTCGGTGCCGTCGACGTCCCAGACCTTCGAGCCGACGCCGCGCTCGAGGTAGATCGGCCAGGGTTCCCGCGTCTGGTACGCGGAGGCTACGCCGCCGGCCAGCGCCTGGCGCGCGCGCTCGAACATCGCCCGCGATCCCGCGGTCGACTCGTCGAGCCGACCCTGCTCCCGCTCGGTCAGCTCGGCGATCCGAGCGCGGTCGATCTCGACTGTCGTCCGGGTGCTCATGGCCCTCATACTCTCGTGACGGCCAGGCGCCGCGTCAAACGGTGCGAAGATGGACGCGATGACCGGACGCGACCTGCGGGCGCTGTTCGAGCCGCGCTCGGTGGCCGTCGTCGGCGCCTCGAACGACCCCGCGAAGTGGGGCCAGTGGCTGGCCCGCGGCGCCCTGCTCGGAGAGCGGCGACGGCGCGTCTTCCTCGTCAACCGCAGCGGCGGCGAGGTGCTTGGGCGTCCGGCGTTTCGCGCGCTCGATGCCCTGCCCGAGCGGCCGGAGCTCGTCGTGCTCGCGGTTCCCGCATCGGCGTTCGAGGAGGCCGTCGACGCCTCGCTCGAGGCCGGCGCACGGGCAATCGTCGCCATCGCGGCCGGTCTCGGCGAGACCTCGGAGGACGGACGGCGGCGCGAGGAGGCCGTCGTCGAGCGCGTGCGCGCGGCGGGCGCGGTGCTGCTCGGGCCGAACTGCATGGGCCTGTACGACGCAACCGCGGAGCTCGACCTCGCGACGAGCGACTTCGTCCCGGGCGGGCTCGGCGTTGTTTCGCAGAGCGGGAATCTCGCGATCGAGCTGTCGCTCCTGGGGAAGGACGCCGGCCTCGGAATCTCCCGCTTCGTCTCCATCGGCAACCAGGCCGACCTCGAGGCCGCAGAACTCGTTGAGGCGCTCGCAGAGCACGAGCCGACGCGGCTGATTGCCGTCTACCTCGAGGACTTCCGCGACGGCCGGTCGTTCGCGCGGGCTGCGGCGCACGCCGGCAAGCCGGTGGTGCTGCTCGCAGGCGGACAGACCGCCGCGGGTGTCCGTGCCGCGCGCTCGCACACCGGCGCGCTCGTCAGCGACTCGGTGGCCGTCGACGCGGCTAGCTCCGCGGCCGGGATCCTGCGCGTGTCCACGGTCCGCGAGCTGGTTGACGTCGCGCAGCTCCTGCTCGCGCCCGACCCGCCGCCGGGTCGGCGACTCGTGATCGTCTCCGACGGCGGCGGTTCCGCCGTGGTAGCGGCCGACCTCAGCATCACGGCGGGGCTCGAGCTGCCGCAGCTCTCGGACAGCCTCGCCGCGCGGCTCTCCGCCGTCATGCCGAACACCGCGACGACGACGAATCCGGTCGACTTCGCCGGAGCGGGCGAGCAGGACCTCGAGTCGTACGAGCGCGTGCCGCGGCTGTTGCTCGAGTCCGGAGAGGTCGACGCGCTGCTGCTGACCGGCTACCTCGGCGGCTACAGCGCGACCTCCGACGAGCTGCGCGCGCCGGAGACCGAGGCCGCACGCGGGCTGGCGCGGGCCGCGGCGGAGACCGGCCGGCCCGCGGTCGTGCAGACGATGTACTGGCAGGAGGCGCCGGCGGTGGCACTGCGCGAGGCCGGTGTCCCCGTTTTCCGCGAGATCGACTCCGCCGTCCGCTCGCTCGCCCGTGTGGTCAACCGTCCTACCGCTTCAGGTGTGCCGGGGCTGCCGCCGCCGGCTGAGGCCTGGCACGGGTCCAGCTACCTGGATGCGCGGCAGCTGCTCGCCTCGGCGGGCGTCACGTTTCCGGAGGCCCGGCGTGTTACGACCATCGACGAGGCTCTCGCCGCGGCGGGGGAACTCGGGTACCCGGTCGTCCTGAAAGCGCTCGGGTTCGAGCACAAGTCCGATGCGGGAGGCGTCGCCCTCGGCCTCGAGGACGCGGCAAGTCTCGAAGCTGCCTTCGAGGCGATGCCCGCGAGCGAGGACTACGTCGTGGAGCGCCACCTCGCGGCACCTGGTGCGGTCGAGCTGATCGCGGGCTGCCACTTCGATCCGCGCTTCGGGCCGGTCCTGCTCGTCGGCCTGGGCGGGATCATGGCGGAGGTCCTCCACGACACCGCAGTCGCGCTCGCTCCCGCGCCGGCCGACCTCGTCGAGGAGCTCCTGCTCGGCCTGCGCGGGGCGGCGCTCCTGACCGGCGCACGAGGTCGACCGCAGCTGGCCGTCCGCGCAGCCGCCGACGCCTGCGCCGCGATCTCGCGCGTCGCTGCCGAGCACCCCGAGCTCACCGACCTCGAGGTCAACCCCTTGCTCGTGACCGCGACCGAGGCGATCGGCCTCGACGCGCGGGCTCACTCCCAGCCGAGGTAAGGCGCCGAGCCGCGTTTGAAGAGGCCGCCGGCGATGATCAGCCGCTGGATCTCGCTGGTGCCCTCCCAGATCCGGTCGACGCGCAGCTCGCGGAAGTGCCGCGCGGCGGGGCTGTCCACGCTGTAGCCGCGCCCGCCCAGCACCTGGACCGTGCGGTCGGCGATTCGGCCGGCGGTCTCCGAAGCGAACAGCTTCGCCATCGAGACCTTGCCGTGGACGACTTTCCGGTCGGCGAGCGTGTCGAAGGCGTGCGCCGCGTGGTAGGTCAGCAGCCGGGCCGCATGAAGCTCCGTGAGCGAGTCCGCGAGCGGGAACGAGACGCCTTGGAAATCGGCGATCCGCGACCCGAATGCTTGCCGCTCCTGCACCCACTCGTTTGCGAGGTCGAGGAGCCGTTGGGATGCGCCGCAGCAGCGCGCTGCGATGAATAGCCGCTCGACCAGAATCCATTCCTTCGCGCCTGCGTCCCCGGCCGCCGGCACGCGGTTCTCCTCAGGCACGCGGCAGTCGTTCAGTTCCAACTCAGGGTGGTGGTCGATGTACGGGTCATGCAGGAAGCTCGGAGTCCGCACGATCCGAAGCCCCGGCGCGTCCGGCTCGACGAGGAAGAGCTGCTGCTCGCCGTCGACCACCGCGGCGACGATGTAGACCCCGGGCTCACCCTCGCTAGTGACGAACCACTTCTCGCCGTTCAGCACCCAGTCGTCGCCGTCGCGGACGGCTGTCGTCTCGAGGCCGGAGAGGTCGGAGCCGGCGCCGGGCTCCGTGAGCGCCCACGCCTCGCGGTACTCGCCGCGCACGATCGGCTCGACGAACCGCTGCGCTTGCTCGGGCGTCACCTGCTCGAGCAGCTCGCGTGGCCCGCGGTCGACGACGGCGAAGCCGAGCCCGTTGGTCGCCTTGCCCGACTCCTCCTCGATCGCGACCTGACCCAGCATCGACAGGCCCTGCCCACCCTGCTCCGGCGGCATGTTCAGCATGGCGAACCCCGCTTCGCGGGCCTTCGCTCGCAAAGCCTCGACCTCGGTGGGGTCGATCGACCCGCGTTCGGCAATCCGTCCTTCGAGCGGGTACGCCTCCTCCTCCACGAAGCGCGCAACGCGCGCCTTCAGCTCGCGAATCTCGGCTGGGAGCTCGGGTACGACCATCGCCGCGCGACCCTACGCGACCGCCCGCCGCGCCGCGAGCGTGCCTTCGAGCACCGCTTCCTCGAGCGACCGAGGCGAGAGGCAGTCGCCCGCGCGCTCGACCTTCACGCCGGCCGGCGCCTCGACCTCCACCGGAACGCGGCCGAAGGCGCGCACGACCGCGTCCACCGCGACGGTCAGCTCGAGCTCGGGCGCGAAGACGTTCCGCAGCCGCGCCTGACCCGGGTCGACGTCCACGAGCTCGTGGTGGTGGAGGATCCGAACGCCCCCGAGGTAGAGCCGCTGCAGATAGAGGTTGCGCCGGTACTGGTGGACGAGCTCGCCGACGCTGACCGACGAGACAGTCAGCGTCACCTCCTTGCCCGCCGCAGCGAGCAGCTCGGCGGCGTCGAGACCGCTCGGATCGCCGCCCCAGTCCGCAACGAGCACGCGGTCACCGTCCGGCACGGCCCCGGCGAGAACATCCCACGCGGTCGGACCGTCCTCGCCGCGGTACGGCCTCGCGCCGGTGGCGAGCACGTAGGCGTCGGCCTCCAAGTCGCCAGGCCCACTCGCGCCCAGCCGAACCTCGACACCGGCCGCCGCGAGCCCGCGCTCGGCGTTGTCCAGGAAGCGGTCGGCGAGTTCGCGACCGCCCGGTGCAGCCCCCGCCAGCACGATCTGGCCGCCGAGGCGTTCGTCGCGTTCGAGAAGGACCACCTCGTGTCCGGCGCCGCCGGCCTCGACCGCGGCAGCGATCCCCGCCGGCCCGCCGCCGACCACGACGAGTCGGCGGCGCTCCGAGGGGCTCGGCGGTCCGAAGCGCGCCTCGCGGCCGGTACGCGGGTTGACCGCGCACCGCAGCGGCGTGCCGGCGTGATAGTGCGCGATACACGCGTTGCAGCCGATGCAGCCGATCCGTTCGGCGAGCCGCCCCTCACGCGCCTTGCGCGGCAGGTCGGGGTCCGCGATCAGCGCGCGCGTCATTCCGAGCGCCTCTACCCGCCCCTCGCCGACGAGACGGTCGGCCACCTCGACGTCGACCATGCGCGAGGTCGCGATCCTCGGCAGGCCCGCCTCGAAGAGGAACTGCGCGATCGCCGCCTCCTCGATCGGTGGCGGCGGCACGATCCCGACCGAGCCGAGGTAGGTCGCCGAGTCACCCAGCACGAGCGAGACGTAGTCCGCGCCTTCGCGGACCGCGAGCTCCGCGATCGTCCTCGCCCGCGGCGAGTCGGCCGAGATCCGCACGCCGAGCGCAAGGCCCGGGGCCGCTGCCCGCACGGCTCGCAGAACCTCGACGAGGAAGCGGCTCCCCTCGTGCCACTCGTCCTCGCGCAGGTTCAGCTCGGGGTCGAGGAACTGCTCGATGAGGTACCGATGCGCGGCCGAGACCTCCACACCGTCGAGCCCACCCTCGGCTGCGAGCTCGGCGCAGCGCGCGTACCCCGTGACCAGCTCGTTGATCTCCGCCGCAGTCGCCGCCCGCGGCTCGGCGCGGAATCGAGGGCTCGGCACGGGAGAAGGCGCGAGCGCTGGCGGGCGCGGCGGTGTCGCGATCTGCTCGCGGCCGCCGTGGAGCAGCTGGACGAACAGCCGGGTGCCGTGAACCCGAACCGCGGCTGCGACGCGCCGGTACGCGCCGACGATCTCCGGCAGGTACCCGCCGAGCGTGTGCGAGGTGAGCAGGCCGGAGGGGTGCACGGCCGTTGCCTCGAGCACGATCAGGCCGGCGCCGCCGCGGGCGCGCGCCTCATGGTAGGCGACGAAGTCGCCGGTCGGGAGGTGGTCTTGCACGAGCGTCGTCTGGTGCGCGGTCGAGACGATCCGGTTCGGCAGCTCGACCGGCCCGAGCGCGAGCGGGCTGAACAGGTGGTCGAGCGCCATCAGCGGCTCCGCTCGAGCGAGGCCCGCTCCGCCTCCGTCAGCGGCCGCGAGCCGTCGCGGTCGCGGTTGCGCGCGACGAGCACGGCCTCTGCCTCGGCGGCCAACTCGTCGCCCGCGACGATCGTCTCCGTTGTCGTGACACTCGACGTGCCCAGCCGCGCGAGCCCGCAGCGGACGACGACGACATCGTCCTCGAGCCGCAACTCGCGGCGGAAGTCGATCGCGAGCCGCGCGACGACGAAGTCCCACGCCGCCTGGTCGTCACCGAGGCCGCGCTCGAGCCACTCGTCGCGGCACTCCTCGAGATACGTGGCGTACACGGCGTTGTTGACGTGCCCGAACGCGTCCACGTCCCTCCAGCGGATCTCGACACGCTTCTCGTGCACGAAGCGCGGATCCTACGCCCGACCGCATTTATTTGACTTCACGGTCAGGACCTAGGTTCAATCCGCCCGCGGCCAGCATGGGGCACCCGAAAGATCGATCCGGACTGACGCGGCGACAGCTGCTGCGACGCGGTGCGGGCGCGGCCCTCGCGGTCGGCGGCGCGGGCGTCCTTGCCGGGTGCGAGAACACGACCGAGCCGATCGGCGCCTCGGCCGCGGGCCCTGGCGGCGAGGCGGGCAAGCTCGTCGTCGCCAAGCCGGTCGGGCCCGGCGGGCTGCCGCTGCCCCGGCCTGACAACGCGGTCACGTGGGCGATCACGCCCGAGAACCAGCCGATCGCCGACGGGCGCTCGATCGAGCGCGGGCCGCTGAGCGTCTACAACTACGCCGACTACCTCGACCCGGCAACGCTGAAGAAGTTCCAGAAGGAATTCGGCGCGACGGTGAAGATCGCGACCTACAACTCGGCCGACGAGGCGATCGCAAAGCTCGCCGCCGGCGCGGTCGCCTTCGACGTGATCGTCGGCCTCACCGGTTCGAACATCGTCAACCTGATCGCGCAGAAGCTGCTGCAGCCGCTCAACCACTCGTACCTGGCGAACCTGCCGAAGAACATCTGGCCGGAGCTCCAGGACCCCTTCTACGATCGCGGCAGCCGCTACACCGTGCCCTATGTCGTCTGGATGGACGGCATCGGTTGGCGCAACGACAAGCTCAGGGAGGACGTGGCCGGGATGGACGTCCCCTGGGACATCTTCTGGCACTCGCAGCCGTACCGCGGGAAGGTGGGCGTGCTCGACGACAAGCGCGACGCGCTGAGCATGCCGCTGCAGCGAGACGCGATGCGCACGGGCACCCGGCCGGACCTGAACACCGAGGACTCGGCGCTGATCGCGAAGGCCGGCGACGACCTCTCGCAGCTGAACGGGATCTGCAACGTCAAGGTCACGATCACCGACTACCAGACGCTGCCCGAGGGCAAGACCGTCCTGCACCACGCGTGGTCGGGCGACCTGCTGAGCGGCGCCATCTACTACATGCCGAGCGGCGTCAAGCCCGACGTGCTCTCGTTCTGGGGGCCCGACCAGAACGGGGTCGTGCAGAACGACTTCCTCTGCATCGGGAAGGCAGCGAAGAACCCCGTCCTCGCCCACAAGTTTCTCGACTTCATGCTCAACGAGGCGAACGCCTACGCGAACTTCGTCAACTACGTCGGCTACACGCCGCCCCAGAACGCGATCGACGCCGAGGCGCTGATCAGGCGCGGCCTCATTCCGAAGACGCTCGCGGGCGCGGTCGTGCGGCCCGACCAGTTCGCGGCGAACCAGGAGCTGCTGCAGCTGACCGTCGAGGGCGAGCGGCACTGGGACCAGGCCTGGTCGAAGTTCAAGGCGGGCTGAGGAGGTGGGCTCGCGCTGGACCTGGCGGTTCCTCGCACTCCCGGGAGTCCTCTGGCTTGGCGTGTTCTTCCTCGTCTCGTTCTACGCCGTCCTCTGCGTCGCCTTCGGGAACCAGGACTCGCTCTCCCAGCCGGTGCCGTTCTGGAACCCGCTCGACTGGAACGTCGGCTACGTGCTCGAGGTGCTGCGCAACTTCTGGCACGGCGACCAGTTCCTGACCGTCTCGCTGCGGACGGTGGAGTTCGTCGCGATCGCCATGGCGCTCTCGCTGCTGATCGGCTACCCCGTCGCCTACTTCGCCGCCCGGCACAGCGGCCGCTGGAAGGGGCTCGTGCTCGTCCTCCTGATCATCCCCTTCTGGATCAACTACCTGATGAGGATGCTCGCGTGGATCAACCTGCTTTCCCCGGACGGGTGGGGCACGCGGGTCCTCCACAACATCGGCATCGAGCAGCTCTTCCTCTGGACGGGCCTGCTCTCGGCCCGGGGCGGCTGGCTCGACGGTCAGCCCTCGGCGGTGATCATCGCCTTCGTCTACGGCTACGTGCCGTTCCTGATCCTGCCGCTGTTCGTGGCGCTCGACCGCATCGATCAGCGCCACATCGAGGCGGCGCGCGACCTCGGCGCGAGCCGTGCGAGCGCGTTCCTTCGCGTCACGCTGCCGCTGTCGGTACCGGGGATCCTGGCCGGTTGCGTGCTCGTGGCCCTGCCGATGTTCGGCGACTACTACACCCCCGACCTCGTGTCGGCCTCGACGAAGACGAACCTGATTGGAAACCAGATAGATCAGTTCACGAGGCAGGGCTCCGAGAAGGTCGTGGGCGCGGTGCTGACGATGCTGCTCGCGATCGTCCTCCTCGCCCTGATGTTCTACTACCTGCGCGCGACCAGGCGGGCCGGGGAGGAGGCCGCCGCATGAGTTGGCTACGGAACCCGTGGGGTAAGCCGCGGGGGCTCCTCGTCGTCACCGCGCTCTACATCCTCTGGTCGATCGTCCCCGTGGCGATCGCGATCCTGTTCGCGTTCAACGACGGACGCTCCCGCACCACCTGGCAGGGCTTCTCGTTCCGCTGGTTCACGGGCTCTTCGGGGAGCGTCGTTCACGACCCGGCGCTGCAGGGCGCGCTGAAGCACACGCTGCTCCTGGCCGTGATCTGCGTCGGGGTCGCCGTGCCGCTCGGCGTCGCCCTGGCACTCGGGCTGCAACGGTGGCGCGGGCGCGGCGGCGGGACGATCAACACCGTCATGCTGCTGCCCCTCGTGACACCCGAGATCGTGATGGGCGTCGCGCTGCTGCTGCTCTTCCTGCGGGTCTTCCCGGGGATCGGCCTCGGCACCGAGGCGCAGGCGATCGGCCAGATCACCTTCACGCTCTCGTACGTCGTCGTCATCGTGCGGGGCCGGCTCGTCTCGATCGGGCGCGAGTACGAGGAGGCCGCGGCCGACCTCGGCGCACCGCCGCACGATCAGCTGATGCGCGTCGTCCTGCCGCTGCTCGCCCCCGCGATCGTGGCGAGCGCGGCCGTCGCCTTCGCGCTCTCGATCGACGACTTCGTGGTCACGCAGTACCTCTCGGGCGACGCGAGCACGACCACCGTGTCGATGCTGCTCTACTCGAGCGCGCGCGGAGCGCCGACGCCTGCGCTGAACGCGATCGCGACGGTTGCGCTCCTGATCACGCTCGCGACGCTCGCGCTCGCCTTTGTCGTCTACCGTCGCTTCGCGGGTGGCCGGGAGGCCACCGCAGTCGCGGCCTTGGAGGTTTAGTGCCCTAGTGGAGGGCGAGATTCAGCTGGAAGGGCTGACGAAGCGGTTCGACGACGTCGTCGCGGTCGACGCCATCGACCTGCACATGCCGTCAGCGGAGTTCTTCACATTGCTTGGGCCGTCGGGCTGCGGCAAGACGACGACGCTGCGGATGATCGCGGGCTTCGAGCAGCCGACGAGCGGTCGCATCGTCCTGGACGGCACTGACGTGGCGCAGGTCCCGCCGCACAAGCGGAACGTCAACACGGTGTTTCAGAGCTACGCGCTCTTCCCCCACCTCGACGTCGCGGCGAACGTGGCCTTCGGGCTCAAGTACCAGGGGTTCAACAAGGAGGAGCGGCAGCGCAAGGTGCGCGGGATCCTCGAGCTCGTTCGCCTGAAGGGCTTCGAGAACCGCAAGCCCTCCCAGCTCTCCGGTGGGCAGCAGCAGCGCGTCGCGCTCGCGCGTGCGCTCGTGCTCACGCCGCGCGTCCTGCTCCTCGACGAGCCCCTGGGCGCCCTGGACGCGCGGCTCCGCAAGGAACTGCAGGTCGAGCTGAAGGCGATCCAGCACGACATCGGCATCACTTTCGTCTTCGTCACGCACGACCAGGAGGAGGCCCTCACCATGAGCGACCGCGTCGCGGTAATGAACGACGGCCGCGTCGAGCAGGCGGCGTCGCCGCGCGAGGTCTACGAGGAGCCGCGCACCTCGTTCGTCGCGGACTTCCTCGGCGTCTCGAACCTGCTCGACGCGACGGCACAGGGGGACGGCGCGGCGTGCAGCCTCTCCGTCGGCGATCGGGCCTTTCGGGCCGAACAGGGCGCCACCCGCGTGCGGGGCGACGTCAAGGCGATGATCCGCCCCGAACGCATCGAGCTCGAGGCGCACGGCGCCGGTGGGGACAACCGGCTGCCGGGGATGATCGAGCGGGCGGTGTTCCTCGGCGGCTCACACGAGGTGCACATCCGCGTCCTCGGCGGAGAGCTCCTGAAGGCGACGGTCCCCAACGACGGCCGCCCGCCGGCGGTCGTGCTCGAAGAGGGGAGCCCGGTCACCGTCCACCTCCCCGCCGATGGGCTCCGCGTCCTCGAGCCCTCGCCTCAGCCGCCCGAGAGCACAGCAGACGCGGCTGACCGCCCGGTCAGCACCGCGCCTTCCATGTAGCCGGCGACCCACTGGTCGGAGCCGCAGACGTAGAACGGCGGAGCGTGCGTGCCGTGGCGCGGCCCGACGCGCATGACGTCGCCCGGCCACCAGTGCGTGACGTAGCCGAGTGTGAAGCGGTCGACGCCCCAGAGGCGGTAGTGGATGGCCGTCGTGCGCCGCGCAACCGAGCCGTACATCCGCTCGAGCTCGTCGCGCACGACCTCGTCGCGATCGCCGTCCGCGAGCGCCAGTAAGTACGCGAGCCGCTCGGGCGGGACGAGCGCCGACAGCACGCCGTCACGTTGCGGCCAGGTCGAGCCGAGTACGTGCTCGCCTTCCGAGAGGCCGTTCGAACCGGTTTCGGCCCAGACCGAGCGCTCGTACACGGCGACGACCTTCGCCGCGAGCGCATGGCGCTGGGCGCGCAGCGAGCGAAGGCGTTCGGGATCGACGCCCTCGATGTCGAGGCGCGCCGCGACGGGCGCGGGTAGTGCGCAAACGACGGCTTCGGCGCGCAGCTCCTCGCCAGAGGCCAGCGTGACCCGGCAGGTGCCGCCGTCGACACGTATGCGTGAGACCTCGGCACCGAGGCGCACCTGCTCGCCGAGTTCCGACGCGACGCGCTCCGCGACCTCTGCACTGCCCTCGGCGACCTGTAGCGACTCCCAGCGCTCGTACGAGTAGAACTCTCGCTCGCCGACGGCCGCCGACTTCCGCAGCCCCGCAAGCAGCGAGCTCCGCTCGATCGAGCCGTCCGCGAGGGCGAGCGCGTCGACCTCGAGCCGGCGGATCGTCGAAGGCAGCGCGTCGATCGAGCGGAGCCAGGCGGCGATCGAGACGCCGTCCAGCTCAGCAGCGTCGGGGTGCGACCACGGGTCGTGCGGATCGACCGAGGCGACGAGCTTCCCCCACTCCAGCTCGACCCGCTCGTAGTCCTCGCGTTCGCGTCCGTCGCAGACCGGAAAGTCGTCGCCGCGCTGGACGCCTTCGAACAGGTCGTACGTCGTCATCCCTGGAACGCTCATGTAGCTCGGCTCGAGCGAGAGCCCGACCTCCTCGACGAGCCCGAGGTATGCAGTGTGCACCGTGCCGACGACCTCGCCGCCGAGCTGCACGGGCCGCCCGTCCGCGCTCCGGATCTGCTCGACACGTCCGCCGACCCTCGTTCGGGCTTCGAGCACGATGACCTCGGCCCCACCGGCGGCGAGATCGCGCGCTGCGGCGAGACCGGCGAGGCCGGCGCCGAGGACGAGGACCACCGTCACAAACCGAGCTCGCGGCGAACACCCTCGCGCAGCAGCGTGCGCGCGCGAGCGCGGCCGAGCAGCTCGAGGTAGAGCATCGAGTCGATCCCGTCGGCCAGCGCCGCGAGGCGCCACGCTGTCTCCCTCGGGTCGGTCGCCGCGTCGACGGCCCCCTCGGCCCGCGCTTCGCGGACGAGCGTCGTCAGCCGCCTGATCCACTTCTGGTATGACGAGTCGACCAAAGGGCGCAGGTCGTCGTCGAAGCGCAGGCTGCTCCAGACCTCGTTCCAAAGCGCCCTGTGCTCGGCAAACGGCTCCGTCGGGTCAATCGTGAGCAGGAGCGCCTGCTCGATCCGCTCGAGAGCGTCAGGCGCCTCGCGGATCCGCTCCTTGAGGGCCGACTGCCACTGCTCCTCCGACCAGGAGAACGCAATTCGCACCAACTCCTGGCGCGTAGCGAAGTAGTAGTGCACGAGCGCCTTCGACACCCCTGCCTCGCGGGCGACGGCCGCCATCCGGAGCCCGTGCGCGCCCTCGCGAACGACGACGCGGCAGGCCGCCTCCAGAATCGCGACGACCCGCTCGTTCGTCTGGGAGACTGCACTCACGTTCCCATCTTGACCCATCCGCGACGCCACGGATATCCTGACTGACCGGACAGTCAGGACCGGTTTGGCCACGGAAACCCAGACGACATACGCGCTGCCACCGGTTCCGCGCCCGCTTGAAGACGGTTGGACGCTTCCCGCCTCCTGGTACTCGGAGCCGGCGGTGCTGGAGCTCGAGCGCGAGCGGATCTTCACCTCGACCTGGCAATACGCAGGGCCGGCCCAACTCGTCACCGAGCCTGGGAGCTACTTCGCCGCGGCGGCGGGCCACATTCCGGTCGTGGTGACCCGGGCCGCCGACCAGGAGCTGCGGGCGTTCGTCAACGTCTGCCGGCATCGCGGCCACGTTGTCGCCCAAGGAGCGGCCTGCCGAGCCACGCTTCAGTGCCCATACCACGCCTGGACGTACGAGCTCGACGGCAGGCTGCGCAAGGCCCCACGCTCCGAGCGCGAGCCCGGCTTCGACGCATCCGCGCTGTCGCTGCTGCCGGTCTCGGTGGATGCCTGGGGCCCCTTCGTCTTCGTCAACCCCGACCAGGAGGCCGAGCCGCTCGCGGACGCGCTCGGACCGCTGCCAGAGATCGTCGCGCGGAGCGGGCTCGACCTCGACGGCCTGCGGTTCCACTCGCATGTTCCGTGGGAGCAGGAGGTGAATTGGAAGGTGGCGCTCGAGAACTACCTGGAGTGCTACCACTGTCCGGTCGCGCACCCCGGCTTCAGCAAGGTGATCGACGTCGACCCCGATTCGTATCGCCTCTCCGTCGAGGGTTACGTCTCGAGCCAGGTCGGGCCTTTGCGACGCGAAGCGCTCGACGGCGACATGCGGCAGTCCCAGTACCACTTCGTCTGGCCGAACACGACGATCAACATCTCCCCCGGTCCACAGAACGTCTCAATCGAGCGCTGGGTACCGCTCGGACCGCGCCTGACCGTCGAGGCGACCGACTACTTCTTCGGCGCTGACGTTACGCCGGAGCGAATCGCCGAGTCGATCGAGTTCGATACGCAGGTCGCGACCGAGGACGTGGCCCTCGTCGACGCCGTACAGCGCGGGCTCGACTCACGGGCCGTCGGGCAGGGCCGCCTCATGCTCGAGAGCGAACAGCTGGTCGCCGCCTTCCAGCGACGCGTGCACGACGCGCTGATGGGCTGAGCCAAGTGACGGCGCTCGTCGCGCTGTCGCAGAGATATCTGACTAAGATCAGAGAATGATCGCAACGGAGGTCGCCCAGGTCCGGCGTTTCAATCGAGCGGTCACGCAGCGGGTCGGTGCGCTCAACGAGGACTACCTGGCCCGCGGGCGCCCACTCGCAGAGGCTCGGGTCCTCTGGGAGATCGGCGAGGAGGGCTGTGAGGTACGGGCGCTCCGGTCCCGGCTCGGCCTCGACTCGGGTCACGCGAGCCGTCTCCTGCGTTCGCTGGAGAGAGATGGGCTGATCGAGGTGGCGACCGGCCCGGGAGACAAGCGCGCACGGGCGGCGAGGCTGACCTCCATCGGACTCGCCGAGCGCGCGGAGCTTGACCGGCGAAGCGAAGAGCTGGCCAGCTCGATCCTGGAACCACTCGATTCCAGCCAGCGTGAGCGGCTCGTTGAGGCGATGCGCGAGGTCGAGCGGCTTCTTACGACCGCACTCGTCGAGATCAGACAGATCGATCCAACGGCCCCGGACGCTCGCGAGTGCCTTCGCTCCTACTTCGCGGAGCTCGAACGGCGTTCAGCCATGCCGTTCGATCCCAACGTCGGTGCGACGGCGAAACCCCACGAGGTCAGGCCACCCGCAGGATTGTTCCTCGTGGCCTACCTACGTGACGCGCCGGTCGGCTGCGGCGCCGTCAAACATTTCGCGGACGGCGTCTCGGATATCAAACGAATGTGGGTAGCCGAGGCGGCCAGAGGACTCGGGCTAGGACGGCGCTTGCTCACTGAGCTGGAGGCGCGCGCCGGCGAGCACGGCACTCGCATCGTCCGCTTGGAAACGAGCCGCTTCCTCACCGAAGCGATCGCCCTCTACGTCTCGGCGGGCTACGTCGAAGTTCCCGCCTTCAACGACGAGCCCTTTGCCGACCACTGGTTCGAAAAGCGTCTGTAGTCGGCGCAATCAGCGCAGGTTCTCGCCCGCGTCGTCCGCGGGCGACACGGCACTAGGTCGGCGACTCGCTGGTCACGGGCTGACGCGCGCGAAGCCGGCGGCGCGGGGCGCGCAACCCCGCGCTCGAGCCCCCTTTCCCGTACAGCTGAATGCGCGGGTCGACCAGCGGGTAGAGGAGGTCGACGACCAGGTTCGCGATCACGACCGCGAAGCAGACGACGAGCACGATCCCCATGATCACCGGGAGGTCGGGCCCGGCCCCGCCCAGTGAGGACACGAGCAGCTGGCCCATGCCCGGTAGATCGAAGACTGTCTCGATGAAGAGGGTGCCGCCGAACGCGATCCCGACGTCCATTCCGATCATCGTGATCACGGGCAGCATGGCATTGCGCAGGACATGTTTGCGGATGACGCGAGCCCTGCCCGCCCCTTTCGCCCAAGCCGTGCGGACGTAGTCCTCGTTCAACACCTCGAGCACGCTCCCGCGGATCATTCGCGCGTACAGCGCCGCGAACAGGAAGGCGAAGGTCAGCCAGGGCAGGATCATGTGGTACGCCCAGTAGCGAGGCCCGCCGCAGAGATTCGTGCTCTCCGGGTTGTAACGGAGGTCGCAGTACCCGGCCACCGGGAGCCAGCGGAGCTTGACGCCGAAGAACCACGAGGACATGAGCCCGAGCCAGACCGGGTGCGCGCAGAGGCCGAGAAGAACGAACAGCATCAGGCCCCTGTCGACCAGCGATCGCGGTCGCAGCGCCCCCAGCAGCCCGATCGGGAAGGCCATCACCAGCCAGAACACCAGGCCGCCGAGCACGAGCGAGGCCGTGACCGGGAGCGTGTCGCGGATGACCGTGGTGACCGGCTTTTCCGTGTGCATCGAATGGCCGAGATCCCCGTGCAGGACCACGCGCTCGACGAAGTGGACGTACCCCATCACGAAGGAGCCCTGCGCGTGGTACTGCGTCTGAAGGTCCGGCACGAACCCTGACTGGCCCTGCTGGAGCGGCCGGTGGTCCTTCGGCAGAACGAAGAACATCACGTACGTGATCAGGGTGAGCACGAATGCGAGCAGCACCGCTCCCACCAGCCGCCTCGCCACGAATCCGAGCATCAGACGCTAAGCCTCGTCTCTTCCCCAGGTCAGCCCAAGGTTCGCCGCCCGGATTGTGCCATCCGTGGACCTCGGAATCAGGGCGCCCGACGGAGTACGTTCTCTTGCTGCCGAGGTCAAGCAACTCGGACCGCGATGCCCGGGTAGTCGAGCACAAACCCGAAGCGGTCGTAGGTGAGAACCGCACTGAAATCGAACGCCGGCGCGACGTACTCGTAGCGCGCGCTGTCGCCATCGTCCGGAAGCCGAGCATACGTCTGCTCCAGCGGTTCCACACGGAGCGTCGGTGCGCGCACATACGCAGCGGAGGCATTCGCCCGTGCACCCACGGAGAGACCCAGCCGGTGTATCGGCGGAGCGTCGGTGCGCGCACATACGCAGCGGGGGCATCCGCCCGTGCACCCACGGAGAGACCCAGCCGGTGTATCGGCAGAGCATTCGTGCAGGCCGACGCTTCCAGATCGACGTCCAGGCACCCATCGAGCCACGGCGCGGCCCTCCCGTCGATCTGCCAAACGCCGGTCCCGTCGGCCTCGAGTCGAACCTCGTGCAGGCCCAGAGCGGATCGCCCGACGACATGCGCCGAGCGCGTCACCCACCGATCGTCGACGGTGAGGTCGTAGCGGATCGCCCACGCCTCGTCCTCCTCGACCGCCGTCGAATGCCCCTCCAGCCGGAGGTAGCCGCGCTCGTGACGAATGAAGAGAACCTCGAAGCCAAGGCGGGCGTCGCGGTGGCGCCAGGCCGCCGTCGATGGAAGCTCGAACACGTCGAGCCTCGAGGATCAGAAGAGCTGGTTCTCGCCGCCGAAGATGGCGGACACGGAGTCGTCCTCGAACACGTTCATGATCGTCTCTGCGAGGAGCGGCCCAACGGTGAGGACGGTCATGTTCGCGGGCTTCTTGATCGGGTCGATCGGGACTGTGTCGGTGACCACGATGCCGGCGACATCGGCCTGACCGAGCCGCTCGAGGCCGTCGTCGTTGAGAAGCGCGTGGGTGACCGACAGCCAGACCTCTGACGCCCCGTGCTCCTTCAGCGCCTGCGCACCCTGGATCAGGGTGCCACCGGTTGTGGTGACGTCGTCGCCGACGATGCAGATCTTGTCCTTGACCCGACCGGTCACCTCGGTCATCTCGACCTGGTCGTGGGCGGTGCGCGTCTTGTGCATGACGGCGAAGTCCGCCTCGAGCATCTCCGCAAACCGAACGGCGACCTTGGCCCTGCCTGCGTCGGGTGCGACCGAGACCACGCCCTCGCCGTGCAGGCCGAGGTCGCGGAAGTGGCGCGCGAACAACTGCTGCGCGGTCATGTGGTCGACGGGGATCGTGAAGAAGCCCTGAATCTGGCCGGCGTGCAGGTCCATCGTCAGCACTCGGTCGACTCCCGCGAGCTGGAGCATGTCCGCCACGAGACGCGCCGAGATCGGCTCGCGCGGCTTCGCCTTGCGGTCCTGGCGTGAGTACGGGAACCACGGGATCACCGCGGTGATCCGCTTCGCGGACGCGAGCTTCGCGGCCTGGATCATGAAGGCCAGTTCCATCACGTTCCGGTCGACCGGCTCGCATCCGGTCTGGACCAGGAAGACGTCGGCGCCGCGGATCGACTCCAGGTAGCGGCAATAGGTCTCGCCGTTGGCGAACTGCTCGAGCTGGATTTCACCCAGCTCCACCCCGAGCTGTCGCGCGATCGCCTCGGCCAGGTCGTTGTGCGACCGGCCGGAGAAGACCATCAGGCGCTTCAGGGGGCCTCGCTCGATCCAGTGGCCCATCGCCGGCGAGACGTCGACAGCAGGGGTCTCGGCCGACTCGAGGCCGGGAATCGCCACGGTCTCAGTCATCGGCTGCTTGCTTCCGCTGCTCGTCGACGTAGCCCTCCTTCGTCACCTGACGCGCACGCGCGACGGCCAACGAGCCGGGCGGGACATCCTTGCTGATGACCGATCCGGCCCCGATCCAGGCGTCGTCACCGATCTCCACGGGCGCGACGAACGCATTGTGGACTCCGGTCCTGACGTTGCGCCCGATCGTCGTCCGCTCCTTGGGCCGTCCCGGCTGATGCGGAAAGTTGGCCGTGATGTTGCCCGCGCCGATGTTCGTCCCTTCTCCGATGTCTGCGTCGCCGATGTACGACTGGTGTGGGGCCTTGACGCCCGCGCCGAGCCGCGAGTTCTTGACCTCCACGAACGCGCCCGCTTTGGCGCCGCTCTCGAGGATCGTTCCAGGGCGAAGGTAACAGAAGGGGCCGACCATCGCACCCGGGCCGATTGCCGAGTCGACCACGACGACGTGCGGCCCGACCTCGGCACCCGTGGCGACCGTCGTGGGGCCGCGCAGCACGGTGAAGGGATGGACGGTGGAATCAGGCTCCAGCTCGACGCTGGGGTCGATCCACGTGGAGGCCGGGTCGACGATCGTGACTCCGGCGAGCATGTGCTCGTGGTTGATCCGGTCGCGCAACACCGCGGCCGCGGCCGCCAGCTCGGCGCGGGTGTTCACTCCCTCGCACTCGGTCGGATCCTCGGCCTTGTGGACGGCCACGCGCTCGCCGGCCGCCACCAGGTCGCGCACGGTGTCGGTCAGGTAGAGCTCGCCCTGCGCGTTGTTCGGCTGCAGGCGCTCGAGTGCCGGCCACAGCTTCTGCGCGTCGAAGACGTAGATCGACGAGTTCACTTCGCGAATCGCCAGTTGCGCCTCGCTCGCGTCGCGAGCCTCGACGATCGCCTCCAGGGTCCCGTCGGCGCCGCGAACGATGCGCCCATACGCGCCCGGCTCCTCCGGCTCGAAGGACAGCACCGTCGCCGCCGCGCCCTCGTCTCGGTGGGTCTGGACCAGGCGGCGGAGCAGGTCGGAGGTGATCGTGGCGGCATCCCCCGTGACGACGAGCACGTCGCCGTCGAAGCCCTCGAGGCTGCCACGCGCTGAAGCTGCGGCGTCGCCGGTTCCGCGGGGCTCCCGCTGGACCGCGACTTCGACGCCCTCGAACGCGTCGCTCGCATCGGGGGAGGCGACGACGACGAGCGGCGCCGGCCCGAGCTTGCGGACGCCCTCGATCACCCAGTCCGCGAGGCGCCGCCCGAGGAGCGGGTGCAGGTGCTTGGGAGTCGCGGAGTGCATGCGCGTTCCCAGCCCTGCTGCGAGCACCACCGCTGCGAGTCGGCTCTCGGTCACGGCAAAGATGGCTGGGGCGCCAGGATTCGAACCTGGGATCGCGGGACCAAAACCCGCTGCCTTACCACTTGGCTACGCCCCATCA
>Ga0207428_10001722_pt1 | contig 22410 bp, 16 predicted proteins | sample RhiMethybrSRZTD1_FD_187600 | JGI IMG/M metagenome (GOLD analysis project Ga0207428, IMG submission 187600) | Populus rhizosphere microbial communities from Tennessee, USA - Rhizosphere MetaG P. TD hybrid SRZTD1 (SPAdes) (version 3) | ecosystem: Host-associated > Plants > Roots > Rhizosphere >...
ATGTGGTTGTCACGGTAGGTCGTCGAGGTGACGAGCCCTTTGGCGAACGGCCGCTTGATCTCAATTACATCAACGTTCCCAGATGCATCGACCAGGAGAAAATCGAGGAATCGTTTTGTCTCGCTATCCGTGTCTGGAATCTCGACTTCTGGAAAGGCCGCGATATATTTTGGGTTCAGGAGGCATACGATCTGAAGGATTTCTTTTTGCCATGCCGCTTCAGAATAGCCGTTTTCGCTATCAAGCATTTGTTGTAGTTGCTCTAGCAGAAACTCATATTTGGCAATCTCCGCCTGGCGTACTGGTTTGAACAGATCCTTACCCTTGGCCAGTACACGCTTGTTTACGTAGGCATTGAGCTTGGCTTCCGCATCTACCTTGGCGTCCGAGTATTGTCTTACGACCGTGCTAACCCTCGCCTGAACGTAACGTCGAACCTCGTAAGGCGTGGGAAATTGATCTATGAGCTTCTCGTACTCGGAGAGAGGGATGGCGTCTGGGTCGCTTCCACCAATGACGATGCGACTGGGTTTCAGTTCAGCAATCACGGCCAATACAGAAACCGGACGGTCAGTGCTGAACCACCGCCATGTCACCGGGGCATCTTTCGAGAGGAGAACCGGTATATCGATATCCAAAACCGCAGGATCGAGACGGAAATAGTCACCATCACTACTGCCGATCTTGAATGCCATCCAAGGATCGTCAAGATAGTCCGGATTCCCTAAGCCTGCATCGATGAAAGCACAATCTTCAAACGGTAGCTGATCATGCGCGGCGAGGTGTTTATCAGAGAGATGGAAGGTACCTTTGATCAGAATCTCGCCCTTTTCCTGAAGCTTCCTCAGAACCCAATCTGTTCCGTCGCGCGGGCGGTACACAAGGATGAGTTGATCTCCATTATTTTCAAATTCTACTGCCGTCGTAGTCATGGTTGATACACCCTCCCTGGGGCTCGCGAACTCTACCGGTCACAATATCAAAACTTCTTACTTTATAGTCAGTGAGCGCCGCTAGTTATCTAGGAACGGTGGGATACACCTTCAGGTGCACGATTTGATTAGGCAAGCGAGTGGCCACCTCTGGCCGACAGCGGCCTTCCAAAAAGGGCGCTTTAGGTCAGCCTCTGCTGCTCATTGCCACGAATCGTGCTGAACAATCTTGCGCAGATTGCCGGTAGGTAGGATACGCATAGTTGGGCAAGTACTGTGCAAACGCCTGATGAACTCGAATGCAAACGACTGGCCGGGCGCGATGAAAATGCTAGTCAAGTGGGGGGCAATTCCTCAGTTAACAGCTTGAGGGCAAGCTGACAGAGCTGGGTTGAAAGTTCAGCTTGCGTAAATTTGCAATCCGGTGAAGAGTGCAAATGCACGCCATAAGGTCGGTCTCAAGGAAGGAATAGATCTCTTGCCGCAAATCATTCCCACGATGTCAGCTCAAGCCTTTGCCACTGCGTTGGCATTGAGGCCTAACCTGGTAGCTTGGTTTCTGGGCGCAGGGGCTTCAGCAGCTTCAGGAATACCGACCGGCTATTCCATGATCCGCGACTTCAAAGCACAGATCTTCTGTCGCGAGAACAATCTCTCCAAACGAGAAATTGATATTGGCGACCAAGTCTGGATTGATCGTATTGACGATTTTTTTCGGCGTACCTCACTCCTCCCTCCGGATGGCGACCCCACGGAGTATGCTGCTGCGTTTGAGGCCGTTTACCCTCAGCCAAGACATCGAAGGCAATACATCAACGATGCTATTTCAAAAGGCACACCCAGCTTTGGGCACAAGGTACTCGGCAGCCTGATCGCAGCCGCAAAAGCAGACTGCATTTTCACGACGAACTTCGATCCCCTGATAGAGGAATCTGCCCAGGCCGCGAATGCGTTGCTGCCAACCGTATCTCAAAACAGGCCGACAGTGGCGGCCATCGATTCAGCTGAGCGCGCGATGCGCTGTTTGAACGAATCAGACTGGCCGTTGGTGGCAAAGCTGCATGGCGACTACCAGTCCATATCCATTAAAAACACTGGTTCAGAGCTGGAGACCCAAGACCAGCACATGAGGCATGTGCTGGTCGAGGCAAGCAAACGGTTCGGTATGGTGTTCATCGGTTACAGCGGGCGGGACGCTTCGGTGATGGAGGCGCTGAACACCGTTTTAAAAGAAACTGCACCATTTCCAAATGGGCTGTACTGGGTAACAAGTTCCAGCTCTCGGCTGCTGCCAGTCGTCTCCGAGTTTTTGGAGAATGCCCACCACGCTGGCGTAGACGTCTATGTAGTTGAGTGCAAAACGTTTGATGAGCTGGCAGGTGATGTGATGAAGCACATCGATGTGCCGCAGACGCTCATGGATCACGTTATGAAGGGGCGGCCGGTACCTAGATTGGTGCCGGTCAATTTGCCAGATACCGAGGCTAGACGCTTTCCTGTACTCCGCTATTCCGCGCTGCTGATAGAGGCATTACCGTCCACAGCGCGACGTATTACCCTGACAACGCCCGCAACATCCCCAGAAGTCAGAACATTGCTGAAAGAACACTGCTGTCGCGCAATTGTCGCAGCGCAAGGTCGGGAGTTGGCGGTGTTTGGACGCGACGCAGAACTTCTGGCCGCCTTGGCGTCGCTGGGAGCACAGCTCGCCGGCAGTGTTGAACTCGATGCGACAAAGGACAGTTGGGCACATGGTCTTTTGTATGATGCGCTGGTCAACGCATTGTCGCGACATCGTCCACTAATTCCCAGGTTTCGAGGAACTGGCCATTCTTTGATCGTCGCCGCCCCAAGGGAGGGGGAAAATCCGGAGCGCACTCAGCAACGCACGGAAATGCTTGTCCAACTGCGCAGAGCGTATGAAGGCCCATTGACAGGGCCTGTACCGAAATTAGGCTTCCCCTTTCATGAAGGTGTCTTCCTGAAGCTGGAAATGATCGATACGCATTGGTGGTGCGGCTTCGAACCTTACACATTCGTGGATGTGCCCTGGAAGGATCAATCCGGCCAGTCCCATCCATCCCTCCAAGAGCATGAAGCGATGGAGTTGTCTTCAGAACGTCGAGGGGGAGATCCGGTCGGAGACTGGCGGCGAGAACGATGGGCCCCAAAATACAACAAGCACTGGGCAGGCATTATTGACGCTTGGGCTTCTATTTTGACAACCACCGAATCTGGCGAACTGGTGGCCTTCGGCCTCGACGCGGGGACCGGAATAGATGCCGTCTTCAGGGTTTCTGAGGTCACCGGTTGGAGCCGTCCCGGTCACCACCATACTTACTTTGACAGGACCAAATGATGTCGGGTTTCAGGAAATCTTCGAAACTCCCGCCCTTCGAGCTGCTGAGCGAGCCGCTGTTGTCCTTCTCACCTTCCGATACTCAACAAGTTGATGAGCACCCACTACGAGGTCTCTTGAACTACGGACCTTACTCCAAAGGCTCCTTTGGCGGATACACGGCTCAGATTCGAATCGCTACCGTGGGTCCTTTGGCTGCATTCAGACGACGCGGTGACCTGATGGCGTCGCTGCGCAACTCCTACCGTCCAACGGATCGAGCCGAGTATGTGCCTAGTTACCCTGGGTTTGAGGAACTGTTTCATGTCGAGTTGGTTTCAGCGCCCGCTATTGCCCACATCAAGTGGCCTGACTCACTGAGTCAGCTTCCAGGTACAGGGGATCTTCACGGCCGACTCTTTCAGGCGATGGACGCCGCACTAAGCCGATTGGAAGCGGTTCGAAACGAATTTGACGTAGTGCTTGTGCACTTACCGGATGAATGGGCACCGGCGACCCGTAGTAAGCATTTCGATGCCCATGATGCGCTCAAGGCGCTAGGGGCCAAATACAACATTCCCACGCAGGTACTAAACGACAGAGTTTTCAACTTCGGTTACAAGGCTTCGCTGGCGTGGCGCCTGGCAATCGCTCTCTACGTTAAGGCAGCAGGGACGCCCTGGAAGCTTGCGCCGCTCAAGGGCGTCCCCCAAGACACAGCGTACATTGGTCTCGCCTATGCATTACGCGGAGACCAGCGCGATGCGCATTACGTTACTTGCTGTTCGCAGGTGTTCGATATGGACGGAGGCGGTATGCAATTCGTCGCCTTTGAAGCCCGCGATCCAGTGAAGAACATTGCCGAGGCACGACGCAATCCGTTTCTGAGCAGGGATGACATGCGTGCAGTGCTGGCCAGAAGTCTGGAGCTCTATCAGGGACGTAATGGTGGAACCCTGCCCAAGAGATTGGTTATCCACAAGACGACTGCGTTCAAGGCTGAGGAAATCGAGGGTGCATTCGACGCGCTGTCGGGGGTCGAAGAAATCGAATGTATAGAAATTGGCGCGGCCTCTTGCTGGAGAGGGGTCTGGCTGGTAGAGGATGGGCGGAGCAGTCCGACCCGACCAGCCAACTATCCCGTACCGAGAGGGACGATGGTAGTTCGGTCAGGTAACTCGGCTCTCATTTGGGTCGCGGGCAATGCCCCTGGCGTGTCTTCAAAAGGGGACTATTACCAAGGAAAAAAAAGCATCCCCAAGCCCCTCTTGCTTACTCGACATGCGGGGAGCGGCCCCCTGGAGATCATTGCACACGAAGCATTGGCACTGACGAAGATGGACTGGAACAACGATGCTCTTTACGACCCCGTACCGGTGAGCATTCGATACTCACAAAAACTGGCTCGAATTATCGCCAATGTTCCTGACCTGCCGGGGCACGTGTATCCCTATCGATTGTTCATGTGACAGCCAGCCTGTTAGGCACGACGCTCAGAACGGGACGCTGTGCCTAGATTTTCCGTTGACCTGTCAATGCATCCGTGCTGATCAAGCATTCGACCTGGCCAGGACATGCTGTAGTGAAGACCGGTAGAAAACAACCCAATATAGCTGCCCTTCGGGAGAGACTGCTTCCAGCGAGATATGGTCATCGTAAGCGCATCAGTCGTGACGGCCATGTGTTAGAAGGTGAAAGACGGAGGATGTTATAACCACGCCCTCATGCCTTGAACCCGCATTCATACGATGTTCCGCCGAACAACGATCAATTAGCAGAGGCCGACCGTTGAGATCTTCACGAAAGGCTGCCCTTGCGTGCTCTGCACCCGAAACGTCCCGGACCAAAACTGAAGGTAGGCTTTTCGATGCGCACTACTGGCTCTTTGAGAGTCCGCGGGCTAGCATGATCCGCGAACCATTTGCCCAAAATTATGGCTATCCAGGTAGCAGGATTCCATCGTTAAGAGCCTCACAATAACGACAGCAGGCCGCTCCACGCCTCTTATGAAAATTGACTACGTCGAACTCAAACAGTACCGAAACTTTGCTGATGCGCACATCAATCTGACAAAAAACAGCTTGGTGATTGGAAGCAACGACGTCGGAAAAACAAACATGATCCATGCGTTGCGGCTCCTGCTAGACAAGAGCTTGTCGGACGCGGATATCGAACCGTCGGCACATGACTTCCATTGCGCGCAAGACGGCACTCAGGCCGACTCGTTTTCCATCCGAATTGCATTCTCTGAAGTTACTCAGGACGCTGTCCTTTCTCAGCTCAAGGGTCTTGTGAGTGCCGATGGTTACTTTTTCCTTGAATTTCGCGCCTACAGCCCGGATTACCGCTATGAGATCGCCGCCGGCCATAATGCTGATGCGCTGGAAGTTATTCCTAGCCGCTTCTATCTGAAGTACCTGCATCTGAAATACATCCATTCCCAGCGTGACCTTGTGCGATACATCCGTTCGGAGAAACGGCACTTGCTGCGTCTCGCGCAGGGAGCGCGCGGCCAGTCAGAGACGGAGGCCGATACTCAGCAATTGCAGGCGCTTAATGAGCTACTAAAGTCTGTAAACGAAGGGGTTAGGAGCCTGCACTACGTAGCTGAAGCGACGAAAGACCTCAACGACGAACTGAGGGCGCTTTCCCACCATCATGCTGGGTACAACGTGTCGCTAGATACCGGTGCGATAGGCATCGAACAGTTCATCGAACAGTTAGAGCTGGGGGCAAGCACCAACGGTTCGCGCGTGATGCTGGGAGGCGACGGTCGTAACAATCAAATCCTGCTCGCCTTGTGGAAGGCCAAGAGCGTGCTTGAACACGATCAAAATAGCGAGGTGGTGATCTATTGCGTCGAAGAGCCTGAAGCGCACCTACACCCTCATCAACAGCGCAAACTGGCGAGCTATCTCATCAGTGCGCTGCCCGGCCAGACCATTGTTACCTCGCACTCTCCACAGATCGCCGCAAGCTACCGACCCGACTCCATCATCCGCCTGCTGCGAGATAACGGGGCGTCCCGCGCCGCCAGTCAGGGGTGCTCTGCTTGCATCGACAAAGCGTGGGCAGGGCTTGGCTACCGAATCAGTATCCTTCCCGCGGAAGCGTTTTTTGCGTCGGCGGTCATGCTAGTCGAGGGCCCGTCCGAAATGCTGTTCTATGCCGCACTGGCACGTGCACACGGCATCGATCTTGATCACTGCAACATATCCCTTTTGTCTGTCGATGGAGTGGCATTTCAGGTTTACAAATGCGTGTTGGACGCGCTGGAAATTCCATGGGCGATGCGAACCGATAATGACATTTCCAATATCATGCTTGGCCCCCAGGGAGCACAAGTGATGCATCGCCAGGTCGCGGGTATCAACCGTGCTCTGTCGCTGGCAGATATGCCTCCCCAGCCACACCGCCCTGTGCCATATGACCAAGCCGCCTCTCTGGCCGATGGCACCTGGCAAGCGGTGAGCGCCGCTGTTGCCCCTATGGGCATCTATCTTTCGCAATTCGATCTCGAGAACGATATTGCAATTGAGCTCCCAGAGCTGCTGGCAGGGTTTAACGGTCATGCGTTGCCTCAAGCTATCGAATACCTTCAAGGCAAGAAGGCTATCCGCATGCAGCAGTTCGTTGAGCACTGCGGGACTCGGCTCCGTGCACCATTACAGGGGAACTTGTTGAAACCGCTGGCTTATTGTCTGAACGCTGCGGAGCAGGCCTAACATGGCCACCTTCACGCCCAGTGCAGAACAAGAGCAAGCAGTCCAGTTTGAGGGCGATATGGTTGTCGTCGCCCGTCCGGGCAGTGGGAAAACTAGTGTACTGTCACGCAAGGTTCGCAACTTTGTGTCTGAGTTGCGTCCCTATCAAGGCATCATCGCCATTTCTTTCACGAACAAGGCAAGCGATGAGCTGGAACGCCGCTGCAGAGCTGACGCTTTTGACGTGAAAAGCTCTTTTTTCGGCACGATCGATGACTTCTGTCTTCGCGAGATCGTTTTTCCGTTCGCGCGGCAGTTGATGCCTGTCGCCGCTGAAGTAAAGACGGCCAAGGTCAGGGAATTGCCTGAGTCGGTGACGCGCACGCTGCCAGCAACGCCTATCCAGGATGCTACCGTTGCCAATACCGCTGAGTTCCTGCCTTTCTTGCATGAGGCACTGGCGCAGGGGTTCGTCCCGCTGGAAACTGTGGGCATGCTTGCCCGCCACGTAATCGAACAGTCCCCGGCCTGTCAGAAATATCTCGTGGCACGGTATCGGGCTGTGTATATCGACGAGTATCAGGACAGCGGACATTTCCAGCATCAGTTGTTTTTAAAGCTCCAAGCTCTGGGGTTAATGGCTGTTGCGGTCGGCGACAGTGATCAGTCCATTTACGGATTTGCGCACAAGGACCCTAGGTATCTGCTGGCACTAACGGCAGAAGGCAGCGGCTTTGCGCGCTTTGCCATTACCACAAACTTCCGCAGCCATTCGTCCATCAACGATTTTGCACTTCGTCTGCTCGACCCAAACCATCCGATTGCTCCGACAAACGATATGCGGGTGTTCATCAAGACGGTCGATGGTGACCAACGTGTGATGGGCACTTGGTTGAAGACCGCCATTCCTCATCTCATGCAGTACTATCAAGTGGCCTCGGCCGACAAGGTCGCCATTTTGTGTCGGCATCAGCACTCTGCGCGGTTGATTGCTGACAACTTGGGGCTTGCACATCATCTTGTCGTGGAGAGCCCTTTCGAGACTACTCCGGGGGCCGAGGCAAACCTTTTCTCGGATTTGCTGAGACTGCGTTACGACCCTCAGATGACTGCCGAAGCACTGATTGATCGAGCTAGTTTGCTAAAACTCGCCCCCCACGAACGGCGTGCGCTTCGGAGAGCGGTTCTGAGTTGTAGGTCTTGCTTGGATTGCGATCTGGTTGAGACCGTGTTGAATGCCGCCACATGCCTGCTGGGACATCAGCCGTCAGCGGACGGCGCGATGGAGCTTGTGGTCGTTTGCGGGGATGCCGACAAACTCCGGTGGTTTCAAAGCCCTGATCACGATGCCATTCAAATCATGACGCTGCATAAGGCCAAAGGGCTGGAGTTCGACCTGGTTTTTCATGCCGATCTCTACGATCACGTGATCCCGACACGCCGTTATCCGCCGGGAACATACGGTCAGGTTATTTTCGAGAATGAAATCCAATGCCTAAATCTGCATTACGTAGGGGTCACCCGCGCAGTCAAGGCTTGCGTGCTGATGACATCGAACTTTCGCATCAACGGGCAGGGAGCTGTTAAGAACGGTGCTCCCTCACAATTCATTGACAGGAACGGAGCGAACGCTACGCCCATCTTTTGGTAACGCAATTGACGGGACTGCTCCGCACTCTACGTAACAGTAGTAGACCTTAATCTTTTCAAATTTGTGCTTAAAGTCGTAAGTAGCTCGTCGCGAAAGGCAGCTTTTGGCTGTGCTGCCTGTCTTGACGGGCAGCAATCGACCGAGGCTGTGTAAAAACGGTTTTGAGCGAGTCAGCTACTCAAAACCGGACTGGAAATTGCGCTTCTACGCGAAATCCACATCTGCTGACGTGCCGATAAATTTCAGATTTGACGTAGGCGCGCACACTTTTTTGGCAAAGCGTTTTTACACACTCTGGACCAAAGCTGCCTTTCGCTAGAGGTAGTCAATGGCCCAGACTGGGTCATAAGTATCGCAACAGTTCGAAATAGGAACGGTCTTGGCACGACGATTCAGGGCGCTTCAGTGATCTTCACTTTGCATCGAAGGTAAACCTTCGTCAGCGCAGCTTTCGGACAGCATTCGGCGCGCTCCACGGCCAGTTTCAAGCCATTCAGATCCTGAACCCGTGACAGGATCTTCAGAGATTCGGCCGATTCAGGAAGTCGAGATCGTGTGCGTCGTGTGGGATGCACATTAGAGTAACCGTTGAACTTCATTCGCTTTCGACCGAGCATTTGAAATCACCAGGTTGAGATACTCCATATGCTCCTCCAATTCCTCAGCTCTTATTCCACCGAATTCCACCGAGATGTAGTCCTCCCGGAATGAATTAAACGGGTACAAAGCGTTTCGACGCTGATCATTGCGCCCAAGGAGTTCGATCAAAGCATTGGCTCTCACTTCATCAGCATGGCCTCGAACCGCCTCCCTGGCATAGTCACTACGGCCTGAACAAAGACAGATACCGAACCCTAGCCACTCTCGTCGCATCATGGGGAGCTGTGGACGCTAATACGTCACTACCTCGGGTCCACTGGCCGACGAGGCCTGTTTCTTCGGGAACCAATGCTTCACATGTGTGGCAAAGCGCTGAGCCATGCCCCCTTTCGCCAGACCGTTGGCGCCCCCTTCACAAAGCTGTTTGTGAAGCCTAAAAGTATGGAAAATGGCTGAAGCGGCAATTTCTCTGGCCCGCTCGACCTTGCCATTACTTAAGTCAAACTTGCCATGGTGCATGATCGCAGAACGCTGCTTGTAAATTTCTTTAACGTCTAACTCCACTCGGGCCCACTCCGTTTCTGGATAGCACAGGCGCGAGACGCAGACGCACAGATGCTCTGCGATTCTGCCGTTGGCTATGCCGGTAAACAGCGCCTCAATCGCTATTACATAGCAAACGAAGCTCAGAACGCGATCTTCGCCGTTGAAGCCCTTCGAGAAGAAATACAAGGCACTGCGTAGCCGAGCAAACACGTCATCCTCGGTGGTGAAAACCATATCCGCAAAGGACGCGAAATCATTTTGATGCAGGAAGTCCAAGAAGCTTTCGGACATATCGATGTTCATGGGAGCGTCCCTATCCAGCGTCACCTTCCCTATCTTGCCGGTTCGCATGTTCGCGAAAAACGCTTTTGGAATCTTGCGACTTTCATTTGGGATGCCTATGGCGTCACCGATTACACAGAAGACCTCCGCAAGGTTACAGAAATGAGCCAACTTCCGCTTCGCGCTCCAATCACGAGCGTCAATGGTTCCACGCACTTCAAACGCTAAAGACGGAACCTCCTGAGATTGCCGGAGCCCCTGCGTGACCTGGTGCCGGTATCCGTCCTCTTGCAGTGATGCGACACCGAATGCTTCCTCCATCACACCTTTGAAATCATTCCAGTCAGCGGCAGGCTTCAAGAGAGTGAATCTACCGAAGGAATGTGTTTCGGAGATTGCCTCGTGATTGAACATCCCTAGGATGCTGTCGAACCTGATGGGGATGACAGCGACCCAATGGTCATATTCGGCCGAACGCTCCACAAAGTCCGAGAGCTCTTTGACTGCTTTCGCAGCATCGTGGATCTTGCCGTGGCCAATGATGTCCTGAATGGCCATGCAGAAAAAATCGTAATCCAGATGGGCGTTTGCGTAGGAAGTACTGAAGAAGTACCGGATCAAAAGCTCGTTGTTGGTAAAGACAGACAGCTGACCTTCAGACTCATCCTCCACAGGGCGATCGAGGTTTTCGAGATACACGGGCATCAGGTATTTCAGATGCTTCAACAAATCCTTTGTGTTCAGCTTGTCAGAATAAGCCATGGTGCAGCCACCTTCAGAATACGTGAGGCCAGCAATGGTAACGCAGGTTTATTACACACGAACCTAAACCGCCAATAGCAGATGTTCGAGCCAGACCCACGCTCGGCTAGCCCTTGTATTGAAACGTCTAGATCGCCGGTCGCCGCTTGCAGGGGAACGACTCACCTCGGAGGCACGTACGGAACTTTGGTCGGGGCTACCATACGGCCGCCTTGGAGTCGCGGCAAAACGACTTCCGTGTAGTAGCGGTTCAGCGGCTAATTAAAAAAAGAGTCGTGGCCGCCGAAAAGCAGGTCATGCAAGACCCGCTCGATACGTGAGACCCTATTGAGTGCCCTTTCAACTTTCCAAGCATTTGGTTTAAGTCTGCGCGCCTCTGCAAACATGTGTCTGGAGATCGTGCACAAGTGATGTGGTTTCGCGAAAGGTAGGAGACCTGTCGCGACGACGCAGATAGCAAGATCATTTCTTAACTGTTGAGGTATCGGATGCTCAACATGGATAAACTATTTGACGATGTATTCAACTCGCCGCTCGATGATTCGCCCGTCGAGGCGGAAAGCCATTCTGCGACTGCCTCTCAAACTCCGAGCCTGGTCGACAAGCAGCTCGCTTTCAGCAAGACCCACGATGCCACCAGCCGCGCCGGTCACTCGGTTGAAAGAGTCGCCGTACTCCTTGGGGGCGGCTCGCCCTCGGCTGATGTTGCCGAGGAAATGCGACGCTCAAGTCCCAACGGCGTTGAATACACCGAAGAGTTTGTTGAAATGCTTGTTCGCTTTACGAGGATTGCCGATCCAAGGCGGTGCCGACAGTTGCAGCGTCCAAATCATTGCTTCGCCAGCAGAAGGAACGCCAGGATGCTCGACAAAAACCAGGAGCCCCGAAATGGTCGTACGACGCTCAAGCCAAGAGTGTATTCCAGCAGTAGGCGCGCCGCGCGTGACGATAGGCCGAAGGGGCCGGGTTGTGATGACATGGTCGGGCTAGACGAGCACACCTGCCAGCGTACCCGGGTCACCGGTAGCGAGTTAAGAGAGCGCAGCGGTGAACATTGCCGCGTCGCTGATACCAATGGGGTTGGCGCCGTTAACTTGGCCCTGATTTAAACCAGCCACTCGGCGCCCCCCCACTGTGAAGACCCCCTCAGCGAACGGTTGAAGCCGTGCAACCACGGTAGGGGAGATTCTCGTACCGGACCTTTGCCAGGTACAGCAGGCATTTACCCCTTAACGAGATGTAGAGGCGTAGTTGAAGGGGGGCCGCGGCCCCTCGGGATCACCGCCCTTCCCCTTTAACACAGTCAGCATCAGACCAAACGTCAGCTCGTTGATTTCTTCTGGGGGATGGCGAGTTGCGTTGCCACCTCGGATTTGCTGACGCCCTCCGCACACAGAGCTGCGAAAATCCTCTCTAAAACAACGGAGCGCTGATGGTTGGTGGGCTGAGGCTCGCAGGTACGGTAGCCTCCCGCTCGTGCCGGGCGAGGGCTTCCTTGACCAATCCTAATGTCCGTGATGCATCGCCACTCAACTCAGCTGTGTCGAGCTGCGCGACCCAATCCGCACAGGGCTGCCTTCCTAGCAGCTCGTCCAGCGAGCGCAGTGATATGTCGTCGATATGAGTCACTCCATCGCCGCTATACCGACTGCGGGTGTCGACTAGCGCTTGTGCGAACTGGAGAAACCGGGTGGTCGAGGTGATGTGCCTCTCGCTCCAGCGGCGCCCTTCGTCTCCGCCCTCACCATAGCAGTTCAAGTCGTAGACGTAGGACTCGAAATCCTCATGTGCCAGGAAGGCCTCAGGGTCGCGTTCGGCCACTTCGCGTAAGGTGCAGATATAGGCGCGTTTCAACTGCTCTAGCCCAGCATCATCCAAATAGCCGACATCGCCCTTGCGCCGGAGCGCATAGTCAGCGGCATCCAATTGCTCCACAACGACGAGGCCTGGACCCGCCGCAAAAGCCTCGATGACCAGTTGGCTGCGTGCGGCCTCATGCTCGTGTCGCAGCAGGAACAGCCGAAGCAGACGAGCGATCTGTTGGCGAGGCGACCAGTTGGTGAAGGACATGCGGCGACCAACTTCATCGCCTGCCTGCAACAACGTCTGCACCACCGCCAGTGACTGCGCGAGGGGAAACTCATCCACCATACCGAGCAGCCGCTGAAGAATCTCCGCTTGGCGAACTTCCTCATGACTGGTTAGAAGTGTGGTAAAAGCCCCCGAGTCGACGATGCACCGCGCCAGCTCGTGCAACAGCGAATTAGGCACATCTTGCTCGGGCACTGACAGCTCGAAATAGCGATCAAACACTTCATCGCAGCACACCCGCGAATTGATAACCCAGCGAAGCTGTATTTGCTGGTCGTATTCGGTGTTGTTGAACACCCAGTCCAGAGTCGGAAACATTTCCTGCAGCAATTGTCGGGTGGCAGGCTGGTGAGCGGGCGGGGCCAAATTGACCAACTGGTTGATCACCTGATTGATGCGGGTCCGCTGCGGTTCGTCCTGTCGTGCAAACTGCTCACTGTTGGTCAGCAGTGCTTTGTGCCGCGGCATATCCGCGTAGGTCTCCGGGGCAAAAACGCGCAAGCACTCCAGCGCGAACAAATCTACCGCATTGACCTCGGCCACCTCCGTGCCGCGCAGGAGACGGCAGTGGAACGCCAAGGTCGACGCGTAGCGGTAGACGTGGCGTAAGTTGCCGAAAAACGGTCGCATTCCGCGCTGGAACATCTGATCCCAATAAGTTTTATCGAAGCGCTGCTGCAATTGCTGCTCATTGGCCAAAATCGCATCCAGCTTGCCAAACAGGGCCGCCTCTAACTGCCCGGAAGAAATGGCCGGCACACTGAATGGAACCTGAATGATCTTTTCCAGGTAGTCCGCGCCGTCAAAGCCCGCTCGCCGCAGCCCTTGCTCGACGGTGTCGCGCTGGAACAACAGGAGAAACACCACATTGGCAAAATCCATGTGGGCCTTGACCAACTGGAACATAGCTTTCAACTGTTCAGCCGACAACCGATCCAGATCGTCGAGCACGATCAACAGCGGCGTCTGCCGCGCGTTGAGCAACTCCTGCAGCTCCGCGCGGATTTGGCTGAGTGTCAGCTCGCTGTCTTTGGCCTGCTGATCGAGGTTTTTCGACCGCTTCGTGCACCATTCCGCAGCCTGTTTCAACCAGGGAGCAAGGCTGCCGAGCCAGCTGACGGCGCTAACCGTCCAGATGGTCACCTACGCGGCAGTCCCCTCTGCCACGCTGCCCAGCGCGGTTGTCACCAAGGCTGAGCCGAGCAGTATCGGCGCCCATTTGGCGGTACTGCTGAGCACGCCAGCGCCGGCGTTCAGTCGACGCTCATAACGACGCAACACCTTGGCCAGCTGCTTTTCAGCCTCGCTAGGATTCTTGCGCTGAACGACGCGCGAGATTTCCTCGAAGAAGGCGCTGCTCAATTTTTCTTGACCGGCCCACTGCCAAGGTCAGGCTAATGACCAGGCTCTCCTGATTCTTCCAAGAGCTGATTGCCAGCGCCAGGCGCTGGGCAAAGGCTGCGCGGTCGAGCAGGTCGTGTTGCTGCATCGCGATTGGCCGGTCATGGGCGAACTGCAGGTCATCATTGGTCATCAGTTGCTCCTAGACAAACCTTGGTTTCATGTCGTTCGGTGCGGCGAGCGCCGCCTGTGCGACGACACTGAGGTGGTGCCGCCGATCAAGGTCGATTGCGCTGACGCTTGCTCTGCAATGTGTCTCGCAATTGAGCTAACTGAGTTTCGAGGGTGTCAGCGCGCGCCTGTTGCGCAATAGCGTTGCGCTGAGCCTCGGCTAGCCCCTGCTGCGCCGCCTCGGCCTGTGCTTGCAAAGCGGCTCGCTCCTGACCGCCCTGTTCCGCCGCGAGTTCGGCGCGCGCCTGCTGGGCTGCGGCCTCGCGTTGACACTCGGTCAGTGCCGTGCGGCAGACTTCCAGCGTTTGCCGACTATCCTCCAACTGGCGCTGCAATTCGCGCAGCTCTACCCGGCGCGACTTGCCTTCTTCCCGCGCTCGGTCGACTTCGCGATACGCTCGCTCCTCAACGCCACGCACGTACAACTCCTGCGCCGCCCGCTCCTGGTCGGCCTGCTGCTGCAACATTTGCAGCTTCAGTTGCGCAGCTTGCACCTGACCTTGAACGTCGGCACAAAACTGCTGCAGGCCACTGCGCTGCTCCTGCAGATCGTCAATCTGCGCCGCACGCTGTTCCAGCAACAATTCCAGGTCCGCCAAACGAGTCTCGCTCACTTGCTGTGCCGTCTGTGCGGCGACCGCATGTTGCCGAGCGAGTGCGGCATCCTGACGAGCCTGGTCCTCCACAACGGCGACTCGCTCGCGCTCAGCGACCAAGACCTGACGTTGTTCGGACAACGCCTGCTCGGCTGCGTCCTGTGCGAGACGGATCGCCTGCTGCCACACCGCGACAAAGGCTTGCGAGACCTCCCCCGGCAGTGTCGGCAGGCGGGTTTCACCGCTCAGGCGCTCGGCCAGGCGCGCCCACCATTGATCGAGCAGACCGCCGACCCGCGCCGGGCTACCGCGACCCAATTCCAGGCGCACGCGCTCCACCGTCGGCCGCTCGCCACGGGCCAATACCGTATCCGCAGCGGCAAACACCTCGTTTTCCGGCACCCCTACTGCCATCACCCGCCTCCGCGTATATTAGGTCTGATAATAGAATGTTATCCGATGTTATTTCTTGAATTATGGAATTATAATATGTTGAACGTAATAGATCTTACAGATCAATTGTCTTTGGTCGACGAAACCACGCTGGACCTGCATGTCCTCGCCCTCAGCGCCCAGGAAGCGGCGGCAGCATTTATCGCCGCCGGCACCGCGGCCAACACCGTGCGCAGCTACCGCAGTGCCCTCGCCTACTGGTCGGCCTGGCTGCAGCTGCGCTACGGCCAGGCGCTGGGTGACGCGCCGCTGCCCGTTACCGTGGCCGTGCAGTTCGTCCTCGACCATCTGGCCCGGCCATTGGCTGACGGCAGTTGGGCGCACCTGCTGCCTCCGTCGATCGACGCCGCGCTGGTCGCCGCCCGGGTCAAGGCCAAGCTGGGGCCACTGGCGTTCAACACCGTCAGTCATCGCCTGGCGGTTCTTGGTAAATGGCACCGGCTCAACGAGTGGGACAGTCCGACCGAGGCGCCGGCGCTGAAGACCCTGTTGCGCGAGGCGCGCAAGGCCCAGTCACGCCAGGGCATGAACGTGCGCAAGAAAACCGCGATCGTGCTCGAGCCGTTGCAGGCGCTGCTCGCCACCTGCGACGACGGCGTGCGCGGCATTCGTGATCGGGCGCTGCTCTTGCTGGCCTGGAGTGGTGGCGGCCGGCGCCGCTCGGAAGTGTTGGGCCTGCAAGTGGGCGATGTGCGCCAATTGGACGCCGACACCTGGCTCTACGCCCTAGGCGTCACCAAGACCGACACCAGCGGCGTTCGTCGGGAGAAGCCTCTGCGGGGTCCGGCAGCAGCGGCCCTTTCTGCCTGGCTGGCCGTCGCCCCCGCTGACAGCGGCCCGCTGTTTCGGCGGATGTATAAAGGCAACAAGGTTGGAATCACGCCCCTATCGGTAGATCAAGTGGCGCGTATCGTGCAACGCCGGGCGAAGCTGGCGGGCTTGGAGGGGGATTGGGCGGCGCACAGCTTAAGATCAGGCTTCGTGACCGAAGCTGGGCGCCAGGGCGTGCCGTTAGGCGAAATCATGGCCATGACCGAACACCGCAGTGTCAGCACGGTGATGGGCTATTTTCAGGCGGGTTCGCTGCTGAATAGTCTCGCTGCAAATCTACTGACTCAGGACTCGCAGGAGGATTCGGATACATGATCAAGTTATGCATACGATTACGCATCTTTAACAAAAAAGGATTATGTCTGTGTGAGCCAACCCCGACGTGAAGCCGGCATTCATCATTGAGAAAACTTCGACAGCGCCGTGCGACCCACCTATCGGTCATACTCTGGCCCTCTGATAGTCGATAGAAACTCTTCCAGCCGAGCGTAGATATCCAAGCCGCCGACTGGTGGGATATTTAGGAACAGCGACGCATACCACTCCCTCTCCGGCTCGCTCAGAAGCTCCAGGACTGTAGCTCCGGCTTCTTTAGGGTTGCTGGGAAATAGGCCAGAACTATACGACGCTGCATCTCCTAAATTCTGCAGTTGCAGCTCATCATAAAAGCCCAGCACGACGCCAAGCATAATTAGCGCTGCTTTCCGTTGGGTTGAATTTGAATTTCTTGCGCCGTGGTACATACATAAACTGTAATGATAATCTCTATGAGTTATAGGGACCTGAGGTGCATAGCTAAATGCTACCCTGGCGATCCCGCAGTATCGTTGATCCGTGCGCAGCGACAAAAAACTACTCAACAGATCACGGATTAGCTTTGTCGCGCCTGCATTGCGGGCGATATCATTTCGTTTGGTGTAAAGCCAATTCTGAACCTTGAAACCTAAAAACTTTAATGTTGCGAATTCATATTTTATTCTGTCGCCTCTTCTCTCGTAATCAAAGCCCGAAAAATGCGCGAACGACTCCCAGGAGCGATATAGTCCATAATTTTCTCGGGTAGTCGTGAGGAGGGTTTTATGCGTTGAGCAATATGCTACATCAAACCGACACCATGACCTCCTCCAATATGGAGCTGAACGAAGTTTAACATCGACATCAAGACACTGCCTGCAGAAAGAATTCCTGCTAGGTATACTCATGACTATATCTTTTGGGTGCATAGCAAAAAATGCCTTGCAATAAAAATAGTCTATACCGAAACGAGAACAAAACGTTTTAAACGTCTCACCAAAACTAAAATCGTAGTCAATGCCGTTTCGCACGGAGTTTTCTACGTAACATTCGACAGCTTCAATAGTTAAGACGCACTTCCTGCTGACTGCGCATCGGAACAGCCATGAAGATAACGTTTCGTCGCTATACGGCTGAGGAAACCCTCTAAGCCTTCTATACTTTTTGTTTGTTAGTAATCCCATCTGCGAATAAATCCCTCGTTCATGCTTTCCACCGTTATCTTTTCTTCTCCATTCTTAAGCGCGTGGATTGCTCCAAACTTAATAGCCTTCAACACCTCATCCATGGTGCCCCTGGTGTTTGTCAAGAGATAATTTACAATTTCCGCAGAATAAAGCTTAGAAGCTTTACGAAGTGGTAAGTTTTCTTCGATCGACGCAAGAAAACTCCTAAACTCATCACCTTCAACCCACGGTAATAGCTTAAGAATTTCGAACCGTCTTTCGAGCTGGGGATCCTGCTTAAGCGCATTTACTGCTGAGAACGTACCGAAACCCATGACCCTCAGATGATAGGGTGGTCCGGAAAGCGTTTTGAGCAAAGAGAGATTCTTTCGTTGCTCGCCCAATTGTGCCAGCAACGCATCATGGAATTCGTCAATGACGATCGCAGATATTTTTCTAAGTTGAAGATATTTCTCCAATCCGTTCGGGATTTTCCCGGCCCCTCCTTGTGCTTTTAGCGGTACGCCCAAAGCCAAAAGCAATAAATCTCGAAAACGTAGATTGTCAGGATTTTCCGACAGACTTGCGAAGGCTACGACGCCATCGACTGCGGCGTACTTACGGCTTATTCTACTAATTATGCTGGTTTTCCCGGCGCCACCCTCTCCACAGACAAGGAGGCAAGGTGCAGGAGTTACACCCCGAGCACTGAGCATGTTTTTAACAACCCGTTCCACCCGTGAACACTGTGGACAATCCACCCAAATATTCTTATTTATAATTTCGATTCTTTCAAGAACCCCATACATCGCAAACGAGCGCTTGGCGTCTTTTATATGTGAAAGGTCCATTCAGCCCTCGCTATTGAAGGGAGTAGGTTTTTTTGAATAGTCAATACTGACTGTTGAGTGAACCTCTACAGGCAATCGAGGACCATGCTCCCTTATTATTGCTTGTTGCCTTCTTTCTTTTCTGGTGGCAGCTTGTGAGCTCACTACTATCTCATCTGCATTTTTTTTAAGCTTTACCCTTCCCTCCTCCGTAACCCATCGAGTTTTGGATCTTTCTTGTTGATTCAACCCACCAATACGTGCGTTTTCTAGAAGATTGTCATTCTGAGCAAGATCTGAAAATGGCACATTTATGTATTCGTCATTCAAGCGCGCCCAGATTCTTCTCATGGATAATGGGTTGTACTTTATCAAAACGTCCTTCCCGACGTAAGGTGCCAAATCTGGGCAGTAATAGTAATTATTTTTGAAGCGCAAGCCCTTTGGATTAATAGTGCGCCTATCCTGGGGGAGAAAGTCGATAGTTAATTCAGCCTTCTCGTTACTTGTTAGAATATTGGGATTATGCGGACCAAAGTAATCGAGCCATGCGTCTCCGGGAGTTTTTTTTATAGCTGAATGTTCAGTGCAGTGATAAATTGCAACTTGCGTAGCAAACCACCGGGAAAACTCTAGGAAGGTCATGCACGATTTTTTCTCACTGTCGTAACCCTTTCTCACTTTCGTATTAGAGAAAGTCGTGCCAGGCAAAAAATGAACCTCCCCCATGAGAGTACCTATCAATCGTTCTACGTGCCCTCCGTAGTGTTTTTTACCACGGGGCCGCCAGTTCAGATCAATTTTATTTTTTGCGCATGCTTTCTCCATGCTAAGCGATCTAAATTCTTTCGCATTATCCGAGTTGATAGCTTCAGGTTTGCCGGAGAAGGGGTAACTGATATCTTCACAGCCTATCATTGCTAAATAATCTGCTTTATTTGCTACCGCAAAAGCTATCGTTGCGGCCACCGAGACGGATGACGGGTTATGCCAAGATAGATAATAGGACAGTATCACCCGAGTTTTGACATCAATTAGCACGGTAAGCCAAGGCCTACCGAGCGGCGCCCGATCATCATCACATAGAATAATATCGACACGCGTGTGATCAATCTGTGTCACTTGCAGAGGCCGACTTAATCTGAGGCGGCCAGGTTTCATTGCTAATTTATCGTAGGCATCCGCAGCGCCGTATTGTAGCTTCCGCAGTTCTAGCGGACTGATGGAATGAACTCTCTTCGCCACAGACCCCAGACTCGGTATGGGCAAGCTCGATTCTATGCACCTATCCTTAACGCGCTTCCACACGGCCGATGGCCCGGCTACTCTACTTGTTAGCTTACTCTTAATGGAATCCCTAATAATATTCTCAACGGCTTCAGCAAGTTGACTTTCACCTTTTTTTCGGCCTCGCTTGGTCGGAATCAGGGCAGTCGACCCAGAGCTTTCATCATATTTATGAATAAGCTTGTAAAACGTTGTTTTCGAACAGGGGATTAGGCCCAGTGCACTTTTATATGTTATTTCTTTATCTAAGTACTTTTGAATTACATCATTTCGACGCTTGGCCTCTTTAAGCTCTTCAAACTCCACCTCTTCGCAGCGCGCGCTCCTATTTTTTTTGCTTCTCATCGGCTCACCTCGTCGATATTGGGCAGTAAGAATAAACTTTTTTGCGCGCGCGCCGCATACCCTTCGAGTGCATTTCCCGAATTTTTTTTTGCTCGAGGCAATAAACTACGTATAATATTACTTTAAACGAAAACAACTTTTGAAAGAGGGAAAAGCAGCCACCGAAGGCGAACTAAGAGTTTTTCCCTTTCTAGATAATATAAATAGATAGAATTCAGTGGGTTAGGTGTTTTTCAACATTTAAAACAGCTTCAGATTCAGTAAATTCGGCAGCAAGCTAGCTATTCGAGGTTTTTCCGTTTTTAACTGCTAAAACGAAATATATCCTTATAAATCATACATATAACTTCGGTACCTGCTTTAAGTGGTGATCACACCAGGCCTCGATCACTCTCCTGTACCTCAGCGATGTAATCCAGGACGAATGGATCCTGCGAACCTTGCTCCTTGTAATAGCCAACCACGTTGGCCAGCGTCCACCGCAGCAATCTCATCAGTACCGGATCGGAAAATTTCCAGCTGCTCGACTCATACGGATATCGGCTGTTGGTGAATACGTCGCGGTATCTCTCGAAGGAATCTTCCTGACTGTCCAGGGCCAAGCTGCGACGAATCGCTTCGGGCATCGCATCGAACAACGTCAACAAATCATACCTATCAGGGTTTTTACGGCTGGTTTTGTTAGCGCTTTGCCGATGCTGGTGAGCTGCGGCCAACGCTACGGCGTCGAGTTTGTAGGTTTCGCCGGATGTACCTTGATGCTGGTCAGGCACAGAAATAAAGCTCTTGAGCAGGATTTCCATACCAATCGCCGCATTGACCTGGGCAACGTGCGGCAGGTTCTGCGCGTCCAAAACTTCAGCAGCTTTCAGGTAATTGTGAGCGATTTGAAGCATCCAGCTTGGAAAATGACCCATTGCATACTCCTTTGAATGGGCGTCGAAAATGGCTGGAGCCCTTGATTTACGGGGCTTGTTACCGATTACACATTCCGATTAGCGTGCCCTTGAAAGATACCGTACAAATTTGGAAGATAGTGAACAAGGATGAGCTAACCCTAGCTCATCAGGTGAGTTCCCCTCTCCTCTTGACAACCAAAAATTATAACTATTCTAAATGACTGTTTAGTTTAGTTATATTGAGCGCTATACAATTAATTTGGTAACTGCACTACCTCAAGGATTCATCGATCATGGGTTTCGGCCAAACTCCGCGCCTTACCATCTCGCCCGGCGGTCGTTGCCGGGCGGACGATCATCGCACTTGTTCTTCGGTGGACGAATGCCTGGGCAGGAACACCTCGGCCAGCATGCAACGTGCGCTACCGCCACCGATGCGTTCGATGGTGTCGATGTTCACCGGCAACGGCGTGGTGTGAGTTTCGATCAAGCGACGCTGATCGGCGTCCAGGGATTGCCAGGCGGTGCGCGACATCACCAGAAGCGGCTCGCCCGCTGCGTTGTGCACTTGCAGCATGTTGCCCGCAAAGGATTCCAGCTGTTCCCAGTTCAAGGCGATGACCTGTTTGCCGCTGGTTTCAAGCCGCTTACGCAGCGTTGCACGTTCGCCCGGTTGGGGCACGGACGCCAGGCAAACCACCGCCAGACTGGTCCCGACACTCATCATCACATTGGTGTGATAAATCGCTACGCCTTGGCGGTCCACCGCGTTGAACGCACACAGCTCATAGCCCAGATGACTGACCAACTGATCCAGTGCCCGGGCGTGGGTGCGCGTGGAATACCCGGCGTAGCATATCCGCTGTTGCCGATCCAGGACCATGCTACCGGTGCCCTCCAGGAAAACCCCCTGCTCTTCAAGGCTGGACAGGTTCAGCACCTGCTCGACCCGATATTCATCCAGCAACCCGTCGAGCACACCTTTGTCCCGTTCCAGGCGCCGGTTGTGGCCCTGCATCGGGTACAGCACCAAGGTGCCGTCCGGGTGGCTGCTCCACCAGTTGTTGGGGAAGATCGAATCCGGGGTGTGCGGCGCTTCGCGATCGTTATGCACCAGGACTTCGACGCCGTGCCGACGCAACGCGTCGACATAGCCATCGAACTCGGCAAGGGCCTTGAGTTGTACGTCTTCAGCTACTGTTGCCGGACGCTGGAAACGGTTGTTCGCCGC
>Ga0207428_10001726_pt1 | contig 22373 bp, 20 predicted proteins | sample RhiMethybrSRZTD1_FD_187600 | JGI IMG/M metagenome (GOLD analysis project Ga0207428, IMG submission 187600) | Populus rhizosphere microbial communities from Tennessee, USA - Rhizosphere MetaG P. TD hybrid SRZTD1 (SPAdes) (version 3) | ecosystem: Host-associated > Plants > Roots > Rhizosphere >...
CGCCGGCGAGCAGCGCATAGGCGAGCAGCCCCGCCACCGCCGCGACCGCGGCCCGCCGCACGGCGCGCCCACGCTCGCCCGGCGCGGACCCGTCGAGCAGCGCGCCGCCGATCACGAGCGGACCGAGCACGAAGCACGGATCCTTGATCGCCGTCGCCACGGCGGCCCCCACCGCGGCGGCGATCCAGCGGCGGCCGCAGGCCGCGTGCAGCGCGAGCAGTCCGGCGAGCAGCGCGAAGGCGTCGACGTTCGTCGTCGAGCCGTGATAGAGGAAGGGGTACGAGAGCCCGAGCGCCGCGGCCGCGAGCAGCCCGGCCAGCCAGGCCGCGCGCGCGTCGGCCCCCGCACGGCGCGCCGTCGCGGCGGCGAGCAGCGCGAGCACCGCCGCGCACGCGCACGCGGCGGCGCGCGAGAGCCAGCGCTCGGCCGCCAGGGCGGGCGCGATCCGGTCGCGCAGGTCCCACAGCGCCGCGCGGCGCTCGCCCTCGGGCCGGCTCGTCAGCCCGCGCGTGTCGGCCGCGAACGCCGGGTCGACCGTGACCACGGCCAGACCGAAGAGCACCGAGCCGAGGGGTGGATACTTGTCGCGGAAGCCGCCGCCGGGCGCGTAGGCCGTCGCCAGCGCCTCGAACGCGCGCACCGGGTGCACGCCGTCGGCCTCGGGCATGACCGGCCGCAGGTCGACGGTCGCGTCGAAGGCGAGGTTCGCGCACAGCGCCAGGGCCGCCGCCGACAGGGCCAGCACGGCGAGTGCGCGGCGCGAGAGCACTGCGCCGAATCGTCGCAACCGTCGCGCGGCGCCTCAAGGCGACGCCCCGGGCCCTCCTGCGCCCGGTCCGGCGAGGTTCCAGTCCGAACGCCGCGGCCGCCGAAATACGCAGCGTGAGATGCTGCGCCCGCACCCGCCGAGCCGTGCGTCGCACCGGTCCCGGGCGAGCCGGCGAGCGGGGCTTCACCCTCGCCGAGCTGCTCATCGCCGCCATCCTCGGCGCCACGCTGCTCACCGCGATCGGCTCGGCGGTCGGCAGCATGACCGACACCGTGGTCTACCTCGCGGCGGACACGTCCGACGCCTACGCCAAGGCGCTGGCGCGCATCACGCGGGACGTGCGCTACGCCTGGTGGGTCGACGCGCCCTCGGCCACGCAGCTGCGCGTGGCCGACAACGCCAACCGCGTGACCGAGTACTTCACCGTCGGCAACAGCCTGCTCGTGCGACTGCCGTCGGGCGACGAGGGCTCGGTCGTGACCGGACTCGACTCGGTCAGCTTCGTCACCGACAGCGTGCAACGGCTGCGCGAGGATGCCGAGCGGGCGGTGTCGGGCTCGATCTACACCGTGCCCGCGCCGGCGACGGTCGACGGCGGCCTCAAGCTGATCCCCGGCAACCAGCTCGCGCTCGGATTCACCGTGTCGAGCGACGCCGGACCGGGCAGCGTGGCGGGAGTCGACGAGAGCGTGCTGTCCTTCGCGCCGACCCGTCTCGACCTGCGGCTGGCGCGCGTCACCGCGGCCGGCCTCCTGCGCGTGGACTTCTACCCGGCGCGCGCCCCGGGCGACGCCCGGCCGCGTCCTGGCGCCGCGTCGCTGGGCAGCTTCGACATCGCGGTCGCCGGCCTGCCGGGCGCGATCACGCTCGTCCCGGGTCCGCTGGGCGACATCACCGCCGCGATCTACGCGGCTCCGGCCGTCACGGTCCCGCTCGCCGTGCCCTCCTTCTCGGGCCAGCTGTCGCCGGGCACGGCCTACACGGTCGTCGTCACCGTGCGAGCCGGCACGATGTCGGTCGTCGCCGGCCACGTGAGCCCCACCGGGCCGCGCACCGACATGCAGTTCCGCAACAGCGGCGCCGTGGCCTGGGGCGCGGTCAACGGCGTCGTCCCGTTCACCCTCAGCGGCGACAAGCGCCTGACCGCGACCTCCGGCTACTCGGTCGCCTCGGCCGTGCACGCCACCCTCGACCCCACGATCGGGACGGCCCACAGCTCGTCCGCGCCCAACTACTGCCAGACGCTGGCCAGCGATCCCTGGCTGGGCGTCGTGCCCGGGGAGACGGCCCCCGCACCCTGAGAACAGGATTGCGGCCCTTCTGCGGCGCCCGGCTCAAGTGCTCCTCACCCCCCGGTCGAAAGTCCGGTTCAGAGGGGCTCGCCGCGTGGGCGGGACCTGACGTTCCATCCGGAGAGAAGTTCAATGTCCAAGACCACCCGCAGGAATCAGTCCGGCTTCACGCTGGTCGAGCTGCTCATCGTGGTCATCATCCTCGGCATCCTGGCCGCGGTGGTGATCCCGCAGTTCAACACGGCTGCCGCCGAATCCAAGGAGGCCGCTCTGGCCAGCAACCTGGCGACGATCCGCCAGGCTGTCGAGCTGTACAAGGTTCAGCACAACGACACGTTCCCCACCGCCAGCATCGTGACGCAGCTGACGTCCGGCACGGACGTCACCGGCGCCGCGGGCACGAAGTACGGCCCGTACATCCGGAACATCTTCCCGGCGAATCCGATCGATTCGCTCGCGACGGTGGCGACTCCGGCGACGATGCCTGCCGCGCCGACGGCTGCGGGCGGTTGGATCTATGCCACGGGCAATGGCGAGTTCCGCGCGAACGTCGCGGGCGCCGGGCCCAGCGGTACCGACTACTTCGACCTGTAACCTCGTGTTGCAGTCGAAGTCAGCCGCCGCGCTAGGCTCCGGATCCAGGTCCGGCAGGAGAGCGATCTCCTGCCGGACCTCATCCGGTTTCTCGTTCCTCGAGATCCTGGTCGCGACGCTGGTCGTCGGCTCGGCACTCGTCGCGGCGATGAGCTCGCTCACGGCCGCGACGCAGAGCCAGAGCGCGCTGGCGACGGGTCCGACGACGGCCCTGACCCTCGCCAACGAGATCCACACTCTGGCGCTCGGGCTGCCGCGCACGGCCGGCGACGGCACGCCGGCCCGCGCCGGCGGCGAAGTGGCCGTGCTCGACGACCTCGACGGGGCCAGCTTCTCGCCCCCCATCGACGCGCGGTGCGGCAGCCTCGCGGCCAGCACGGGCTGGTCGCAGGCGGTCAGCGTCGACCCCGTGGCGCTGGCTGCGCCGACCGTGACCGACGAGGACCGCAGCTCGTCGGACACGCTGCTCAAGCTCACCGTGACGGTGCGCCAGGGCGCCGCGGCCGCCGGCACCTACAGCTGGTGGATCAATCCGTGAAGCGGGGCCGGCAGGAGGCCGGCTACGTCCTGCTGGCCGCGCTGCTCCTGACCACGCTGATCGCCAGCCTGGTCATGACCTACTCGCGGCACGCGCTGCTGGCGGTCGACAGCTCGTCGGTCAACCTGGCCAGCCAGCTCGCGCAGGACGCCGCCGACAGCGGCTTCGCGTGGGCCAAGCAGAGCCTGCGCGCCGACGCCGGCTCGGCGACGCGCCTCGACCTCGGTGACGGGCGCAGCGTCTCGGTCAGCGTCGGCAGCGGCTCGAGCGGGCAGCGCGAGATCGACGTCGACGCGACGACCGAGGGCACGAGCCAGTCGCTCCAGGCGACCTTCGAGGTCTACCCGGTCGCGGGCGACCAGCTGCCCGAGCTGACCGCCGCGGCCAAGACCGCGGTGAACGCCGCGCTGCCGCTGATCGTGCTGAGCGGCTCGAACACCTACACCTCGACCGAGCTCACGGGCATGGTGCTGCTGCGCACGGGCTGCACGCTGACGCTGCAGGACGTGATCCTCGACGGCAGCATCGTCAGCGAGGCCGCGCTCACGGGCGGCGCGGGCGGCGTGACCATCAACCTGCGCGGCGGCGTGCAGATCCAGCCCGGCGCCGCGCTGCCCGGCTGCGCGATCGTGGCGCCCGACGCCGTCATCACGGGCGACGGCAGCGAGCGCGTCGAGCTCCACGGCGCGATCGTCGCCGCGTCGCTCACGCTGCCGGGCAGCGGCGCGCTGCACGGCGAGGTGGCCTGCGCCGGCGCGCCCGTGCTCGGCGCGGGCATCGACCGGCCCGGCGCGGGGCGCGCCCCGCGCTCCTGGCCGTCCGCGCTCGACACCGGCTCGTCGGGCGTCGGCCGCCTCTCCTTCACCGGCACCGCCGTGCGCGACGCCGAGAAGACCGCGATCCGCGGCTACGACTTCCCCACGCGGCGCACGGGGGGAGGCGGCGGCGCCGCCCCCGTGGCGCCGGAGCGCGGGCCATGACCCGCACCGCGCGCCGCACGCAGGCCGGCTTCACGCTCGTCGAGCTCGTGGTCGTCATCTTCATCCTCGGGCTGCTCGCGGCCATCGCGGTGCCGAGCGCGTCCGGCGGCTACGAGGCGCGCCTCGACGTCGTCGAGCTGCAGGTCCGCGACGCGCTGTCACGCGCCGCCGCGCTGGCTCGCTCGACGCGCTCGACGCACGGCGTCGTCTTCGACGTGCCCGGCGACCGCTTCGCGCTCGTCGACGGCACCGGCACGCCGGTGACCGACCCGCTCACGCACCGCGACTACATCGTCGACTTCCAGCGCCCCGACCAGCCCCAGGGCATCGACGTCTTCAGCGCCGCCTTCGGCAGCGAGGGCGCCGCCGCGATCTTCGACGGCCAGGGCCTGCCCATCGACGACGGCACGCTCGTGCTGCGCTGCAGGACCGCCAGCCGGACGCTGCTCCTCGACAAGGCCACGGGCGAGCTGACCCTGCCCTGAGCGGCCCGAGAGGCCGCGGAGGCGACGTTCAAGTCGCCCCCCGGCGGGTCCGATACCTGCCCCACCTCCGAGGTCTGCGCCATGACCGACACCACCCGTCGCCTCCGCTCTGCCGCGCGCGCGTCGTCCGGCTTCACCCTTCCCGAGATGCTCCTCGCGAGCGTGCTCGGGGCCCTGCTGCTCACGGCGGTGGCCGTGAGCACCTACGGCTTCACGGTGAACCTCGACTACCTCGAGACCAAGGCCGGCGTCGGCAGCGGCATCGATCCGGTGCTGCGCCGCATGACGCGCGACATCCGCGAGGCGTGGTGGGTCGAGAAGACCGGACCGAGCGCGCTGCGCATCGCCGCGCCGGACGGCGCCCTGACCGAGTACTACCTCGATGGCGGCGACCTCTACCTCAGGCGCCCGAATGGCGACGTCGGCCCGGTCTACAAGGGCCTCGACGCGCTGACGCTCGACGTCAACATGGTCCAGCGCAAGCGCGAGGCCACGCCGGTCGACAGCGACGGCGTGTGGCACTCGACGGCCGCGGCGGCGACGCCGGTGGCGCTCGCGGTGCCCGCGACGGGCAGCCTGGCGGTGGGCTTCGTGGCCCCGGCGATCCCGGCGGACCTGCCCGCGGCGAGCACGGCCGATGAGCAGATCCTGTCCGTGGCCTCGTCGGTCGTCTCGGTGCCGGTGGCCTTCGTCTCCGGCTCGGGCAGCAAGCAGTTCACCGCCGAGCTCTACGAGAGCTGGGCGCCCGGCCGCGGCCGCCCCACCGGCAGTCCGATCGCCAGCGTCACGCTGCCGCGCACCGCGCTGCCGGCGGCGACGAGCTCTGGCGGGAGCTGGGTCGTGCCCACGGCGAACGTGTCGCTCTCGCTGCCGGCGACCCTCACGCCGGGCGTCGGCTACACGCTCGTCATGTCGGCCTCGGGCAGCAGCCAGATCGTCGTCGGAGGCGGCGCCATCGTCCCGGCGGCCGATGGCGACGAGGTCGTGATGAAGTCCTCGCTCGCCGGCAGCTACGTGGTCCAGCCGGCCATGGTCCCCTTCACGATCCAGGGGCCCTACCGGACGACCGCGACGAACGAGTCGCAGGTGGTCAACCGGGTCAGCCTGACGGCCTACCCGACGGGCGAGCAGCCCCAGCACCGCTCGGCCTCGATCCTCAGCCAGTCCTATACGCTCGATCCGTGGCTCGGCGTCGTCCCGGGCGAGCTCGCCCCCTGACGACCATGCCGTCGCGGATGGGCTCAAGTTCGAAGTCGCGCGGGGCCGACAGGCCCGTCGGGAGGACCGCCGTCGTGGACACCCATCGTCGCCGCTCGGGCACGGGCTTCACCCTGGTCGAGCTGCTCATCGTCGTCGTGATCCTGGCCATCCTGGCCGCCGTCGTGATCCCGCAGTTCGCGAACGTGTCGGCGGAGGCCAAGGAGTCGTCGATCCGCTCGAACCTCGCGACGGTGCGGCAGGCCATCAGCCTGTACCGCGTGCAGCACAACGAGACCTATCCCGGCCAAGGCGGCTGGGCCGAGTTCGTGACCCAGCTCACGACCGGCACGGCGAGCGATGGCACGCCCGGCAGCAAGTACGGCCCCTACCTGCGCGACCGCTTCCCCGACAACGCCGTGACCGGCACGTCGACCGGCAAGGTCGTGGTCACGATGCCCGCCGCGGCCAGCGGCAGCGAGGCCTGGATCTACGCCACCTCGGACGGGCAGCTCCGGGCCAACAACGCGGGCACCGCGCCCAGCGGCACCAGCTACTTCGACCTGTAGCCGCGGGGCCGACAAGGCCTCAAGCGTGCGCGGCCTTCCGGCCGAAGAGCGTCCTGGACGCTCCGGCCGGGACCGCCCGGCCGCCTGGAGACTGCCGCATGTCGTCGCCCCGTACCGCCCGCGCCGGCTTCACCCTCGTCGAGATCATGATCGTCGTCGCGATCCTGGCCCTGCTGGCCGCGGTCGCGCTGCCGCAGTTCACGAGCGAGAAGGAGGAGGGCAAGGCCTCGGCGATGGTCTCGAGCCTCTCGGTGCTGCGCACGGCGATCGACTCGTACTGGACCCAGCACGACAAGTTCCCCGGCCAGGGCGGCCCGGAGGAGTTCGCCGATCAGCTCATCAAGGCGACGAACAAGGCCGGCACGACCGGCGCGGGCACGGGCTTCGGCTACGGCCCCTACCTGCGCAACGGCAAGCTGCCGCTCAACCCGCTCACGGGCACGAGCACGGTCCGGATCGTCACCGCGATGCCGACCGAGCCGACCGGCACGGAGGCCTGGATCTACGCCTCGACCACCGGCGAGATCCGCTGCAACGTGACCGGGAAGACCATCGACGGCGTCGACTACTACAGCTTCTGACGATCCGCGGCAGATCGGACCGGGCTCCGTTGAAGCGCCGCTGCGCGGCGCCCCAGCAGCTTCGACGGCTCGATGAGCCGCGCGCCGACTCGAACTGACGAGACCGCCCCTGGCGCTTCGCCGCCGGACTGACCCCAAGGCGACTAGAGATTCTGGTAGACGGGACCGCCGCTTTGCGGCGTCACCCACTCGATGACCTGGTACGGGTCCATGATGTCGCAGGTCTTGCAGTGCACGCAGTTGCTGAAGTTGATGCGCAGCGACTGGCCGTCGGCGCCGTAGCGCCCGTCGGGCACCATCTCGTACACCGCGGCCGGGCAGAAGGACTGGCAGGGGTTGCCGTACTCCTGGCGGCACTTCACCGCGCAGTGGTCGGGCGCCGCGTGCACGAGCAGGTGCGCCGGCTGGTCCTCGTCGTGCTTCGTGCCCGAGAAATAGACGTTGGTCAGCTTGTCGAAGGTCAGCACGCCGTCGGGCTTGAAGGGCGGGCGGCGGTCGGGGCGCGCGTGGTCGAGGCGGCGCATGCGCTCGTGCCCGGCCACGGCCGGGTAGCGCTCGCGCAGGCCGCGGCCGCCGGTGAGCATCTGCAGCCCGACGTGCGCGATCGCCGACGGGCCCAGGCCGTGCGACATCGCCTGGTGGAAGTTGCGGAAGCGATACAGCTCCTGCCCCGCCCACGAGGCCTTGAGCGCCGTCTCGTAGCCCGCGAGCGTGCGTTCGCCGCTGTCCCCCGCGACGAGCGCGGCGAGCGCGGTCTCGGCGGCGAGCATCCCCGACTTCATCGCCAGGTGCACGCCCTTGAGGCGCGCGACGTTCAGCGTGCCCAGGCTGTCGCCCGCGAGCAGGCAGCCCGGCACCCACGGGCGCGGCATCGACCAGAAGCCGCCGGCCGGCAGGCTCTTGGCGCCGTAGGCGGTGCGCGTGCCACCGGCCAGCAGCGCGCGCACGAAGGGGTGCGTCTTGAAGCGCTGGAACTCGTCGTGCAGGTCGAGGCGCGGGTTCTCGTACTCGAGGTCGACGACGAGCCCGAGCGTGATCAGGTCGCCGCCGATCCAGTAGAGGAAGGCGCCGCCGAAGAGCGTGCGCGGCAGCGGGAAGCCGGCGGTGTGCACGACGCGGCCGGCCTCGCGGGCGGCGCCCGGCACCTCCCACGTCTCCTTGACGCCCGTCTCGTAGACCTGGGGGTTGGGGCCCTCGGTCCCGAACTGCTTGACGAGGCGCTTGGTGAGGTGGCCGCGGCTGCCGTCGCACAGCACGGTGACCTTGGCGCGCAGCTCCATGCCCGGCTCGAAGTTGCTGCGCCGTTGGCCGTCGGCGCCGATGCCCTTGTCGTTCGTGACCACGCCCGCGACGCGGCCGTCCTCGACGAGCAGGTCGGCGGCCGGGAAGCCGGCGAAGAGGTTCACGCCCGCGGCCTCGGCCTTCTCCCCCATCCAGCGCACGAGCGTGTTCAGCGAGCCGGTGGAGAAGCCGGTGTTGTCCATCCACGGCGGGTGCGGCAGCGGCAGCGCGCGGGTCTGCGTGAGCAGCAGCAGCTCGTCCTTGACCACCGGCACGAGCGGCGCGCCGGTCTCGCGCCAGTCGGGCAGCAGCTCGTCGAGCGCGCGCGGGTCGACGACGGCGCCCGAGATCGTGTGCGCGCCGATCGTGTCGGCCTTCTCGATGACGGCGACCATCGGGTCGTCGAGCGTCCGACCGCCGGTCTCCCTGGCCAGCGCGTTGTGCTCGGCGAGCTTGCGCTGCAGGTGCAGGGCGCCGGCCAGGCCCGCCGGCCCCGCCCCCACGAAGAGCACGTCGACCTCGAGGACCTCGCGCTCGACGGCCATGGCTCAGGCGGCGCCGAGGTGCCCGTCGTGGAGCAGCAGCCGCCGGTCGGCGCGGGCCGCGAGCTCGCGGTCGTGCGTGACGAGCACGAGGCTGTGGCCGTGGCGCGCGGCCAGCGCGAAGAGCTGGTCGGCGATGGTCTCGCTCGTGCGCTCGTCGAGGTTGCCCGTGGGCTCGTCGCAGAGCAGCAGCCGCGGCTGGCCCACGAGGGCGCGCGCGATGGCCACGCGCTGGCGCTCGCCGCCCGAGAGCTTGGCCGGCCGGTGCCGCGCGCGATCGGCCAGGCCCAGCTCGTCGAGCAGCGCGTGGGCCTGGCGACGCGCCGCGCCGCGCTGGCCGGGCCAGGCCAGCGTCCCGTGCTGGATCATCAGCGGCAGCATGACGTTCTCGAGCGCGTTGAGCTCGGGCAGCAGGTGATAGAACTGGAACACGAAGCCGACGTTGCGGTTGCGCAGCCGCGCGCGGCGGGCGCGCGAGAGGCGGCTCGTCTCGACGCCGTCGATCTGCAGGCTGCCCGCGTCGGGCCGGTCGAGCAGGCCCATGAGGTGGAGCAGCGTGCTCTTGCCCGCGCCCGAGCGGCCCATGACGGCCACGCTCTCGCCCGAGCGCAGCACGAGGTCGAGGCCGCGCAGGACCTCGATGACCTCCTGCCCCATGCGGTAGCGGCGCTGCAGGTTGGTGGCGTGGAGCACGATCGCCGCGCCCGCCGCGCCGGCCGAGGGCGGCGCCGGGATGCGCTCGACGGTGCCGCTGGCGAGCTCAGTCATGGCGCAGCGCGTCCACCGGGTCGAGGCGCGCGGCGCGCAGCGCCGGCAGCATGCAGATCACGAGCGCGAAGGCCACGGTGACCCCGGCGATCGTCCAGTTCAGGCGGTCGTCCACGACGCTGGGGATGGTCGTGAAGGCGTAGACGTCGCGACGGAAGATCTGGATGTGGAAGGTGTGCTCGATCCAGTCCTTCACCGTGTCCACGTTGCGGGCCACCGAGCCGCCGGCCAGCAGCCCCAGCAGCGCGCCGCCCGCCGCGATCGTGGCCCCGGCGGTGGCGAAGATCGCGCCGATGCCGGCGGCCGGGGCGCCCATCGCCGAGAGGATGCCGATGTCGCGGATCTTCTCCTGCACCATCATGGTCAGCATCGAGAAGGTGATCGTGCAGGTCAGCAGCACGAAGAGCGAGAGCACCACGCCCAGGATCGTGCGCTCGTTCTCGACCGCGCCCAGGTAGACCCGGTGGCGGTCCTGCCAGGTCTCGACCTGCGCGTCGAGGCCCGCGTTGTCGAGCGAGGCCTGGAGCGAGTCGCGCACGATGGCCGGATCGAGGCCGTCGTCGACGCGCACGTAGAGCTCGGAGACCTCGGTCGTCGTCCCCGTCCAGTCGAGGAAGGCGTCGCGCTCGACGAAGACGCTCGCCATGTCGAAGGGGTGGTGGTTCGTCCGGAAGGCTCCCGCGATCACGAACGTCTGCGTCGAGGGCTTGATCGTCTCGCTCGTGATGTCCTGCTTGTCGGACATGGTCACGAGCATGAGCGCGTCGCCCGGCCGCAGGCCGAGCGTCTCCATGCGATCCTCGCCGACCAGGCAGCGCGGCAGGCCGGACGTGCGCAGCCGCGGGTCGCGGATGCGCCCGCGCTCGAAGGCGAAGGGCTTCGCGGGATCGGCCACGCGCCGCGATGCGTCCTCGACCTGGTGCAGGTAGAGCTCGAGCCCGCTGACCGGCTTCTCGGCCTCGACGTCGATGCCGAGCGCGGTCACGAAGCTCAGGTCGGCGAACTGCGACAGGTTCAGGATCAGCGTGGAGGAGTCGTAGACCTTCACGATGGCCGGGCGGATCAGGCGCGCCACGGCGCCGATGACCCCGGGTTGGGCGCGCGTGACCTCCTCGAGCGCCTGCCGCGGCGCGGGCTGCCCGTGCGCGGTGTCCTGCACGGGCGTCACGATGACGTCGGCCGTCGTGCCGCGCACGAGGGTGCGCGTCTCGTTCAGGAAGCCGTTCATCACCGAGACCACGACGATGAGCGCCCCCACGGCCACCGCGATGGCGGCCATGCCGAGGTAGCTGACCCGGCGGCTCAGCACGTAGCGCGCGGCGAGGAACAGCTTGAACACGGGTCAGTGGTGTCCGGCCGGCCGCAGCAGGGGGAAGAGGATCACGTCGCGGATCGACTCGGCGCCGGTCAGCAGCATCGCCAGGCGGTCGATGCCGACGCCGATGCCGGCCGCCGGCGGCATCCCATAGCGCAGGGCCGTCACGTAGTCGTGGTCGACCTCGGCCGGCAGCTCGGGATCCTTGCGCGCGACCTGCTCCTCGAAGCGCCGCAGCTGCTCGTCGGGGTCGTTGAGCTCGGAGAAGGCGTTGGCGATCTCCATGCCGGCCACGAACAGCTCGAAGCGCTCGGCCACCCGACGGTCCTCGGGCGAGGCCTTGGCGAGCGGGCTCATCGCGATCGGGAAGCTCGTGACGAACGTCGGCTGCACGAGCGCGGGCTCGACGCAGGCGCCGAAGAGCTCGTCGGCCAGCGCCTCGGGCGAGCGGCCGGCGTGCGGCAGCCCGCGCTCGCGGCAGGCGGCCTCGAGCTGGCCGCGCTCGTGCACGTCGGCGCCGGCGTGCTCGGCGAGCAGGTCGGCGTAGGCGCGCCGCGGCCAGGGCGGCGCGAAGTCGAGCAGCAGCGCGCCGCGCCGCAGGCGCGGGCCCGTCGGGTGGCCCTCCTCGCGCAGCGCGTGGCGCTCGACGAGCTGCGGCAGCAGCTCCTCGAGCGCCGACATCCAGTCGCGCGCGCGGGCGTAGGCCCAGTAGGCCTCGAGCATCGTGAACTCGGGGTTGTGCCGCGGCGAGATGCCCTCGTTGCGGAAGTTGCGCCCGATCTCGAACACCCGCTCGAAGCCGCCCACGAGCAGCCGCTTGAGGAACAGCTCGGGCGCGATGCGCAGGTAGAGGTCCATGTCGAGCGTGTTGTGGTGCGTGATGAAGGGCCGCGCCGTGGCCCCGCCGGCGATGGCCTGGAGCATGGGCGTCTCGACCTCGAGGAAGCCCCGGGCGATGAGGAAGCGGCGGATGTCGCCGACCATCGCCGAGCGGCAGCGGAAGCGCGCGGCGCTCTCGGCGTTGGCCAGCAGGTCGACGTAGCGCTGGCGGTAGCGCGTCTCGACGTCGGCCAGGCCGAACCACTCCTTGGGCGGCACGGCCAGGCTCTTGGTGAGCAGCTCGGCCTCGGCGGCGAAGACCGTCCGCTCGCCCATCTTGGTCTTGCCCAGCTCGCCGCGCGCCGCGAGGAAGTCGCCCAGGTCGAGGCCGTGGCTGAGCAGGGCGTAGCGCGCCTCGCCCAGGGTCTGCTTGCGCAGGTAGACCTGCACGCGGCCCGTCTCGTCGCGCAGGTCGAGGAACAGGCTGCTGCCGTGGTCGCGCCGCGCCGTGATGCGGCCGGCCACGCAGACCGTCGGCGCCGGCTGCCCGTCGGCCGGCAGCAGCGACAGGACGTCGGCCACCGGCTGCCGGTCGGCGATCGTCGCCGCGCCCGCGGGGTAGGGATCGAGCCCCGCCGTCCGGAACCGCTCCAGCTTGGCCAGACGGTCCTCGGGCGCATCCATCGCGGCGATTCTAGCCAGAAGCGGTTTCACAAGTCCGCTCTGCTGCGATCGGCTGCGAAGGCCACGGGCTCCGTCCCCTTGATACCGCCGCGGCGCGGATGGACCATGGCCCGTTCGCGATCACCCGGATGGACGGCATGTCCTGCACCCTCACCGTCGACGGCCCGTGCCGTCGCACGCTCAGCTTCACGATCGATCGCGCGACGGTCGACGCGCAGGTGCAGGCCGGGCTGCGCGAGCTCGCGGGCCGGGCGAACTTCAAGGGCTTCCGCCCGGGCAAGGTGCCGCTCGACCTCGTGCGCAAGACGCACGGCAAGGCGGTGGCCGAGGACGTGCGGCGCGACCTCATGTCGCGCGCCTTCCAGGAGGCGGTGACCGAGCACAAGCTGCGCCCCGTCGGCGAGCCCGTGCTCAACCTGCAGCAGCTCCAGGACGAGAGCGCAGGGCCCTTCACCTTCTCGCTCGAGATCGAGGTCGCACCCGACTTCGAGCTGGGCCAGCTCGCGGGGCTGCCGGTGACGATCGAGCTGCCGGCGGTCGACGTCGGCATGGTCGAGAGCGAGATCGAGCGGCTGCGGCGCCAGGCCGGCAGCCTGAGCGACGCCCCCGACGACGAGCCGGTCGGCCCCGACGCGGTGCTCCTGACGACGCTGACCTACACGGCCGGGGGGCGGGAGCTGGAGCCGCGCGCGGAGCGGCCGGTGATGCCGCGGCTCGACATCGTCGACGGCTACCGCTCCGAGGGCAGCGGGGCGGCCTTCACGGGCCGCCGGCGCGGCGACGAGGTCGAGCTGCAGGTCGTGCTGCCGCCCCAGTTCGACCCGCCCGAGCTGGCCGGCCAGCCGGCGGCCGTGCGGGCGCGCATCGACAGCCACCGCATCGCGACGCCGGCGCCGCTCGACGAGGCCTTCTTCCAGCGGCTCGGCGTGGCGGACGCCGACGAGCTGCGGCAGCGTGTCGGAGCGGCGCTCGAGCAGCAGCGCGAGCGGATGCGCGAGGGCCTCGTCGACCGCGCGATCGAGAGGCGCCTCGTCGAGCTGCACGCCTTCGAGCTGCCCGAGCGCCTGGTGAGCAAGGCCATCGAGCGCCGCGTGCACGAGGTCGCGCACCAGCTCATGGAGCAGCAGGGCCTCGACTCCGAGACCGGCCACCGCCAGGCCGAGGCGCAGCGCGAGGCCATCGCGACGCGCACGCGCGCGGCGATCCACGCCTCGTTCATCCTCTCGCGCATCGCGCAGCGGGAGGGCCTGGCCGCCAACGCCGACGAGGCGATCGCCGAGGTGCGGCGCCTGGCCGCCGAGCAGCAGGCCGACCCCGACGAGCTCGTCGCGGCCGCGCGCCGCGAGGGCTGGCTGGGCGACGTGGCCGGCCAGCTCACCGAACAGAAGACCCGGGCCTGGCTGCGGGGCCAGGCCGCGGTCACCGAAACCGCGCCGGCCGCATGAGGCCGCGCACCCGATCCACCCCGGCAGGAGGAACCCGGCACATGGGCCAGAACGCCTTCTATCCCATCCCCTACGTCATCGAGAAGACCGGCCGGGGCGAGCGCGCCTACGACATCTACAGCCGGCTGCTCGAGGACCGCATCGTCTTCATCGGCACGGCCATCGACGACCACGTCGCCAACGCCGTCGTGGCGCAGCTGCTGTTCCTCGAGACCGAGAATCGCAGCCAGGACATCAACATGTACATCAACTCGCCGGGCGGCAGCGTCACGGCGGGCCTGGCGATCTACGACGGCATGCAGCACGTGCAGTGCAAGGTGGCCACGTTCTGCATCGGCCAGGCGGCCAGCATGGGCGCGGTCCTGCTCATGGCCGGCACCAAGGGCAAGCGCCACATGCTCCCCCACAGCCGGGTCATGATCCACCAGCCCTGGGGCGGCGCGGGCGGCACGGCGGCCGACATCCGCATCCAGGCCGACGAGATCCTCAAGCTCAAGCACACGATCAACGAAATCATCGCCAAGCACACGGGACAGCCCGTCAAGAAGGTCGAGAAGGACACCGACAGGGACCGGTACATGGACGGAGCCCAGGCCAAGGACTATGGCTTGGTGGACGAGATCATCGAACCGCACGAGAATAGGTAGGCCCGACCCCCTTCCGGCGGGCGGGAGAGCCCGAGATGAAGACCAGCGACGGACGGCCCGGCAGCGAGCGCTGCACCTTCTGCGAGAAGGACCGGCGCCACGTGCAGAACCTGATCGCCGGCCCGCCCGGCGTCTACATCTGCAACGAGTGCGTCGAGCTGTGCAACACGATCCTCGTCGAGCGCAAGCCGGCGGGCCCGACGGCCGCGCCCGCGCCGGTGGGCAACGAGCTGGCGGCCGAGCGGCTGCCCACGCCCGCCACGATCCACGCCCAGCTCGACGAGTTCGTGATCGGGCAGCAGCACGCGAAGAAGGTCCTCTCGGTCGCGGTCTACAGCCACTACCGGCGCATGCTCGCGCGCCACGCGCTCGCCAGCCCCGACCGCGGGGTCGAGATCGACAAGAGCAACATCCTGCTGGTCGGGCCCACGGGCTCGGGCAAGACGCTGCTCGCGCGCACGCTGGCCCGCATCCTCGACGTGCCCTTCGCGATCGCCGACGCGACGACGCTCACCGAGGCCGGCTACGTGGGCGAGGACGTCGAGAACATCATCCTCAAGCTCGTCCAATCCGCCGGCTACAACATCGAGCGCGCGCAGCAGGGCATCGTCTTCATCGACGAGATCGACAAGATCCGCCGCACGACGAGCAACGTCTCGATCACGCGCGACGTCTCGGGCGAGGGCGTGCAGCAGGCGCTGCTCAAGATCCTCGAGGGCACGGTCGCCAACGTGCCGCCGCAGGGCGGGCGCAAGCACCCCGAGCAGCAGTACATCCAGGTCGACACGCGCGACATCCTGTTCATCGCCGGCGGCACCTTCACGGGCATCGAGGAGATCGTCGCGCGGCGCGTCGGCCGCGGCTCGATCGGCTTCCGCGAGAAGCTGGCGGCGCGACCCGTCGGCGGCTCCGACCGCTCGTCGATCCACGACGAGAGCAACGCGCTCATCGCGCAGGTCATCAACGAGGACCTCATCGAGTACGGGCTGATTCCCGAGTTCGTCGGCCGGCTGCCGGTCATCGCGCCGCTCGCGAGCCTGCGCGCCGACGAGCTCATGCGCACGCTCACCGAGCCGCGCAACGCGCTCGTGCGGCAGTACCAGTCGCTGTTCGCGCTCGAGGACTCCGAGCTCGAGTTCTCGCCCGAGGCGCTGCGCGCCGTGGCCGACAAGGCACTCTCGCTCAAGACCGGCGTGCGGGCCGCGCGCTCGATCATCGAGTCGCTCATGCTCGACGTCGTCTTCCACCTGCCCGACCGCGGGCGTGCGCGCCGCTACGTCGTGTCGCGCGACTTCGTCGACGGGTGTGCCCCCATCACCGTCGAGCCGCGGGCACGGGACGTGCGTCGCGAGTCCGCCTGAGGGCGAGGCCGCCGTGCCGCTGCTGCCGGCGCTGACCGACCTGGACCTGGCCGGCTGGGAGGCGCTCGCCCGGCTCCCGGGCGCCCGGCGCTACACGCCGGGCCTCGTGCGCCGCTGGGTGCTGCAGCGCGGCGTGCGCGACTGGGAGGCGATGACCGACCTGCCGCTCGCGCTGCGGGCCGGGCTCGCCGCGGGCTGGCGCATCCGGCGCGGCGCGCTCGAGCGCCGCTACGAGAGCCGCGACGGCACGATCGGCCTGCTCACGCGCCTCGACGACGGGCAGATCCTCGAGTCGGTGAGCATCCCCGACGAGGACCGGCGCACGCTGTGCCTCTCGAGCCAGGTCGGCTGCGCCGTCGCCTGCCGCTTCTGCGCGAGCGGGCAGGGCGGCGTGGTGCGCAACCTCTCGGTGGGCGAGATCCTCGAGCAGGTGCTCGTGGCGCGCGAGGCCGACGCGCTGCCGCTCACGAACTACGTCTTCATGGGCTCGGGCGAGCCCACGCACAACCTCAAGGCCGTGCTCTCCGCGATCGAGCTCATGACGCACCACACCGGCCTGGGCATCGGCGCGCGGCGCATCACCGTCTCGACCGTGGGCCATCCGGCCGCGCTCGAGAAGCTGGCCGAGGTCGACATCCCCTTCCACGTCGCGCTCTCGGTGCACATGCCCACCGACCGCCAGCGCGAGGAGCTCATGCCGGGTCTGGGCCGCTCGGACCTGGCCGCCTCGCTGGCCGCGGCGCGCACGCGCTTCCACCGCAACGGCCGGCGGCTCATGATCGAGGTCGTCGTGATGGCCGGGGTCAACGACCGCGACGAGGACGCGCGCGCCTTCGGGCGGCTGCTCGCCGGCTACCCGGCGATCGTGAACCTCATCCCCTGGAACGCGGTCGAGGGCGTCGACCTGCGCGCGCCGTCGCTCGAGCGCGTCTCGACCATGGCGCGCATCCTGCAGCAGGGCGGCATCGCCGCGACCGTGCGGCGGCCACGCGGGCGCGACGTCGGCGTGGCCTGCGGGCAGCTGCGGCGCCGCGTGGCGGGCGGGGTCAGCCGTCCTGCGGAGAGTCCGGAGCAGCGTCCGGCGTGAGGTCCTGCGGGGGCGCCGGCTCCCGCGGCCGGAGCTGGCGGCCCGGCTCGGGACGCAGGCCGTCGTGGCGGCCGTTGAGCAGCAGCTTGATGAGCTCGACGTCGCGCACCGGCGGCGAGTGGATCACGTCGCGGTCGGTCGGCGAGCCCAGGCCGCCCAGGTCCTCGCGGACGGGCGAGCCGCGCACCTCGGAGGGGATCAGCCGATCGGCCGCGGTCAGCACGGGCGACGGGCCGGCCGGCTCGCGCCCGGGGGACGCGACCGGCGAGCGGGTCTGGGCCACGTAGCCCAGCATCACGCCGACCAGCAGCGTGGCCGCGGCCGCCAGCGGCACCATGACCGACGGGCGCGTGCGGCGCACGCCGGGCAGCGCGGCCGCCGGGCCGCGCTCTCCCAGCGCGATGCGCGCCATGACTTCCTCGGTGAAGTTCTCGAGCGCGGCCGCCGGGGGCTGTTGTTCGCCGAGCACGACGAGGCGCTGGCGCATGGCGGCCAGCTCGCGGAACTCGCGGAAGCAGGACAAGCAGTGGTGCAGGTGCTCGTCCACGCGGCGCGCGGGTCCCGGGTCGAGGTCGCCCCCCACGTGCAGGGGGAGCAGGTCCTGGATCGAACGGCAGGTGTCCTTGAGGAGTCTCATGGGTGTTCTGTGTCGCTACGAACGGTGGAGGTGCGGCGATGGGCGGGACGGGTCGAGCGATTTTCCAGCCGCTCCCAACCCTCCCGGAATTGCTTGCGGGCGATGTGCAGGCGCCAGCGCACGGTGGCGTGCGCGATGCCGGTGATGTCGGCGATCTGCTTGCTCGACAGGCCCTCGAGGTCGCGCAGGATGAGCACCGTGCGGTACTTCTCGTCGAGGGTCTCGAGCACGGCGCGGACGGCCTTGGCGACCTCGCGGCTGTCCTGCGGCGCGTCGGGAGCGATGCCCGATTCGTCGGCCACGGACTCGCGGAACAGGTCGAGGTCGGCGCCCCGGTGGCGGCGGTTGCGGCGCAGGTGGTCGATGGCCAGGTTGACCGTGATGCGGTACAGCCAGGTGCTGAAGGCCATCGAGAAGTCGAAGCGGTCGAGCGCGCGCCAGACCCGCACGAAGGCCTCCTGCGCCACGTCGCGTGCGGCCTCGGCGTCGCCGAGGATCTTGTAGGCCGCCCAATACGAGCGCTGCTCGTGCCGGTGGACCAGCGAGGCGAAGGCCTCCTGGTTGCCCTCGAGGCAGGCGCGGATCAGCTCGTGGTCGTCACGAGTCGGGGCCGACACGACCGTCCGGATCCGGGAGAGAGGTTGGAGCACGGCACACCTACGGGACCGGCCTTGCCGTGATGGCCGGCGGTCCGGCCGCTCATGAGACGGCCGCCGCCCCGGTGAACCGGCCGAGGTGGCGATAGCGGGCGGCCCGCTTGGCCAGGAGCTCGCTCAGGGGCAGGGCGCAGAGCTCTTCCAGGGTCCTGGACAGGGCCTCCCCGAGGGTCACGGACATGGCCGCCCGGTCGCGGTGGGCCCCGCCCGGGGGCTCGGGCAGCCGCTCGTCGGCGATGCCGAGCTCGACCAGCGTGTCGCTGCCCAGCTTGAGGGCCACCGCCGCCTGCTCGGCCCGCGCCCCGTCCTTCCACAGGATCGAGGCGCAGCCCTCGGGCGAGATGACCGAGTAGTAGGCGTTCTCCAGGACGAGCAGCCGGTCGCAGACCCCGATGCCCAGGGCGCCGCCACTGCCCCCCTCCCCGAGCACGACGCTGATCACCGGCACCCGCAGCCGGAACATCTCCAGGATGTTCCAGGCGATGGCCGAGGCCTGGCCGCGCTCCTCGGCCCCGATGCCGGGGTAGGCGCCCGGGGTGTTGATCAGGGTCACGATGGGCAGCTTCAAGCGCTCGGCGAGCTGCATGCAACGCAGCGCCTTGCGGTAGCCCTCGGGGTGGGCGCAGCCCCAGTTGCACTCGATGCGCTCCTGGGTCGTGCGTCCCTTGCGGTGGCCGACGACCAGCAGGCGGCGCCCCTGGAGCGTGGCGAAGCCGGTCCAGATGGCCTTGTCGTCGCCGTAGAGCCGGTCGCCGTGGAGCTCGACCACGTCGGTGCACAGCCGCTCGACGTACTCGAGCGAGCCCGGCCGGTCGACGTGCCGGCTGAGCTGGATGCGCTGCCAGATGGTCAGGCCGAGCTGCAGCTCGTCGAGCAGGCGGTCGCGCTCGGCGACCAGCTTGGCCAGCTCGGCGGCGTGGCGCGCGGCCTTCTTGGCGTCGGTCTTCTCCTGCGCGCGCTGCTCGGTGAGCGCCTCGATCTTGACGTCCAGCTCGCGCACCGGCTTCTCGAACGCCAGGGCGTTCTTGAGGGGATCCGGCTGAGACTTCCCGCGCGCCATGGGCCGCGATCCTAACGACCCGGCACCGCGCGGCGACAGGGCGCCGGGGGCCCGCGTGGCTCCCCGGACCGGCTTGCCGCGTCCGCAGTAGAAGCTCGTGAGAACTGCCGGCTAGGATTGCCGGTTCGATGGAGGCTGCGCAGACCATGCGACCGGAGCCGGCGACCGCCACCCGGGCGGTGTGCATCGAGGTCGCGATCCGGCCCGAGCGCACGGACGTCGCCGCGCGGCGCCTGCTGGCGCAGGCACGCGAGGTGGGCATCCAGCTCGGCACCGGCCTGGCCACGCGGCGCGGCTGGTCGCTGCGCATCGCCGGCGGCGAGGCGCAGGCGCGGCGCCTCGCGGAACGGCTGCTGGCCGACCCGGTCATGCACCGCGTGCGCATCTTCGATCCGGCGACCGACCCCAGCGAGCCGCGCACCCACCGCCTCGAGGTCGTGCGCCGGCCCGGCGTGATGGACCCGTCGGCGCAGAGCGTGGTGCGCGCGGCCACGCGGCTGGGGCTCGAGGTGCGCGACGTGCGGAGCTGGCAGGCGGTGGTCGTGCCCGCCACGACCGACGTCGCACAGCTGCGGCGCCTGGGCTCGGAGCTGCTCTCGAACCCGGCCATCGAGGAGCTGCGCCTCGACCCGCAGACCGGCATCCCGCCGGTCGAGGAGCTGCCCGAGGCCCCCTTCCGGCTCGTGCACGTCGAGCTGGCGCGCGCCGCCCGCGCCCGTCTCGAGCAGCTCTCCGAGCAGGGCTGCCTGGCGCTCGACGCGGTCGAGATGGAGGCCGTGCAGGCGCACTTCCGAGCCGAGGGCCGCGAGCCGACCGACATCGAGCTCGAGACCATCGCGCAGACCTGGTCGGAGCACTGCAAGCACAAGACCATGACCGGCCGCGTCGAGTACGAGGGCCAGGTCATCGACAACCTGCTCAAGTCGACCATCGCGCGCGCGACGCACGAGCTCGACCGCCCCTTCTGCAAGTCGGTCTTCGTCGACAACGCCGGCGTCGTCGCCTTCGACGACGACTTCCACCTCACCTGCAAGGTCGAGACGCACAACCACCCCTCGGCCATCGAGCCCTACGGCGGCGCGGGCACGGGCCTGGGCGGCGTGCTGCGCGACACGCTCGGCACGGGCCTGGGCAGCCGGCCCGTCGCCAACACCGACGTCTTCTGCTTCGGGCCGCCCGACCTGCCCGCCGCGCGCCTGCCCAAGGGCACGCTGCACCCGCGGCGCGTGATGAAGGGCGTCGTCGCCGGCGTGCGCGACTACGGCAACCGCATGGGCATCCCCACGGTCAACGGCGCGGTCTGCTTCGACGAGCGCTACGTGGGCAACCCGCTGGTCTACTGCGGCAGCATCGGCCTGCTGCCCGTCGACCGCCTGCACAAGGAGGTGCGCCCCGGCGACCTCGTGGTCGTCGCCGGCGGGCGCACCGGGCGCGACGGCATCCACGGCGCCACCTTCAGCAGCCAGAAGCTCCACGAGGCCAGCGAGACCGTCTCGTCGGGCGCGGTGCAGATCGGCAACGCGATCGAGGAGAAGAAGCTCATGGACGCGCTGCTCATCGCGCGCGACCGCGGGCTCTACCGGGGCGTCACCGACTGCGGCGCGGGCGGCCTCTCCTCGGCGGTCGGCGAGATGGGCGCCGAGGGCGGCGCGCACGTGCAGCTCGAGCGCGTGCCGCTCAAGTACCACGGCCTGACCTACCGCGAGATCTGGATCAGCGAGGCGCAGGAGCGCATGGTCTTCGCCGTGCCGCCCGAGCACGAGGCCGCGCTCCTCGCGGTCTTCGCGGCCGAGGACGTCGAGGCCACCGTGATCGGCACCTTCGCCGGCGACGGCCGGCTGCGCGCCGACTTCCGCGGCACGCGCGTGATGGACCTCGACGCGCGCTTCCTCCACGAAGGCCTGCCACGCCAGACGCGGCAGGCCACGCGCCGCCGCCGCGCGCTCGCCGACCCGCCCGACCTGCCGCCCGCCCGCGCCGGCGCGCTGCTGCTCGAGCTGCTCGCGACGCCCGACATCGCGAGCAAGGAGTGGATCATCCGCCAGTACGACCACGAGGTGCTGGCCGGTTCGGTGGTCAAGCCGCTCGTCGGGCCGCGCCGCGACGGACCCTCGGACGCGGCGGTCGTGGCGCCCGTGCTCGGCAGCCGCAAGGGCTTCGCCGTCGGCTGCGGCATCCTGCCCGCGTGGGGCGACGTCGACCCCTACCGCATGGCGCTGGCCGCCATCGACGAGGCGCTGCGCAACGTCGTGTCCGTCGGCGGCGACCCCGACCAGACCTCGATCCTCGACAACTTCTCGTGGGGCTCGTGCACCGACCCCGCCAACCTCGGCGACCTCGTCGAGGCCTGCCGCGCCTGCTACGACGGGGCGCTGGCCTTCCGCGCGCCGTTCATCTCGGGCAAGGACAGCCTGAACAACGAGTTCCACGAGGGCGGGCGCACGATCACGATCCCGCCCACGCTGCTGATCACCGCGCTCTCGATCGTGCCCGACGTGGCCCACGCGATGACGATGGACCTCAAGGGCGCCGGCCACGAGCTGCTCCTGCTGGGCGCCACCGGGGCCGAGCTGGGTGGCAGCCAGCTCGCGCGCCGGCTCGGCGCGACGGGGCTGGCGGCGCCGCTCGTCGACCTGGCGCTCGCGCCGCGGCTGCTCGCCGCGGTGCACGCGGCCATCACGCGCGGGCTCGTGCTGGCCTGCCACGACCTCTCCGAGGGCGGGCTGGCGGTCGCGGCGGCCGAGATGGCCTTCGCCGGCGGCGTCGGCGCCGAGCTCGACGCCGCGCGCGTGCCGGCGGCCGGCGCGGCGCGCCTCGACCTCGGGCGCCGCCTGTTCGCCGAGACGCCCAGCCGCTTCCTGCTCGAGGTCGAGCCCGCGCAGCGCGCCGAGCTCGAGCCTTTGCTCGCCGGCCTGCCCCATGCCTGGATCGGCCGCACGGTGCGCGAGCCGCGGCTGCGCGTCGTCGACGCCGGCCGCCCTGTGCTCGACGAGGAGCTCGAGACGCTGCGCCGCGCCTTCCAGTCGTCGCTCGACCTCGACCACGAGCACGGCGCGCCATGATCAC